>WUUC01154571.1_pt1 | contig 41963 bp, 53 predicted proteins | sample 6278441 | NCBI WGS metagenome assembly WUUC01 (sample SAMN13675441, study PRJNA597444) | soil metagenome | isolation source: soil | place: USA: Washington | collected 2017-10
AGTCGTATCCGTACACACGGACACCGCCCGTATCGGGCAGGTCCTCATCGTCCTCTCCGTAAGCGTCTTCACAGTCGTAAGCAGAATCGCGGTCAGAACAGCAATCCGGGCAATGCCCGTCACAGTAGAACGACCCTTCAAATAGCTGGCCGCACAAATCGCACGTCCAATGGAGCGTACCGCTTAGGCAGTCACGGCACAGACGCGCGCGTGTGTCCGTCATGACGTAGACAGTCGAGGGAGCAGCAACACCGCAACGGGTACACGCGCAGTAAGAGCAGGGGCAGGGTTCTGGCACCGTATACGTGGGCATGGGCATGGGCATGGGCATGGGCGTAGGCTCTCCAGTTTCTAGCGATTGCACTGATTACAAGGCCAGGCAGCGGGCGGGAAACCACCCTTGGACATCCACTCGTCCAGGTCCATCACGCCCCGCTCAAGATGGCGTCACGCGCGGTGTGAAGTGCGGACGGACACGCGTGCCCATCGCCCAGGTACGGCGTGTATCGCAGGGCACCGGCACGGCGCGTGAGCACGTCACCCACGCAGTCGGCCAGCAGCTCCAGCTCAGCCCGACCACCGGAGTGGATCAACTCAGCGGCGCCGTACGTGCCGTAGTGACGCGCGGTAGCCGCATGGGCCCACTCGTGATGGATCACGGCGCGCACGGCCCAACACGGGGTGGCGGGGTCAAGCGCGATGACGCGGGGGGTGGTGTAGGTGAGGCCGGCCGCGTGATGCGCACTCAGGTCCGCCCAGGCGTAGCGCAGGGTGTGATCCCGCGGGAGCGCGACCAGGGTGGCGCTCAGGGCCCGCCGAGCGCACTCGGGGACGGCCCAACGTCGCGGCGTGCCGATGTGTCGCAGGACGGCGGCCGGGACGGGCGCCACGTGCCCGCTCACGGCACCGTGCAGCGCGACCGGTAGGACAGCGGCCGGAGGGTCACCGGCGAGCGCTCGGGGGGCGCTCAGGGCCAGGACGGCCACGGCGAGCGCGACCAGGGCCGCGCGAGTCACTGCGCACCGCCGTAGCACGCGCAGTCACGGCGCGGCCAGGACACTTCCAGGCAGTCAGCGCATCCACCCGGACAACCCCGGCACGGTGCAACTTCAGGCGTCTCGACTGGCAGCAGCACAGCGGGGACAGCGCCGGTCTCGCATACCCGAACACGGCGCCCGGAAGCAACGAGGATATTGGCGACGTCCTCTGCGCCGACACCGCGCGCCGCCGCTTCAAGCTCGTTAGCCAGCGTGGGTACGTACCAGACCTCTAGCTCGGGGAACCGCTCCCCAAACGCGGCGGCCATATCAACGGCAGCCGCCCACGTGCCTGACCAATTGGTCGCACGGCGGAACGTAGTCGCCCGCGGGTTGCGGTAGGCGACTGTCCAACCGCCCACACCGACGTCAAACGTGCCCGGGGCATCGGGTGCTGTGTGCTCTGTGTTGCGCATAGCCATGAAGGTAGGCGGCGTCAAGAGGTGGCGTCTACCTGTAGACAACATCCGTTGCGAACGCAAACAAGATCTTTGCAATGGTGAATGTTTGCAATGGTGAACGTTTGCAATGGTGAACGTTTGCAATGGTGAATGTTTGCAATGGTGAACGTTTGCAGTTGCAAAGTGGATCAGCTGGAGAGCGCTATGTGAGTAAAGTAATCGTCACCAGCTACCGGGAACCCGCCACCGGTGGACTGGACAACCGCGGCTGCACGGGAATCGAACCCGCTGCCGATGCGGCGCCGATCATTCCGGATCTGATCGTCTGCACCACTCGGCCCAGGCTTCTGGCCTGAACGCTGCCCCTACACGCTGCGGGCCGCGGCTGTCCTGCTGCTCTCTCCTCGCCCGGTACCCGAAGGCCGTCCGCGTGCGAGAGCTTCGACCACCGTAGCATCACGCGTAACTTCCATGCACCGTGCATGGAAGTTACGGGAGGGTAACGATGGCGAGCGACCCGCACAAGGAAGCGAGCGTCCCGGCTGGCTACTGGACGACTGAGCAGGCCGCCACGTGGGCGAAGGTCACGCCCGGCCGAATGCGCGTGATCCTGGCTGACGTCGACCCGGCGGACCGGCAGACCGGTCGCGGCGGCCAGCACGTCTACAAGATCAGCGCGGTGAAGGCCGCGCTGGCGAAGATGCCCGGCCAGGGCGCTCGATCGGACCTGAGGTAGCGACGAACTCCGGAGCACCGCTCCGCGCGCACGGTAGGGGCTCCGGAGTTCGCCGTCCGGAACGCTACCGAATCACGCCGCGTCCTGCCAGTACTCGCTCGGCTCGCCGGCACCGGCGGTGATCGGGATGCCGTGCAGCTCGGTCTCCATGCACCGCACCAGCGTCAGCGTGGCCTCAGCGGCGCGCTCGACCGGCGCGAACGCCACGATCTCGTCGTGCACGGGCAGGACCGCGCCGCCGCCGAACTCGGTGGCGTCCCACTTGAGCAGCGCGTCGACCAGGAGTTCCCTGGCGGTGCCTTGGATCAGGTAGTTCGGGGCCTTGTGCGGGTAGCGCCGGTCGAGCTTGATCACGCGGCCGCTGTAGGTCGGGTACTCGGTGGCGCCGGCGCGAACCGCGGCGCGGACCTCCTCGCCCCACTGCACGTAGCGCGGCGCGAGGGCCGCGAGGGCGGCCACGATCCGGCCCATGACCTCCTCGGTGCAGCCGACCTGGGCGGCGAGCGCGGCGATGCCGCCACCGTAGGCCCAGCCGAAGACGCCGCGCTTGACCATGTACCGGTCACTCTTGGTCCAGCCCGGCCCGAAGGCCAGCTCGGCGACCACGTTGTGCGGGTCGAACGGGTTGCGGGCCCTGGGGTCGGTGTTCGCGCGCACCCAGGCGTCGCCGTCGAGCACGAGCTGGGTGAGCGCGGGGTCGCCGGACAGGCCGGCCATGACGCGGACCTCGACCGAGGCCAAGTCAGCCGACACCAGCAGGTAGCCGAGGTCGGCGAGCACCGCCGCGCGGTAACCACCCTCGCGGGGGACCTGCTGCAAGTTGGGGCGAACGCAGCTCATGCGCCCGGTGTCAGCACCGAGCGTGTAGATCGTCGGACGCGCCCGACCGTCACCGTGCTCGGTGACCACGCTCCACGGCCGCAGGAACAGGCTCAGCGCGGTCTTGTGCTTCTGGCAGTCGAGCCGCGCGTCGATGAACTCGGCGATCTCGGTGCCGTCGGGGTAGCGCGGGCGCAGCAGCCCGAGCGGCCCCTTGGCGACGCTGGGCTTGCCGCCGTCGGTCAGGGGCAGCGGCACGCCCCGCTGAGCGAGCCACTGGCCGGCCTGCTGGTCGCTGTTGGGGTTGTCGATGCCGTGCGCCCGCAGTCGAGCGCTGGCGGCCTCGTAGGCGGCCGTCTCGCGAGTGGTGAGGTCGCGCACCACGTCGCGGTCCAGCCGGACGCCAACGTGACCGACCCGGCTGACGACGTGCTGCACGCGGCGCTCGCGTTCGTACACCGCCGGCGCCGGCACGGGCAGCACCCTGGCCAGCGCCGCGGCGTCGAGCACGTCGCCGGCCGCGTAGGCGATCATCGTGCCGGCCCGGTGGTTGATCTGCGCCCAGCCGGACCGCTCGATCGGGGTGTCGACCTCGGTGTCGGTGGCCCAGCCCGCGGCCTTGAACACCGCCTTGCGCGCGGTGTCGGCGACGCCGCTGGCGGCCTGGTCACCGAGTCGCGCCCTGGCGGTGCCCTTCAGGTCGTCGCCGTTGTCCACGCCCATCGGGTGGTCGAGCTTGGCCGGGATCACCGGATCGTGCATCCGACGCCAGGCGTCCTCCCGGTCGAGCACGCCGAGGACGTCGAGCGCGGCCAGGTCGGCGACCGCGTTGTAGGCGCGCAGCGTGCCCGGCACCCGCAGGGCCAGCTCGGCCAGCCCGCGGTGCGCGGCGTCCTGCGCGTCGAGCACCACCGCCGCGTGCTCGTCGCCGAGCTGGATGGTTCGCACGGCGTACTCGGAGTGGCTGATCGGGTAGCCGGTGTTCTCGACGTCCAGCGTCAGCTCGTCGCTCCGCCGGAGCTGCTCGGCGAGCAGCTGGCCGGCCGCGGCCACGGTGACCAGCTCCGGTGGCTGGCCGCGGCGGACCAGCGCGGGCAGCCCGACCTCCGGCCCCTCCAGCTCCGTGACCTTGGCCCGCCGGGTCTCCGCTCGGCGCTCGGCCGCCACGAGCTTCCGGGCGGCGGCCCGTTCGGCCTTCTCCTCGTCGGTCAGCCGGGTCCGCGTGCTCGGCTTGGCCGGTGTGACCCCTTGCTCCTCGCCCAAAGACCGGTTGACCTGCGGTTTTGCAGCTGGCGTGACGGGCTGGGACTGGTCATCAGACTCGTCACGAGAACCCGTCACAGCGTTTTCGCAGGTCAGACCCCGTTTTGTGACCGGTTGACCGGTTCGACCAGTTTTGTCGCTAGTTATCTTTTTGTGGGTGGTGGTGGTGGTGGTGGTGGTGGTGGTAATAGGACTAAAACTAGTCACACTGGTCACTGGAGTAGTAGAAAACGGGGGGCTACCAGCGGAAACACCCCGTGACGGGTTCTCGGGAAGACCGGTCACCAACGGGTCACCGACCGGCGAACCGGTCACGGGACCGGTCACCGACCCATTGCTACGAGTCAGTGGCTGCGGTTCCGGTGTGACCACCTGGGTCCTCGGCGGTGGTGGGGGTGTCCAGCCCCCAGGCACTCGCAGGGTCAGGGGCCGCCGCTTGCCGCCGCGATCGTGGTTGCTGGGGTACCCGAGGTCGGTCAGTTCGCGCCCCCAGCGCGTCACGTTCGGTGCGTTGCGTACCCCCATCTGGCGGCACCAGTCCACGAAGTTTCGGAACAGCTCGCCGGCGCGTTGTCCCTGGTCAGAGGGGGTGCAGCACTCCTCGACCCAGTTCTTGATGACGTCCTGGTCATCCGCCAGCCCGGCCACCTGGACGAGCACCGACAGGGGCGCCTGGGCGAGTTCGGCGCTGCTCCTGTCGGCGAGCCAGCCGGCCGCCTCGCGCATCATCGCGGCGAGCACGCCGGGCGCCTCCTGCTGCCACGCCTCGGCGCCCAGCGCCGTCCTGGTGGCCTTGACGACGCGGGGGTCACCCTCGCATGGCAGCAGCCGGATGCGCTCGCGCAGCGCGGGGTCGGCGACGTCGGGCTCGTTGTTGCTCGTCAGCACGAGGGTGTGCGTGGGCCGGAAGGTGACCGGGTTGCCGCGCATCGGGTTGCCGGTCAGCTCCCCGCCACCGGTCAGCTGCTTCAGCCGCTCCCGCGGGTTGTCGCCGGACCGCGGCCCCTCGTCCACGAAGCTGAGCCGTCGGCCCTTCAGGTCGTAGACGATCGAGGCGTGGGCCTTGTCGGCGGCCGTGAGCAGCCGGGGGTCGGCGGCGTGCGCGTAGGTGCCGAGCAGCGACATCAGCAGCGCGATCACCTGGGTCTTGCCGCGGCCGGGGCCACCCCAGAGCAGCGGCAGCGCGCGGTCCGCGTGACCGGTCAGGCCGATGGACAGCACCCGCAGCGCCCAGGCGCGGACCTCGGGGTCCGGCCACACGGCCGCGGTGAACGCGTCCCACCGCGGTGTGGGGACCTCCAGGGGCGTCACGGCCGCGCTGTGCAGGTGCACGGTGTCGGGCGCGATCCACTGCGCCGGCTCGGGTCGCCCCCCGCTGCGACGCAGGTCCCAGGGCACGCCGCCGGCCCACAGCACGTCCGGGTCGGCGTCGAGGTCGGTGATCAGTAGCGCGGCCGGGTGCTCGCCGGCCACCGCGACGCGGGCGGCGATCTTCTTGCCGAGCGCCCCGGCCGGGCCGCTGGTCATGAATCGGGCGCGGCGCAGGTGCCGGGCGTGCGCGACGGTGCCCTTCTCTGCGTCTGGGTCGCCGGAGGGCATCAGGTCGGCCAGCAGCGACAGCGACCAGCCGGTCACGTCGCCCTCGGCCTGGCTCCAGCGGTCGGCGCGGCGGACGAGCCAGCGGCCGGCGTCTGAGGCGTAGCGCACGCCGGGGTACAGCCGTTCGAGCACGGCGTCGGCCAGGGTCTGGTCCAGCGACCCCATCGGGTCGAACGGCCCGACGCCGACGACCGCGCGGACCGACCACGCGATCGGCGCCGTCCCGTTGATCGCTTCCGGAACGGCTGTCTGTCCACCGTAGACCGGTGCGAGCACGCCCCCGGCGAACAGCAGGCAGGGGTCCTGCGGCACCGGCGTCGGCCGGCGCACCGCGGTCACGGCCTTGCGGCAGCTCGACTCGACGGCGGCCTCGAACTCGCCGGTGCGGTCGCCGCCGAGCAGCTCCGCCCACAACTCGGCCAGCTCGGCCAGCGCGCCGGCCGCGCCGGGGTGACCCCTGGCCCCGACGTGCGTGACGTCGTGCACCGCGGCGATCAGCGCGTCGTGGCGCGATCCCTCGGTGGCGGCGCGCAGTCGGCGAAGCGCCCGGTCAGCGGACATAGCCAACGCCGCGCACGACGTCCGCTTCGCGTTCGTGGACTCCAGCGCCGCGCGCATGGCCGCGCCGTCGGACCAGGTGCCGAGTGGGGTGCTCTCGCCGGCGGCGCCCTCCCGCAAGAAGTTCACCCAGTTCTCGGGCAGCCATGGCAGCTGGTCCAGCGGCGGCAGGCGCCACCCGCCGGTGAGGATCGGGCGCAACTCGTGCCGGACGCCGGCGTCCTCCCACCACCAGTCGTACTGGCCGCCGGCGTGCTCCGGGTTGGTGCTGGGCCAGGCGACGACGTAGCGGTGGTGCCGCTGGATGACCTCGATGGCGTCGCCGACGGTGGTGCGGTAGCGGCCCGGCGGCACCCGGTAGAGCTTGATCCCGGACGGCGTCTCCCGCGCTGAGCTGACCCACGTCGGCGGTAGCGGGCCGAACTCAACCTCGAGGTTTTTGATCTTGTCGCCGCCACGCTTCTCGACGACCGAGCCGTCGCCCCTGGGCTTGTCGTAGTGGTCGACGTCGATCCCGACGACGCCGTCCGGTAGCCGCAGCGCGAGGTTCCCGGCGCCGTGCGGCCCGGTGACCCACTGTTCGACGAGTTCGGACGCGGTGTCGGCGCCCTCACCGCCGGTGAACCCGCCGGGCGGTGGGGTCTTCTGGCCGGGCGGCAGCGGCAGCACGCAGGGCCAGCCGGCGGCCAGGTAGCCGCGCGCCGCCGCGGCGTACGGGCCGGTCAACGCGGGGCCTGGGGTGGCTGCTGGCGGTAGCACGGGATGTCCCGCTGGAAGCACTCCATCAGGCAGGTCTCACCGGTGGAGCAGGTGGGCCGTCCGTCCTCGGTGGGTGTGTTGCCCCAGGTGCGTCGGTGGTCCAATTCAGTGGACCGGCACGCCTCCAGCCGCTTGATCAGCTCCTCGTACCTGGGTGCCGCCGCGGCGCGCGCCTCCATGGTGGGTAGCGTGATCTCGCCGGCGTCCGGCCACGGCACGCCGCCGGCCAGCAGCTGGTCGAAGATGCCGTCGGCGGTCGCGACGTCCACCCACGTGCGCGGGGGCAGCAGCGTCTCGACTGGGTCGTCGGGGTGGCGCACGAGCCACCCGCGGGCGCGCAGCACGCCGGCGAGGCGGTCCTCGTAGCGGCGGGAGCGGACGGCCCTGGCGGCGGCGAGGCGGTCGCTTTTCTGGGGTGAGGGCATGTGGCGCAACGTAGCACGGGTACGTGGCGGTGATCGAGGGCTGTCGGTGAGCCGGGTGCGCGTGTTACCGTGACGACGCACCGCTCGCTGGGTTACCCCGCGCGCTGGGTGTGGGCAGCAAGAGCCCGGAGCCGCGGACCGCCACGACGGGACGTCCCTCCGGGCTCTTGCGTATCTGGGCAACACCTTGCTACGGTGTCCCGGCCCGCATCAACCGCACGAGGAGGAGAGCCGTGTGAGTACGAAGAAGCCCGTCGTCGTGGTCCCCGCCACCGGGGACTCACCGCTGGGCCAGCTGGTCCAGGAGATGGCCGGCCTGCAGGCCGCCCACGACCGGTACGAGGAGCTGAAGGGCCGCGTCAAGGCCACGGTCGAGCTGGTCGCCGACGTGAGCGCGGCGTCGGCCGACGTGCACGTGCCCGACGTGGGTAAGGCCCTGCGGGTCTACACCAGTAGCCACTCGGGTATCGACGCCGCGCAGCTGCGGCTGGATCACCCGGCGCTGGCCGAGCAGTACGCGACCCGCACGCACTTCGTCGCCGTGACGTGGGTCAACCGGTGACGGCGCACATTAGGGTGGTCCTGGACCTGACCGTGAGCGGCCGGGGCTCGGTCGAGCTGGACGGTGTGCCCGCGTCGAACGTCAGCTCAGTGCACATGACCAACGAGGTGGGAGAGGCCCGCGCGGAGTTGTCCGTCGACCTGTTCGGCGGGGACGTCGCCGTGGGTGGTGACCTCTAGTGGCGCACCACAACAACACCCCGCGCCGCGTCCTGGACGCGCCGGTCAGCCGGCCGCGCTGGGTCGTGCGGCACGTCGGTATGTCCCGCGCCGAGCGCCGGCACCGGGTGGTCACGACGGAGCCCCAGTTGGTCACCTTCTTCGACAAGACCTGGCGGCTGCTGCCGGCCATCAACGTCGCGCACCGGGTGGGCAAGGCGCCCTCGCGTCGAGACCTGCACCGCGCCGCCGTGCGCGCCGCGAGGCGGTCCCGGTGAGCGTCTTCAGGCGGGCGTCGTCGGGCGGTTTCGACCAGTCCAGGGACCGGCAGGGCGCGACCTGCGGCATCAGCGGCTGTGGCCAGCCACGGTGGAGCGGGCACAGCCTGTGCGACGGGCACCACGCCGACGCCGAGCAGCGCCTCAGGGACGCCGAGGCCAAGAGGGAGAAGGACCAGTGAGCGAGCTGACGCTGACCGACGTGTTTCCCAGTGTTGATGAGTCGTGGGCATGGGATGCCGTGCTGCTTATTACCCGGCTAGGATCCGTCCGTGAGGTGCAACTGCAGGCGTGCAACCACCGCGGCGGCCAGGTCACGCTGACCGTTACGGCCTCACGGCGCGATCATGAAGGACAGCGGCTGGCCCGTGTCATGGATCGCCGTGAGGCCGAGCCGCTCGCGATTACGCAACGCGGCGCGCTGGCCGTGCTTCCAGTGTGTCTCACGTCGGTTGAGGGGTCGGGCGACAACCCGTCGCAGATGACGCTGGAGAGCTGCGGTGCGCCCATGTTGCGGGATCAGTGGTGCCGGTCGGGCTTTCTCACCCCCGACGCCCGGCCCGAACCCACCCGCCTGGGGACCGCCGTACGCGCCGCGAGATCCTCGAACTGCCTGTACAACCCCCCACACCACAAGGAGAACACCGTGCCCAAGCTCGACACCTGGTCCCACGCCGACGACGGGCGGCTGCAGCGGCTCGCCAACGTCCACGCCGCCGTCGACGTCGGCCTGTCAAACCCGGTGCACGCCGTGCACTACTACGACCAGCCGATGTTGCTGGTCCGCGACCACTACAGCGACTCCGAGCACCTCGTCCCCGCTCGCGACGTCCGCGACGTGTCGGCGGCAGAGCGCGAGGCGTACGAGGTGGCGCTGCGCAGGTACCGCGCCGACAAGGCGGAGCAGCGGGCCCACGGCGTGCTCGAACAGCTGGGCGCGCTGCTCCGCGAGGGCGGTGCCGCGATCGACGTCAGCCAGCTCGACGAGGAGGTCAAGCGCGCCATCGTCGACCTGGCCCGCTACCAGGAGTCGAGCCGGCCGGAAGCCGCGGGGGATCAGGCGTGAGCCGCGGCAGGAGGCGCGTTGGACTGCTCGCGCTGGCCGTGGGGAAGGCTGTGACGAGCGTGTTGATCGTCGGCGCGTTTGTGTTCGTGGTCTGCGCGGTAGGTGGCGTGTCGCTGATGTTCGGCACGGCGATTGCGCACGCCGAGCTGACCAACGTCCCGACGCTCGGGTTCTGGGCCGCCACGGCGCTGATCGGCTGCGCGGCCGGCGTGCTTCTCACGGTGACGGCACCCGTGCTGTCCATCCTGCGGCACCAGCAGCGCGAGGCGGCCCGCATCAACGCCATGGGCAGCCTGTTGGGTCGACAGCGGTGAGGTCCGAGGACGCCGTGCTGGCCGCCATCGAGCAGCTGGACACCGACGAGCTGCCGGCCGCCGAGCATCGCTGCGGTGCGTGTGGTGTCCAGCTGGGTGCCGGCGCGGCGTCCTCGCTGTTCTGCGGTGAGGCGTGCCAGACGGCGTGGTGCGCCGCCCGGACCCAGGACAAGGACCGGTTGGTCGGCTACGTCGAGCCGTGGGAAAGCGGCTACCGTCCAAACGTGGTGACCTGCGACGATCCTGGCTGCACCGCTGCGAACTGCGCCGGGAGCCACCACGCGTGCGCTGTCTGCCAGTGGGATGCGGCCGCCGCGTACTTCCTGGGCGTGTGGTGAGCGTCAAGGCCAACGACTGGCTAGCCGCGGCGCGCACCTCGGTCAGCGGCAACACGCCCTGGGCGGCCCGCTACGCCGCGGAGATCCGCGAGTTGGTGCGCTGGCACGCCGAGCACGCGCCGCGCAACGTGCAGACCTACCTGGGTCCGAGCGAGATCGGGTCGGAGTGCGACCGTCAGGTCGTGGGGAAGATGGCCGGCGTGCCGACCACCAACCACGTGTACGACCCGTGGCCCTCGATCGTCGGCACCGCGGTGCACGCCTGGCTGGCCGACGCGTTCCGCGCCGAGAACCACCGGCTGGCCAAGCCGCGCTGGGTCGCCGAGCAACGCGTCGTACCCGATCCCCGACACCCGGGCACCGCGGACCTCTACGACGCGCTGTGGGAGGTCGTGGATGACCACAAGGTGCTCGGCGAGTCGTCGCTGGCCAAGCTCAAGTCCCGTGGGCCAAGCCAGCGTTACCGGGTGCAGCTCGGGCTCTACGGCATCGGGTACATCCGGCTCGGGCTGCCGGTGCGTGGGGTCGTGCTGCTCGCCTACCCGCGGACCGGTAGCTCGATCGACGCGATCTACGCCTGGCACCGCGAGCTGGACGCCGAGTACCTGCAGCTGCTGGTCGACGTCCTCGACGACACCGACCGCCGGCACGCGCTGGCCGCTGAGGTGCACGCCGGTCGCCTCGCGTTGCGGGACCTGCCGGCCACGCCCGACGACGACGAGTGCTACTTCTGTCCGTTCTATCGTCCGGACGCCGCGACCAGCGGGGTCGGCTGCGCCGGTACCAAGGAGGCGTGATGGGCAAGAAGCCAATTCCCTCAAAGCCACCGCAGCCACACGTGTGCAGGCGACACATCGAGGTGAAGGATCCGAAGACCGGTGAGCACCTTGGCTGGATGTGTTGGTGTGGCACGGCGGTTTCCTAAACGCGCGGTGTTGCGTATAGCCGACGCGTCCGGTAGCGTCTGTGTTGCCCACGAGACCCCAGCTAGGAGACCACCTGATGAGTGAGAAGCGTGAACTGCGCGAGATCGCCAAGGAGATCCGCGAGGACTGGCAGCGGCCGTACTTCGGCGCCGTGCCCTACCTGGACGCCATGGCGACCTTGGACACTGTTGAGCAGTCGTACGGCGCGGACGACGGGCGCGCGATCGTCGCGTACTTCCTGGCCAACGCCGCGACGTGGCGCGGCCCCGTGGCGCGCGAGGTGAAGGCGGAACTCAAGGGCCTGCTGACCGGTAGCACGCGATGAGCGGTCCTGCGCCTGAGGATCGGCGTCACTACGAGCTGCTGCGTACCCCTCGCGAGTGGACGTGCGTCGTGCCCTTCACCTCGGAGTTTCTGGCGAACGTCGGTTCGTACACAGGCGGCAGCATCGAGGCGCACGTGCTAACCGAAATCGGTGTGTTCGATCAGGTTGGCGTGCTGTTCCGCGCGCAGGTGCTGGAAGACCAACCGCGGCGGCAGGTCGAGGTCGCGCTCACCGCCGGCGCTCCGGTGAACTGGTGGCAGCACTGGAAAGCCGAGTTCGCGCCGCGATGGTACCTGCGCTACTGGCCGGTTCAGCGCCGGGCGTATCAGGTGACGCTGACCAGCGAGGCACACCGGCTGTTCCCGAAGGCCGACGTCGTGCCCTCGGTGCTCGGCGCCCCGGTGGTGGTCGTGGATCACGTTACCAACGTCAAGGACATCGGTACGACCACCCTGCGTAACGGCTGGGCCTGGCCGGTACCGTCCTCGTCGGTCACCCCGGACGACGACGATGAACTCGCCGGTGGCGAGCGCGGCGAGGGAACCTGGCGTGTGGAGGAGGTCCGATGAGGTGCAACTACCCCGGCGACCTGATGCAGCACTTCCTGCTGCCGTACCCGCACATCGTCGGTCCGGATACCGCCGGTGGCTACGCCGTCGCGACCGCGGTCAGCTACGACCGCGAGGCCAACGCGACCTGCGTGTCGTTCCGGCCGATGCTGCCCAGCGAGGTCACGCTCGCGCAGCGCGACGCCGACGGCAACCGCCGGCTGCGGGAGTGCGGGGTCTGCTCGCCGCCGGTTAACGGCGCCGAACGAAGCGCGTACCGCTGCGTGCCTCACCACCCACCCGTCAGCGTGGGTTCCGCCTCCCAGATCGGCCTGTGGGTCTTGGAGAACCACGGTGGCTGACCAGCCGGCAGACGAGCGCAGCGGCTCGCGCCGCTACGAGTACGCGCTGGGCCGCGCGCTGCGCGTGCACGGGCTGCCCAACGGAACCGTCCTCCTGAGCCAGCTGCTCTGCCGGCTGAGCGAGGAGCAGCTCGTTCAGATCGAGCAGGCCGCCAAGGCCGTCGCCGAGCTGGCCAACTACTACGTCGTCGAGGCGCAGACGCAGGCTCGCCGAGCGGCCACGCGCCACCCCGACGAGGAGTTGGACTGATGGACGACAGCGACGAGTGTGCGTGCGGACACACCCGTGACGAACACGACGAGCAGCAAGCCTGCACCGTGTACCGCTGCCCGTGCTTCTATTTTGACCTTGCTCTGGAGGACTGATGGTAAAGAAGCGGTCAAGCTACAACTCCAAGATGGTGACCTGCTCATGTGGTGTCACGTACTACAAAGAAGCCAGTCACACCTGTCAGAAGCCGGGTCAAGGTCCCGCCAACCACGGACCCAATTTCACCACTTGCCCATCGTGTAAGGCTTCGATACCGCGAAACCACACCTGTTCGTGTCAGGGAAGGTGACTCCAGTGAGCCTGTCCCGCGTGGTCGGCCGTACGGAGGAGCACCTGCTGCTGGACGGGCTCGGTGTGGACGCGGCGGACCTGCCCTTGCGCCACCCGATAGGGCTGATCGTGGGGGAGCAACCCGGCCCGAACAGCTCACGGGCGTGTCCGATGTTCCCCTACCCGGCGTCCAGCGCCGGCGGCCGGCTGCTCGCGATGTCGGACATCCCGATCCACGAGTACCTGACGCTGCTGCGCCGAATCAACGTGCAGGAGGTCAATGGCCCCTGGCGGCTGCTGGGCGCGCGGGCACGTGCCGCGGTCATCGCCGAGGACGCCGCCTCCCTGTACGGGCCGCTGCGCGTCGTGCTGTGCGGGCGCCGCGTGGCCAAGGCGTTCTGGCTTGGCGACCTGCCGTGGTTCAAGCGGTATCGGTTCCCTCAGCCGGACTGGCAGCACACGTACGTCGTGGTGCCGCACCCCAGCGCCCGCAACCAGCTTTACAACGACCCTACCGTCGCGCACCGCGCCGGCGCCGCCGTGCGCTGGGCCGCTGGGTTGGAGGATTGATGGCGTACGTTCCGCGCCTGCTGGTAGCGGCTAGCATGCTAGCGGTGACCACCGCTGCTGAATTCTCGTTGCTCGCGTCGCTGTCCAGCGTGGGGACGCCTGTGACGGCAGTTGCCGACGACGCCGTACTGCTGGCGGTGGCGTTCGAGAACACCGAGATGACGGCGCGCACGTACGCGGTGGCCGGCGACGCGCTCATGGCGGTGCCGGGCGTGGCCCCGCTGGCGAGCGCCGACGCGGCGTACGGGTTGCGCGACCCCTCGGTGGCGCGGAGCGGCGGGTTCTACTACCTGGCGGCCACCAAGCCGCCGCGTGCGGCGTACCTCGGCACCGGCGCGACCAGCCTGCAGCTGTACCGATCGGCGAACCTGATCGACTGGACGCCGCTGCCGGACGTGCCCGCCGGCGTGCCCGGCGCAACGCGGGCCTGGGCCCCCGAGCTGCTGGTCGACGAGACGGGTACGTACCTGTACTACGCGGTGACCACCGACGTCACCGAGGACGCGGCCGCGATCACCTCGTTCGAGATCTACGCGCGCATCGCGACGGACGCCACGTTGACGACCTGGACGGCGCCGGTGCGCCAGCAGGGCCTCGTCGGCGCCAAGGTGATCGACGCTCAGGTCACCCGCGTGGACGACTCCCGCGGCCGCTTCGTGATGTTCTACAAGGACGAGGTCACGCTGACGATCTCGCGGGCCTGGGCGGGCTCACCGGTCGGCCCGTGGACGACCGACCGTACGGGCGCGTGGCTTGGCGTCGACGCGCCGGCCGAGGGGCCCCAGCTGGTGCGTCGCGCGGCCGGCGGCTGGCGGCTCTACTACGATCGATACGCCGACGCGCCGGCCGGCCGGCTCTCCTACCGCGACAGTGAGGACCTTGAGGTCTGGTCCGCCGAGCGCCAGCTCAGCTACGCGCCGGCCGCGCTGCGCCACCCCGGCTACCTGTGGCTCGCCGCCGACGAGTGGACCGACCTGCTGCAGCGCCCGCGGGCGGTTCGGGTCTACAGCGCCGGCCCGACCTCAACCTCGTCCGGGCAGCCCCGTGCCGTGACCCTCGGGGTCGCGCAGGGCGACACGCAACTGTGGAGCGCCACGCAGCCCACTCGGCTCACGGCGCCCGAGGCTGGTTGGTACCGCCTCGACTTCACGCTGAGCTGGGTTCCCAACGGTGCTGGTCAGCGCAGCGCGGCGTTCCGGTTCAGCAACGGCGGCGTGATGCAGTGGCGCGACTCGCGGGCCGCCACCGGTGGCGGGATGGGCACCGAGCACGGCGGTAGCGATGGGCACTTCTGGCTCGCGGCCGGTGAGTACGTCGAGGTCGTCGGCCTACAGACCTCCGGTGGCGCCCTCGGCGTACAGGCCGTGGTTACGTTCGCGAAGGAGGGATCGTGACGCACCGGCGGTGCGCTCGGCGTGCAGGCCGTGTTTACGTTTGCAAAGAAAGGATCGTAGTGCACAAACACGCCGAGGCGTTCACGTTAATGACGTACGTGTCGGACGACGGCACCGAGACGGAGCGCGTGTGGAACAGCCGCGACGGGGTCACCCCGTTCGTCATCACGCTGCGTAGTGGGAAGACGGCCACCCATCGAGACTGGGCCGCCGACGAGTACCTTCCAAACTACGTCCCGCCGGCCGGCTCGCGCGTGTTCGTCGACCTGACCCCTGAGCTAGCGCGTAAGAGCGCCGCCGCGAACGTTGCCCGCTGGCGCGCTGACGCGATCCTGGCGGCGTCGCTGTCGGAGCTTGGTGCGACCGAGGCCGAACAGGTCGACCGCATGACGTCGATCTACCTCCGACAACCAGGCGGCCCGACCCTGGTGGACGCAGAGACGCTTGACGCCAAACCGCCGGACAGCTAACCTGGCGTTGCCCACATCACCGCAGCTAGGAGACCCACGTGAAGCGACTGTATGAGCCGTGGCCCAACGGTAGCCGCAGCCCCAACGGTGCCGACCAGCAGCTCATCGCCACGGCGAACACGATTGCCGTGGACTACGCCCGGCAGGGCTACAACCTGACGCTGCGGCAGCTCTACTACCAGTTCGTCGCGCACCACGGCCTCCCGAACAGCGACCGGAGTTACAAGCGGCTCGGCGACGTCATCAACAAGGCGCGACTCGCGGGTTTTATCGACTGGAACTACCTGGTCGACCGCACCCGCACGCCGTCGCTGCCCTACGTCTCGGGTACCCCTGAGGAGCTGGTCCGCACCACCGCCAACGCGTACGCCCTCGACAAGCGCGCCGACCAGGACGTGCACGTTGAGGTGTGGGTCGAGAAGGAGGCGCTCGCCGAGGTCGCGCAGCGCGCCGGCAATCAGTTCGACGTCCCGACGTTCTCCTGCCGCGGGTACACCTCGGCCTCGGCGATGTACCTGGCCGGCCGGCGGCTGTTCCAGGCCATCTCTCGCGGCCAGGCGGTCCGTATCCTGCACCTCGGTGACCACGACCCCAGCGGCATTGATATGACCCGAGACATCACCGATCGGCTGGAGCGATTCCTGGTCATCGACTGGCTCTACGAGCGCTCGCCTAGCCAGACGCACGACTACCAGGAACTGTGGGGCGAGTGCCAGGCCACGCTCCGTGACCCTTCCCTGGTGCCGTTCCAGGTCGACCGGATCGCGCTCAACATGGACCAGATCGACGAGTACGACCCGCCGCCGAACCCAGCCAAGGTGACCGACAGCCGCGCGGCCGGCTACATCGAGCGGTTCGGTGAAGAGAGCTGGGAACTCGACGCCCTCGCGCCGGACGTTCTGGTCGCGTTGATCAGCGAACACGTCGCCGAGCACACCGACCAGACGCGCGTCGACGCGCTCCAGGAGGAGGAGGACCGCGACCGCGAGGCGCTCACCGTCCTCGGCGACCGTTGGGACGACGTGCGCGCGTTTCTGGGTGTGTGACGGTGGTCGCCACGCGGGGTACCACCAACCGCAACGACCGGGGCAGCGCGCGGGATCGGCGCCGCCGCAAGGAGTGGCTGCTGGTGCAGTCCGGGCTGTGGAGGACCACACCGGGCGGCGCGCGGCGTCGGGTCGCGCCGTGCTGGCGCTGCCGGCGGCTGCTCGACTACAACGCGCTCACCGTCGACCGGATCGTGCCCGGCTGTCGTGGGGGCACCTACCGTCGCGACAACATCCGGCCGGCGTGCGGCCCCTGCAACAGCGAGACGGGCGGCGCCCTGCGACGGCTCCCAGCTACTTGACACACGCCTGCGCAACGCTACGCTGAGGGACGTCCGGGTCGACCGTCAGCGAAAATGCGATAAAGGATCTCGGCCCGAGTCGACGTCTAGCAGAAAATCGAGGATCGACGTGACCTACCCGCAGCCGCAGTACGCTCAGCCGGGCTACGGCCCGCCTCAGCAGCCACCGCAGGGCTACTACCAGCAGCCACAGCAGTACGCGCAGCCGCAGGGGTACCCGCCCCAGCAGCCGCCGGCGTTCTACCCGCCCCAGCAGCCACAGCCGGGCTACGGCCCGCCCCAGCAGCCGCAGGGGCCGCCGCTGGTGCAGGGGTCGCTGGAGGCATTCGACAACCAGCGCGGCGCCTCCTTCGGTAAGGGCCTGAAGTTCCCGGTGCCCGGAACCCAGTTCCTGGTCCGCGTGGCCAGGGACATCACCGACGGCGATGTTCGCCAGATGACCGACTTCACGACAAAGGTGCCGGTTTTCAACTCCGATGGCTCCGCCAAGATGCACCTGGCCATCCCCGGTGTCATCACCCCCAACGCGGAGCACCCCACTGGTGGGTGCACGCTCTACATCAAGCCGGGCGCGTGGCGCGACGAGTACAACCGGGCGCTGGCCGAGGCCGGCGTCACCGGGCACGCCAAGGCCGGCTCGGTGATCTACGTGCTCTACGCCGGCCAGCGGGCCACCGGTTTCGGCTCGCCGGCCAAGGTGCCTCAGATGGTCTACTACACGCCGGAGTCCGCGGACCAGACGCTCGGTCCCGTGGCCCCGCCGCTGCAGCCCATCGACGCGGTGCAGCAGCCACCCCAGCCGCAGTACCAGCAGCCGCAGTACCAGCAGCCGCAGTACCAGCAGCCGCAGTACCAGCAGCCGGCGGCACCACCCCAGCCGCAGTATCAGCAGCCGCCCCAGCAGCCGGCGTACGCGCCTCCAGCGCCGGCTCAGGCCCCGCAACCGCAGTACCAGCAGCAGCCGGCCGCACAGCAATACGCGATGGCACCGCACCCCACCGGTCAGCCGGCTCAGCAGGTGCAGCTCCCGCAACCCCCGGCGCCGCAGCAGGCGCAGTACCCACCTGCAACCGCGGGTGTCCAGACCGGTGACCCGACGCGCGACGCGCTGATGGCCCGGCTCACCGGGTACGGCCAGCCGCAGGGCTGACCCGCTCTCGCCACCCGCAGCTCGGCAACCGCCCCCCGACCCGAGCTGCGGGTGGCACCTCACCGTGAAGGAGGTCGATGTGAACCCGCCGGACGCCGCGGCCTTCCTCCTGCACCTGCGCGAGTGCCCCGAGCTGATGGAAGCGGCCGCTCCGCACGGTCAGTACCTGACCGGCGCCGACTACGATCAGCGCCTGGAGGACCGCCACCTGTGTCTGCGCTGCGGCGCCGGCGCCCGAAACGCGTTCACCGCCGAGACGGACATCGGGTTGCGTTGGCTCGACCTCTGCAACGCGTGTTCGTACGAGATCCGCAAGGTCAACACCGTGTCGAGTGGGTTCTACTACGGGCGGCTGCCGTCGTGACCGCGCACCACTACCTGTCTAGCGCGTGTAGCCACGCGCTCCTCCACGACGTACTGGACGATTGGACCCCGGCACGCCTGCACGCCTACTGCGCGTCGATGGTTGGCGTCACCGGCGCAAAGCGGGGCGCGACCTGCAAGTTCTGCGGCGCGAGGTGCGCCTGTCCCTGCCACGTGGAGGGGGCAAACCAGTGACTGAATCCTACGCGGTGCACGCCGAGCGCACCGCGGACGGTCGCCGGCTCGTCCTCATGGGCTCCGGCGACCCGGCCGCTCAGGCCCGCGGCGCGGCGCGGCTGCACGCGGTCACGCCGTCGTGGCGCGACACCGACCCGCCGGGGGCCATCGAGATGGACCTGACGTGGCCGGCCGTCGTGCAGCTGGCCAACGAGTACGGCGCGGCGTGGCGTCCGGGTCCGCACCTCGTCGAGTGGATCGGGGGCGAGGTTGCCCGGCGGACGCAGCCGCTGCCCCCGACGCTGTCGTTCGACGTGCCGGACGGGCTGGAACCGATGCCGCACCAGATCAGCGGGGCGCACATGCTCGCGCTCACCGGCGGTGGCCGCGGGGTGCTCTGGGACGACCGACGGACCGGCAAGACGATCACCGCCATCCTGGCGCTGCGTGAGATCAAGACGACCTGGGCGCCGTACCTGGCGACCCCACAGCAGTCGATCATCGTGATCGCACCGGCCGCGGCCGTGCTCGACTGGTGCGAGGCGTTCGCGCTGTGGTGGCCCGAGGTCGCCTGCACGCCGTGGCTCGGTACACCCGAGCGTCGCCGGCGGCGGATGGGCGGCGCCGGCGTGTACGTCGTCAGCTGGGGCACGATCAAGACCGACGCCCAGGACCGGACGCGCCTGCGGTCCCCGCTGATGCACCTCGGGCACGTCGCGCTCGTCGTCGACGAGGCGCACCGGGCGAAGAACCCCACCGCGGACCGCACCCGTGCCATGGAGCGACTGGCCCGGCCGGCGTCGATCTTCATGGCGCTGACCGGGTCGCCGATCGCACACACGATCAAGGACCTGCAGCCGTCGATCCAGTTCCTGCATCCGGGTAACGGCGGCTCGGGTGGTGGCTGGCTACCGTCCAAGGACCGCATGATCGACCGGTGGGCGTGGACGATCGACGACGCCGCCTACGGTGAGCCGGAGGTGATGGGCCTGTCGCCGCGTGGTCGCGAGGAGTTCCACACCTGCATGCTCGGCCAGTGGCGCTGGACCAACCGCGTGGACGTCCTCGACGAGCCACCCAAGGTGCACACCGTGCGCGAGGTCGAGCTGCCCGCGGAGTGGCGCCGCGTCTACGACGAGGTCGAGGACCAGATGCTCGCCGAGCTGCCCGACGACGGCGGGGAGCTGCCGTCGTTCGGCACCCTCGCGCAGCTGCAGCAGCTGCTCCAGCTCGCGAACAGCGCCTGCGACGTCGAGGTCACGGTCAGCTGGGACGAGGAGACCGGCGAGGAGCGCAAGCACTACCACATGCTCCCCAAGCTGCCGTCGTGGAAGATCGACGACCTACTGCACTGGCTCGACGGTCGCCGCGGCGCGCACAGCCTCGTGTTCGCGCCCAGCCGGAAGCTGATCGAGCTGGCCGGCCCCCAGATCGAGCGGGAGCTGGGGTTGCGCATCGGGTACATGATCGGCGGGCAGGGGTACCGGCGCCGCCAGGACACCAAGGCACGCTTCCAGGCCGGCCAGCTGGACGTCATGTGCTGCACCACGGGCGCCGGCTCGGAGGCCGTCACCCTGCACCGCGCCGACGGCCTGTACTACCTGCAGCGACCGTGGTCCGGCATCGAGAGCGCCCAGTCGGAGGACCGCGCCAGCGGGATCGGGGCGTTCGAGCGCGAGCAGACCGACGTCAGCGACGCGGTCGCCCGCAACACCGTCGACAGCCGCGTACGAGACGTGCTCACCGCCAAGGCAGGCCAGTTCGCCGAGCTGGTCCGAGACCCCCGCGTCGTCGCCGCCGTGCTTGGCGGGACGTCCGTAACCAAGATCAAGCCGAGGAGAACCGGATGACCGCCCAGACTCAGCCCGACCAGCAGCTCGCGCAGGACGCGACCTCCCCCGCGCCGCTGTACGTCTACACCGTCACGATGCTCGACGGCACCGTGTTTTGGATCAACGACCTCGCTGCGCAACCACAGGTCGACCCCGACGCGCGCTGGCTCACCTTCCGTGTCGGAGTCGACGTGGTGGAGGGCGTCGACGTGGCTGGGTTCAACCTCAACCTCGTCGCCGGCTGGCGGCGGGTTCCGTTTGCCTTCATGAGCAACGAGGTTGCCGGAGAGGACGAGTCGTGATCGACAAGCTCGCGGTCATCGGAATCGACTCAGGCCCGACCAGCGGGCTCGTCGGACTGCGTTGGGCGCTCGGTGGCTCGGTGGCACCGACCGTCGTGCAGTGCGACGCCAACAGCCTGGTGATGGTGGTTCGGGCGATGACCAACGGTTCCTGGCGCTACTCCCCCGACGTGCTGATCCACGTCGGGATAGAGCGCTTCGTGGACGGCAACGACCACGACCGTCAGCTCAGCGGCCCGGCGGCGCTCACCCGCGAGCTGGTCCAGCGGCTCAGCGAACTGCTGCCCGATATGTCCACGCGGGTGCACCTGCTGAACGCGGCGGACCACAAGCCGTGGGCCAGGGCCGCCGGTGCCGCTCGGCTGCACCGCTCCGGGCTCTGGAAGGCCACCGAGGGCATGCGCCACGCCCGCGACGCCGCCAGGATCGCGCTCTACACCGCGGTCGACCGCGCTGGCGTGCCGGACCCGCTGAGTCGGCGGTCCCCGTGGTGAGGCGGCGCTCGCTGCGGACCGCCGCGGTCGGTCCGGCGAAGAAATACGGCGAGGCCGAGTGGGCGCGCTGGGAGCTGCTGTACCGGGCGGGGTTGTCACTGCGTCGCATCGCCGAGCAGTACCGCGTGGCGCCGAGTACGGTGATGCGCCGGCTGCACGGTCGCGGGGTCGACTGTCGCTCTGGTGCGCCACCGCGTCGGGTGTCGACGGCCGCGGTCGAGCGTGCCACCGCGGCCGGGCTGCCTGGAAACAAGGTGGCGGCCGTGACCGGTGTGAGCGCGACGACCGTGACCCGCCGGCAGAAGGAGAGCCGCGGGGAGCCACCGATGCCGTCCGATGTTGCGCAGCGGTCTCGCGCACGCTAGCATCAGCGTTGCCCACGAATTACCAGCGAGGAGACCTAAGTGCCTACCATCACCTGCCCCAGCTGCGACGGTCTCGGGATCAAGCGCAACAAGAACGGCACCGTCACGACGTGCAGTACGTGTAGTGGTTCTGGTGAGATCAGCGGTCCGCCCACCGCGTAGTTCCACTTACTCTAGCTAGTCCCGCACCCCAAAGGAGCCCCACATGTACGCCGTTCAGGACCCGTTTGCCCCCCAGATGCCTCGTCCCGTCACGCACTTGCCGATGGTGTTCTCGACCGACCAACTGCGAGACAGCACGTCCGTGATCCGCGTTGACGCGGACGGTGCCCTCATCCAGTACACACGTCTCCCCTTCGACGCCGACCGGCTCGCCAACGAGGACGCCGCGATCGGCGTCACCATCACGGCGGAGTCGCGTCACGCGACGCGCGACACCGAGACCGCCGAGAACCAGCTACTTGAGCGCAACCGCCGGCAGATCGCGACTATCCAGGCGCTGAGCGCACTGCTGGAAGAGGCTCGCGAGCTGCTCGATCTGCGCAAGCGTGGTGTACGTAACGTGGTTGCCCGGATCGATACGGCGCTGAGCGCGTGAACAGCCTGAGCACTGAGCGACTCGTCGGCGCGCTCGGCGAGCAGCTCGATCGGATCAAGGTCGGGCCGGCCGGCAGCGGCGTGCTCGTCGGCGTGCTCGGGGCCGAGGGCGACCAGCTGCTCGTCGAGTTCAGCTGGACCGGGCCGCTCGGCGAGGACTTCCGCGAGGTGCGTCGGCTCCAGCTCAGCGACGTCGACGCCGCCCTGCGCCCGCCGGTGCAGCCGGCCGCCGTCGAGGCAACCGCGACTGAGTGGGCCGCCGTCGATTTTGTGCCCGCTGAGGTCAAAGCACCGTCAACATCGCGGGTACCCGCAACGGTTGCGTGGGACCTGGGCATCCACGATCTCGGAGTACCCGTCGAGACGGAATGGGCGCGCTACGTCGTGTTTGACGAACCCGAATGCCACGACGCCCCTCCACGGCCCTGGGTCGGTAACGTCGAATTGCGCAGCGCGCTCAACGGCGACCGGTTCACGGGCTACATGACGGCGCGTAGCTGGCTGACTGCTCCCACCGAGGCCGGCGGTGACACCCAGGAGGTATGGCGCGGTTACGTCAAGCTACTCACACGCGCCGTGACCGCTCGGCGGTTGGTTGAAGCCACCTCGATGGGCTTTATCGAGCTGACCGCGAGGTCGGACGGGGAATCGAACGTGAAGCTGAAGCCCGCGGTGCTCTGGGCGGCGGATGACTCGGACGGACACACCGTCGTGTCCATCGCTGCGGAGGGGTGCGCGCTTCCCGGTGTGGGCAACCCGGATCTGCGGGCTGACTAATCGGTCGCTGAGCAGTGGCTGAGCGGTTGGAGTGCTCCCCGCTGTGCCGAGACCCGGCCCTAGTGGTCGCACCTAGGGCCGGGTCTTCGGTACACGCATCAGCTCTGCGACTGCGCGATCACGGCTCGCACCGCGTGGTCCTTGGCGTACATCAGGTTGTGCAGCGCCAGGGTCAGCTCGGGGTCGTCCGGGCACAGCTGCAGCAGCTGGTCGCGGAAGTCCACGAACGCGAAGCGGACGTCGTTGATCTTCTGGTGCACTTCCGCCGGCAGCGGCGCGTGGTCGAACAGCCGCGCCGCGGCCTCGACGCTCGGTTCCCTCACCACTGCTCGCCGGTCAAAGCCGTGTCCTTCGGCGGGTTGTTGACCAACCAGACCGCTCGGACCGTGCCGACGCCCGCGAGGACCACCGCGGCGACCGAGCCGATCTCGTCGAACGCGACGTTGCCGTCGGCCAGCGCCAGCTCGACGGCGGCCCACGCGGTCGCGGCCGCCGTGAGGGTGACGCCGATCGCGGCGGCGATGGCCTTGTACGGCTTGGTCACCGGCACGCTCGGCAGGGTGGGATTGCTCATGTTCTCCTCCTATGTCTCTCGGGCAGCCCGCCCGAGACGCTTTTCCAGGTCGGTCTGCTCGACCATGGTGGTCGCGATCACGCGCCGTGTCAGCGGTCCGAACTCGATGACCTGGAGGGCCTCCAGCTCGGACACGACCTCGCGCATCAACGCCTTGTTCCGCTCCGGGACCTGGTCCCAGGGAACGGCGCTCTCCGGCCGCGTCGGGTAGTTGTGCGCCGGTGCCGACTTCTCGTACGTTTCGTGGAACGCCCGCGCGACGTACTCGATGGCGGCCGCGCGGTGTTCCTGGTACCCGCTGCTCACGACGCCGGCCGCCGTTCGCGCAGCACCATCACGACCGGCTGCGGCGACCGGTAGACGCGGATGTCGACGCCGCTGTAATTCGGATGCCCAGGGTAGGTGTGCCGGAACCCCGGTTGCAGGTCGAACCGCCCGACGCCAAGCCTGTTCAGGGTGAGCGCGTCCATGGCGGGCGTGGTGAGCGCGCCGTCCGCGTGCTGCTCGGTCCAGTACCAGTGCCCAATGTTGGCGACGCCACCGCTGGTCTGGATGCTGCACTCCCAACCGTTCTCGGCCGGCGGCAACGGAACACCGATGCGCACGCTGTAGTCGATACCGTCGACGCGGTCCTCAACGGGTGGCGGCTCGTACGCCGGGATGATCACGCTGAACATCGTCTCTTCGTCCTCCTTGTGCTCCGGCGCGGCGGCCGGGTTGGCGTGGGCCCTGGCATCGTTCAGCACGACGTCCCACGGGCAGCCATCGCCGGGGTCGTGGTGCGTGCCGTCCTTCCTTCCGATCGTCCAGTCGACGTGGCCGATCACGCCGGCGTGCCCGCGGCCGACCTGGAGCGGCGTCAGCTTCGTCAGCGGGACACCGTACAGGGTCGCCTTCTCGTAGATCCACCGCGAGAGGTGTCGCAGCATCTCACGCGGCCGGCGAACCGTGACGACCCGTTTTGCCGCGGTCGAGTAGAAGGTGACGTCGGTCTCGGACAGCCACTGTGTCCTGGTCATCTCAGCGTATGCGCACAGCTCGACGTTCAGGCTTATCGGGTTGCCGCTGCGCAGCGTCCAGCTGGCCCGGTAGTCCGGGACCATGGCCAACACGCCGTTGGCGTCGATCGAGGCGTGCGCTGAACCCTGCGCGTCGGGACGGCTGAAGAAGGACGATAGCGCCGTGTTGGTCAGCGCCCCCTCGGCGGTGTGCACCGCGACGAGCGTGATCGTGGCCCCGTCACGGCTGCTGCTCTTGTACGTCACGGGGACCGCCCGTCAGCCGGTGACCCGCCGGCTCCGGCACGCGTCTCCGGGTCCTCCGGCCAGTCGAACTGAGCGATGGTCGTGACGACCTCGGTCGCCCGCCTGGCCAGTAGCTCCAGCGTGGCGTCATCGAGGTCGTCGTGAGGCTGGTCGGTCGAGGTCATCTCGCTGTGAACGCAGTCGCGCAACCGCGCGGCCACTTCCTCGACCACGTACTGGGGAACCACGGCTCGTACCTCCTTGGGTCAACACTCGGGCTGGGCCGGTAGCGGGCTGTCCTTGCGCAGCTGCCGGGCCTCGGCGATCCGCTGGCTGAACGTGGTGAACGCTGCCTGCCGAACGGCGGGGTCCGGGTTGCTCACGCCCACGGTCAGGTCGGCTAGGGCGTCGTACAACAGGTCAGTGGCGGCTCGCGACTGTGCGGTGCTGTGGCCGAACGCCTCGTTGTAGCGCGCCTGACAGCTCCGGACGGACACGGCCGTCAAGATGCCGAAGACGCAGATGAGCATGACGCCGAAGGCCATCACGCGCTGGGAGGTCAACCACGGCCACCGACCGCGCTTGCCCGTAGTCAGTACCGCCGTGGCCTCGCGCTGGAGCAGCACGCCGGTAGCCACGCCGATCAGCCAGAAGGCGACCGACACCGTGGCCTGGATGAGAGTCTCGACATCAAACGCAGCCATCATTGGTCACTATCCCCCACTTGTGTCGAATCCGCATCTGTTCGACGGCTTCGGCGCGGCGCGGTTGCCTCGGTGGTGGCTCGGAAGCCGAAAATCACACCCCCCAGCATGACCAGCGCGTACGTGATGATGGGATCTCGGGGAATGCCGATCAGGGGCGAGAAGAAGTTGAGCACGCCCAGGCCGACGAGCGCGAGGAACAGGACGTCCGCCAGCATCTGTCGCGGCCGCATTCGGGCCATCTGGTCCCCTCTCACCGGGCACGCGAGTCACGACTGCCGCCACCACGCGTCGATCTTGCCGAAGATTGAGCCGGCGCCGGTCAGCCGCCGGAACTCCAGGACTACCTGCCGCTGCTTTCCGAAATCCCCCACGATACGCGCCGCCCTAGTCTGCGTGGACGCGTTGGTGCCGTCAAACGACACCGGGTCACCGACGACGACGCCGTCGACCAGGACGCGCACGTCGCCGGTCGTGCCGGGGTTGCCGCTGATCGCGATGCGTGCCTCGAACCACGGGTGCTGCTGGTGCGTCCACGCCTCGACCAGCCCGACGTAGACCGCGCTGGTCGACGAGGCCCAGCTCAGCACGTCGGCGCGCTGGAACGCGATCGGCAGCCACGGGCGGGCCAGCCCGTACCCGCTGTTGGCATCGCTACCGACGATGATCTGACCACCGTTCCACAGGGCCACGTACTGTCGGTCCGCCGCGGAGTGCGCGAAGGGGTTCCAGATCGTCAGCGCGGCCGTGCCGTCCTCGAAGCGGAACTCGGCGCCTTGCTGGGGAACCCCGTCGTCGTAGAGGTACCCCAGGGAGCCGAGCTTCGCGATGAGGTCGCCGCCCGCGTCGACGATCTGGAGCCGGCTGTTGTCGCGCAGATCGAGGGTAGCGTTGCTGATCTTCGCGGAGCGGATGTTGACCGCGCGGCGCAGCTCGTCCACCTCGGTGCGTAGGCGGCGCAGCTCGTCGAGGATGTCCTCGGGTCGGTCGACGTAGGCCACGACTCACCCCTTTACCGGCATGAGGAGCGGTTTGACGACCTCGCCGGCCTCCTCGGTGATCTCGACGTCGAGGCCCACGATCCGCGTGTTGACGTCGACGTCGTGGAAGCGGTTTGCGGCGACGAACCGCGCGTACTGACCGATCTCGAACGAGCCGACCACCGGGTCCAGCGCGCCCGCTGCGGAGACCCCGAGCACCACGCGGCTACCACGCCGGCGGCCGAGCTGGTCGTCACCGTGCTCGCGCAGCGTCTCCGGGTCGGTCACGCTGGAGTAGCTGTCGACGGCGTCGAGCGCGGGCCAGCCGGCCGTGTCCTCGCCGAGATCCGCCGCGCGGTCGCGGACGACGATGGGCGTGCCGGTCTCGGCGCCGTCGCCGACGGAGTAGGTGCGGTCGGCGTGTTCGCTGGCGTCGCGGGGATACCCGTAGCCGTAGACGTTGCTGCCGGCCTCCCAGACCAGGCCGCTGGCGGTGGACCCCAGCAGCGGGGTGCCGATGAGGACGGTCCGCTCCGGCGTGGCCTGACCCTCCCGGTAGGTGACGCCCATCCGGACGTCGCAGCCGTCGATGACGTCGGCGAGCTGCCGCAGGGAGGTGCCCGTGTTGCGCAACTCGTAGCCGTAGTAGGTCCGGTCGCGCAGGACGCCGCTGTTCCCGGTGCTGCACACCAGCTTGAGGTCACGGGCGTCGCCGATCTGGGCGAGGCGGACCAGCTCGCGGACGATGGCGCACTGGTCGACGCCGACGAAGGCGACGACTCGCTCGGCGACGTTGGCCGGCGGCAGGGTGGCTGGGTCGGGCATGATGACGCGGCGGTCCAGCACCCAGAACCAGTCGGACAGCCCGAGCACCACGGTCTCGGTGCCATCGTCGTAGTCGGAGGCGGTGACCTGGCCGCCGAAGATCGGCTGGGCATCGCGGTAGAGGTAGCAGGTGCGCCGAACCGGCTCGGTGGCCTCCGCGGGGGCGAGCCCGGCGGCGGCCATCGCGCGGACGTCGAGCACGCCGTCTGCGGTGCCCGTGTCGTTCAGCGCGAGGCGGTATCGCAGTCGGGTCAGCGGGAGGTCGACGGCGGCCACCGCGTCAGTCAGCGTGTCCACCAGGACGGCGCTGTAGCGCGCCACGGCCAGGGCCCCTGGGCTGCCGGTCTCGAACGCGCTCAGCTGGACGGCGGCGGTCACGGGCGCAGCCAGGTGGCCGAGAAGAAGGTGTTCTCACCGAGCGCCGCGTTGTTGTCGATCAGCAGGCCCGCACCGGAACTCTGGAAACAGATCACGGCGAGCTTCTGTGCAGCGGCGAACCGCGTCTGCGTGGCCGTGGAGATGATGGTCGGAACGACGCCGCCAGGGACCTCGACCTGTCCGGCCCAGCGCTTGGTGAAGTCGGCGCTGTCGACCAGCCCGAGGTAGCGCTCGGTCGCGGCAGCGCCGGCCGCCAGCCTGACGCCGAAGGAGATGGCCCACAGACCGGCGCGGTTCAGGGTGAACTCGCTGCCACCGACCACGGTGGCGATCGAGACGTCGGTGGTGTCGTAGAGCGTGGTGTTGAACAGGACGCGCTGCGGCGGGCTCGCCGTGTTGTTGATCGTCTGGACGTTACCGACCTGGGAGTACCGGGCCTCGTGCCGGGTGGCGGCGGTGGTGCCGCCGAGCGGGCAGAACCCGACCCAGGCCGCGCCGTTGTAGCGGTAGATCATGGAGGTCTCGGCGACGACCGCGCACTGGTTGGTCTCGGGATGAGTGATGTCCGCGAGGGCCGCGACGGTGGCGACCTTGGCGAGCTGCTCGGCACGCCACGCGCCACCGCGGTAGGTCTCCAGCCAACCGCGGTCGTCGCGGTGGACGACCATGCCAGTGTACGGGGTCGTGATGGCGTCGCGGACGGCCGCCGAGGGAACGGGCAGGACGCCACCGAGCGCGACCGTGGTGTACCCGGTCGGCAGCCGGCCGAGGATGTCTCCCTGCACGACGTTGGCGGCGTTCTGCCGGACGGTGACCTGCGCCCAGACGACGTAGTCAGTCTGGGCCGGGTTGGGGATGGGCGGGTCGGCCGCCGGTGCGTTGCCGACGATGTACTCGAAGTTGGCCGCGGCGCTGGCGTCCCCGTTGAACGGGTCGTTCTGCCGCAAGATGATCAGATCCCGCCGGTTTGCCAAGGTGCTCGGGGGCGTGGCAAACGCGTCGAAGACGACCGGAACGGCCGAGGTCTGCACGTAGGGAGCGTCGCTACGCACCGGGTTGAAGATCCCCTGGAACGGCGCGATCGAGACGTTGGAGCCGCCGCTGGCGGTGACCACGCCGGGCGTGCCCGGACCAGGCGCGAGGCCGCCGCGCTTGCGGACCATGGTGGTGCCGGGCCACCAGCCGGCACCCATGGCGTAACGCCCGTCGAGCGAGTCGATCTCGCCGTCGCTCTGGCCGGCCGGGTCGGGGATGGCCCAGCTCCTACGGATCGGCGTCGTCATCGGTTTAGACCTCCGTGTGATACCAGGTGGCGCGCAGACGCGTGGTGCCGGTCATATCGAGCCCGGAGAGCGCGACGCTGATGGTGCCCCCAGGGGGGACGCCGAACCACTGCCGGTTGATCAGGACGTTGCTGCGGCTGACGCCCGCCAGCGTAACGCCACGCTCGCCAAAGCCAGTGTCGACGCGGAGCACCTGCCCGGCGGTCAGGACGTAGTTGGCGTCGAAGCGCAGCGCGCGACCGCTGCCGACCTCGGTGAGCGCGAGGGCCCTGCCCGGCCCGGTGATCTCGAACACCGGCCAGGCGGGCGCGTTGCCGGTGTTGGTGAGCTGCAGGGTGCCGCCGGTGGACGCGGTGCCAAACCGCAGCGGGAAGCTCAGGGGGAAGACGAGGCCGCCGGCGCCGGGGATGCTGGGGCCGGTGTCGATGGTCTGAACGGGGAGCCGGTAGCGGTGCGGGTCGGGGCAGTGCCACTCGACCACGACGTCGACCGCGGCGCCCGCTATCCACGCCTCGTCCTGGGGGACGTCAACCACGACGCAGCGCGCGAAGGCTCGCCGGGGCTCGCCGAGCTGGGTGACGTCGAGTGTTGTCGGCGCCGTCTCCTCGACGATGCCGGTAGCGGCGCGCAGCTCATCGAGGGCGCCGCGCAAGCCGTTCGAGTCGCCGTGCCAGGGACGGTAGACGAGCCGCGCTCGGATCGGGCGGTCAATGGCGCGCAGCGGGCCCGTGAAGCTGCCGTGACGGCTCTCCCGCGCGGTGCTGCCGGACCGGATGTTGGGACGCGCCTCCCAGCCTTCCAGGACGCGCACGCCCCACGGCCGGGCGGTGCCGGCGACGAGCTGCGCCCCCGAGGGTCCGGTGAAGACCAGCTCCGTCATCGCCGCCTCCTGGCGTACTCCAGCGCGTTGGCGGTCTCGTCAGGAGTCTGACTACCGGCGTGGAAGTGCTCGATGTTGAGCAGGGCGCCACCCGGACCGCCGCGGGGGTCGCTCCCGTCGCCGTCGTCGAACCCGCGGAAGCTGGGCCTGGGCGCCGAGATCTGCTGGTCGAGGGCGAACGGCGCGGTGCGACCGAGCGCGTTCCACGGACGCATGGCGGCGTCGGCCATGCGCTCACCTGTGCGTTCCAACGGGCGAACCATCTTCTCGCCCCCGCGGACACCGCCCTCACCGACCCAGACCATCCACTTGTGCGTGATCTTGGACGGGCTGCCGATGCCGAGGGCACCCTTGATCGCGTTCATCGCGGCCGAGGCCACCTCACGAGCCTTGGCGACCAGCCGGCCGACGGCGTCGCCGAGCCCGTTGATCATGCCTTGAACGAGGTCGATACCCCACTGATGCATCCGCGAGTTAAACCCGGAGATGGCGTCCCAGATCTTTCCAGGCAAGCTAGTGAAGAACCCGATGATCCCACTGATCTTCTCGCTAATGGTCGAGTTGACCTGGGAGAACCCGGACCTGATGATGTTCGGCAAGGTGGTGACGAAGAAGTTCCAGACGCTCTTAACGTCGCTGACGAAGCGGTTGATGATCGCCATTGCGAAGTCCACGGCGGGCTTGATCCCCTTGGACCAGACCCACCCCCACGCCTTCTTGGTCCACTCAACGACGGTGTCCCAGTTGGCGATGATCAGCGCGACGAGCGCGATGACGCCGGCGATGACCCAGCCGATCGGCCCCATCGCGATGAACCAGGCCAGCGCCATCCGGCCCGCCTGGAGCAGCGACTGGGCCGCCATCTTGATCCAGGCGCCGACGACCACAGCAGTCGTGGCAGCCATGCTGGCCAGGGCGGCCGCGCGTTGCGCCACCCAGCTGGCCACCCAGGCCGCGGCGATCCGCGCGGAGGAGGCCAACGCGGCCGCCTGCAGCTGGAGCCAGATGGCGGCGATCTGGACGCGCATGACGGCCCACGCGGCGGCGGTTCGAGTGGCGCTCGCGATGGCGGCGGCCTGCAGCTGGAGCCAGATGGCGAGCACCTGTATCCGCGTCGCCACCCACGCCGCCCGAGTGCCCCCAGCGGCGAGCTTGTTGACGAACAGGAACCTGAGGATGCCGACGCTCGCCTTGACGGCGACCGCACCGATCTGAAGCATGATCGCGATTAACGAACTGAAGCGCGAGATCAGCGGGCCGAGGACGATGGCGTACGCCGACACGGTGAGGATTCCGGCCTGCATCGGCTCGGGCAGCTTGTTGAAACCCTCGGCGAGCCTGATGGCGACGTCGACCACGCGACCGAAAGCCTCGGCGATCTGGGTGCCGAGCAGCCGTGCGCGGTCGAAGAACGAGATGATCTTGTCCTGGCCCTCAGCCGAGGCGGTCCACTGCTGCATCTGCTCGGTCAGCTCCACGAGCCGACCGAGCAGGTCGCCGGTGCTCATCCGGGCGTGACCGAAGACGTTCAGCACGGTGCCGAGGACGTTCAGCAGGATCTCGTTGAGCTTGCCCATCGTGACGCGGCCCTGGTCGAGCTTGGCCGACATCCAGGCCATGCCGTCGGCAGAGGCGAGCCAGGCGGCCTTGGCGGAGAGCGCCGCGATGGCGCTGTCGACAAAGGTGGTCACGACCGGGTTGCCGACCTTGACGACGGCGGCGAGCCCGGAGATCAGGTTGGGCGTGGCACCAGCCAACGCGTGCGTGCTGCTGGCGGTGGCCGCGAAGACCTCTGCGATGGTGCCGGTGACCAGCGGCGTGCCGGCGGTGGCGATGGCAGCCTTGGCCACGCCACCAAGCTCGGTGGCGATGCCGTGAAACCCCCGGCTCAGCGCGGGGCTCTGCTGTTTGGCGAGCTGCTCGAAGTCCTTGGTCCACCCGGCGAACAGGGCGGTCTGCACGGAGGCCCGTAGACCCTTGATCGCGTTGCCCGTGACGCTGGCGAACCGGCGGGCTTCGGGGGTGAGCTTGGCGAGGTCTTCCTTGGCAGACGCGGAGCCATCTGCGACGGACCCAATGGCGTCGTTGACGCCGCTCATACCGAGCTTGAGCGTGGCGCCGGCGGCCCCGACCTGGGCCAAGGCCGCCGGCAGCGCGAGCACGACGTTGAGCGCGGGGGCCGCGCTCGCGGTGAAGCTGATGAGGCTACCGGTGGCGGCGACGATGCCGGGACCGATGCCGAAGGAGGTCCCGGCCTTGCCGATCCGGTTGAGGGCGGCGCTGGACTGGTTGACCTTGCGCTCGAAGTGGTCTACCTGGTCGCTGGCCTTCTTGAAGCCGCGCGCGACCGACCCCTCGGACACGCCGAGGCGGATCAGCAGGGAGCTGATCACCGCCACCTAGTCACCGACCCTTCCGCCGATTGTTCACGGCCCACAGGTTGCGCCGCATCTGCGCCGGGTCCATCTGGTGCCTCGCCTGCGCGTCCCATTTGATCATGAAATCCTCGAGTTTGTAGAGAGCGCGCCCCTTGGGCCGGTTGACGTTCGCGACCGTGGCCGCCAGGCTCGCGAACAGGTAGTCGAGCCGCTCGGGGCCGAGTGGGCCGGTGACCAACTCGTAACCGGCCCACTCGGTCAGCTCCCTCGCGCTCAGTCCTGCTCGGACCTCGGCCAAGGATCTCCCGCTGGCGACGGCGACCCGGTGAAGGAGGCGACCCGCGGGTCGCCGTCGGAGTTTCCCGCGGCGTCCGGCACCGCGGAGTCGGTCATGCCGTTCATGCCCATGGCCGCCTCGGCGATCACCTCGACGGCACCGGCGGCCTTGTGCTGCAGCCAACCGACGTCGTCGGGCTGGAACATCTGGGTACCGTCCTCGTTGACGGCGGCGGCGACCACGACCCGCGCCCGGTACCCGCGCATGGTGGCACGGCCGGTACCGGAGTTGAGGGCCGGCTCCTCGACCTCCTCGCGCTCGCCGACGCTGAGCGTCCGAACGTGCACGACGCCGCCCCACGCCGGCACTGGAACCGGGGTGATCCGTCGGTCGTCGAGGGCCTTGATGGTGTCTCGGTCGAGAATCCTCACGTGCTGCCTCCTTCAGTGTTCGCCCAGGCGGTGGGTCACGGCGCGGGCACGTACTCGACGTCTCCCGTGACCTTAAAGGTCAGCTCCGCGGTGAGTAGCCCGTCGTGCGGCGACTCGCCGCTAAAGCCGGTCAGGTACGCCTTGAACTCGTCGGTGCCACCGCCAGCCTGGACCGGCCACTCGATCTGGTAGTTGCGCGGCGCGACGTCGTCGAAGTCCGCGCGCAGAGTCGCGTGGACGTCCGGGTCGTAGTTGACGCTGACGGTGCACTCGCCGCCGTCGACCAGACCGCCGACGTGCTCGCGGCGGTGGTTCGGGCTGTCGTGGGTGGTGCCGTCATAGGTGTCTCGGGACATCTCGGGGTTGGTGATCGAGGTGATTCCGGCGATGGCCGTGAAGACGGCCGGGCCTGGAAGCGCCATATCGCTGCGCAGCAGCTTGGTGCCAAAGCCGTCGATTCCGGCCATTGCTCAGTCCTCCACTTGCTTCAGCCGGACGGTGACGTCGATGACGCCATGCCGGAATCGGGTGTCCTCGTCGCGCATGGACCGCGTGGCGGTGACCTTGACGCTGGTCTGCTTGGGGTCGTACGCGGCGAGCGCGTCTGGCACCGCGGCGGGCCGGTCGAGCAGGCGCACGGCGGCACGGTTGAGGGCGCCGAGTTCGGCGAAGCCGGCGTAGTCCGACCAGGTATGGACGCTGACGACCACGAGCGCGCCGGGACCGTCGTGGTCGTCGTCGGGGAGCTCCCAGCTGGAGCCGAGGGCTACGTAGGGCAGCGCGCCGGCGGCGTCGTCGAGGACGGGCACCTGCCGGTTGGCGGGCTGTCCCACGACGTAGGGATAGGGCAGCGTGATCTGCTCGGCGAGCAGCTGGTAGACGGCCAACCGCGCGTCGTCCTCGGCGGCCTCGCGCGTGATCACAGCTCCCTCCTCACGGCCCTGCTGACGACGTCCGGCCCGATACGCGCGGCGAGGGCGTTGGTCGGCCGGGCGTAGGGCTGCTCGGGCGTGTCGTGGGTGCCGTACTCGACGAAGGCCGCGTAGCGAACCCGACTGCCTGGCCCGACGAAAGCCGCCCAGCCGCTGGGCACCCTGTCGACGCTGTCGACCTGGATGGCGCGGCGCAACGCGCCACTGCGGCGCGGCGCGAGCCCCCGCATGATCTCGGCGGCGCGCTGACCCCACTCGGTCACGCCGACCCGTGTGCCGCGCTGCGCACCGCGCTGCTTGGTCAGCAGGACGGCACGACAGCGGCGTGCCCCGACGAGCTTCATGCTGACCTTGACCCTCACGCCGCGCCTCCCTCGTCCTGGTCACGGGTGCAGCTGGCGCGCACGTGTGGACGCCGGCTGGGAACGACGAGCGCCTCGACTCGCCAGGGGGCCGGGTCAGGGTCGTCCACGACGAGGACACGGTCGTGGCGAGCGACTGGGCAGTCGGGCGGGAAGTAGAGGACGCCGTCGATCTGCGCGACGTCGTTGTCCGCGGCGAGCCGGTCGGTGGCGGTGGGTTGGGACACCTGAACCGGCCAGTAATCGTCTGTCGGCGTGGGGCCGGGCCGATCAACGTAGACGACGCGCTCACCGCCGCGGCCGTCGTTCTCGGTGGTGCGCTGCTGCACGAGGCCGCGGGCGTTCATCAGGTCGGTCGAGGCCACGGCTCAGCACCCCCATCGGCGACGTGGACGCAACGCCCGACGGTAGCCCTCGTCCAGCTGGACGTTGGTGACGTACGGGCTGGCCGCGGTGTCCGGAGCGTGGCTCTGGGCTATCGCGACCTCGTGCTTGGTGAGGTAGGTCTGGCCGCCGCCGGCCACGGTGTACGCGTAGTCACCCTGGGTCTCGCTCTGGAAGCCTGTGGGGTTGTTGAAGGCTCGCTTGGCGGACTCCAGCGTGATCATCACGATACCGTCGGGGACGTCGATCGCGACCGGGAAGTCGGGGTCGTCGTCGTCCTCGGCCCAGCCCTCGGGCTGGCCGGCGGCGTGCCGGACGGTGACGCTGGCGTGCAGCAGGTTACGACCTGCACGAAGCTCACGGTGGGGTGGAACCCCGCCCTCGATGAGTTCCGCGAGGTCGACCAGGGACGCCAGCGCCGCGAGCATCAGCTGCCGTCGCCAGTCTTGTCGAGTTCGGCCAGCTTGGCCTGCAGCTCGGCGATGGCGGCGTCCTTGTCGGCGAGCTGAGACTCGGCGGCTTCGGCCCGGTTGATGGCGGCCTTCTCGCTGTTGGACGGCCGACCACGACCACGGGCGCCGGTGGGTCCGTCAAGCGTGGACAGCTGGCCGTGCCGGAGGTTGAGCAGCGCGTCCTCCGCTGCACGGGCGTCCTGAGCCGCCTGGAAACGCGTCGCGGCGGCCTCCTTGTCGTAGGCGGCGCGCTCGTCGGCGTCGACCGGCTCCCAGCCATCGGTGTTGTTGAGGAGGTCGAACTTCGTGCTGCCCTCGCGGGCGGTCGCGAAGCGCGGCTCGCTCCCGTCCTGCCGCTTGTCGTAGCGGAAGACGGTACGACCCTGGTCGTCGAGCTTGGGCTCGGCGCGCCTGCGGTTCCTGCTGGTAGCCATTCGGGGTTTCCTTCTTCCTGGTTCTGTCGACTGGATCTGGGTCGATCAGGGGGTGAACGGGAGTACCGCGGCGACCGGGTTGGTGATCGTGCCCTCGGTGGTGAGACCCGTGGCGAGCACGTAGGCGACCCGCATGACGAACCGCAGCGCCACGTGGTCGCGCTCGGCCAGGTTGAGCAGGGTCGGCGGGACGGTGGTCGGGTCGATGGTGATGGTGGCTTGGTCCAAGAACTTGACCGTGATGTCCTGGCGCAGTCCCATGACGAAGCGGGCCGGGTCGAGGACGATGGCCTCGGCCGCGGAGCGGTCCCAGGTCGGACCGGTGCCGTCAGCCGCGGCTACCCAGGTGGCGTCGACGCCGTCGAACGCCTCGGTGCCGTTGCCCGTGTTGCTGAGCAGCGGCCGGTTCTCACCGTCACGGAGGTTGGCCATCCGCCACCGCAGCCCCTTGGGGGCGAACAGTCGGCCTGGGTCGTGGCCGTCGAGGTCGAGCAGAGCGAAGGACTCCAGGAACGCGCCGTAGAGGTCGGTGCTGGTACCAGGGGCGACCTCGACGGTGTTGCCAGCGGCGACGGCCGCTGGGAGCAGCGCGGGGCTGGTCCAGGTGACCGGCTTCTCGGTGCCGAAGAAGACGGCCCGGTCGACCTTGACGCCGAGCGCCATGCCCGCGTTGCGGCTGACGTCGGTGAGCAGGTCCTCGGTGGCGTCCCGCAGCACGTTCTCGTGCACCGGCACGATGACGGCGATCTCCTCGACCACCAGCTGCCGGTTGCCCCACACGAGCTTGCTTGTGGGCTTCACACCGGTGGGGTCGGTGGCGGACTCCCCCACCCAGCCGGCCGTGAGCAGCGCGGTCTGGACGGGCATCGACCGCTCGCGGGTGCCCATGTTGATGAGTCGGTTGGAGGCGCGTGCGGCGGCGAGCGCCGAGCTGCCGTTGGTGGTGAAGCCGATGATGGTTGGACCGAACTCCTCACGAATGAGGCTGGCGACGTCGCCTACGCCAATTGCGGGCACGGTAGAGGCCCCTTCCCGGGTCGAGAGCTGGGAAGGGGCCTCTGATCACACGTCGCGTCAGGTGCGCCTACCCAGCGCTGCTGATGCGCCCCTCCATGAAGGCTCGGAGCGCGGCGGCTGCTTGACCCGTACCCGACGGGACAGCGTCGGACGTTCCTGACGTCGCTGCGGCCACCGTAGCAGGCCGCCGGGCCGCCAGGCCAGGGGGGCGCGCCGTGGGGCGCAACCGCGCGGTGATCGCGGCGGCGATCTCCTCCATCTTGGCGGGGTCGTCGCCGAGGCTGATGCCGGACAGCAGGCCGCCCTTCTTGTCGTTGGCGTCCGGATCCCACAACCCGTGCTTCTCGGCGACGGCCTTGACGGCCGCGGTGCGCTGGGTGGCGGCGCTGGTCTCGGCAGCCGCCTTGAGCTGGTCGCGCTCGGCGGTGACGGCGGCGAGCGCCGCGGCGGTCTCCTTTACCTTGACCCGGTAGTTCGCCCCCTGGGTGCGCAGGCGCTTCACCCACGGCGGGTCCTCGGCCTTGGTGTCGAACAGGCCGTCGTCGTGGTCGTCGAGCGTCGGTGCCGGTGGCGGCGCCGGCGGCGGGGTGACGGCCGCCGCCGGGGCTCCCGTCGGTGCCGTCGATGCCGGTGGGGTGCCTGTCGGCGGCGGCGCGCCTGCAATGGGTGCACTCATTTTCTTCCTGCCTCCTCCCACGCGCGGCGAAAGGCGCGTGTTTTGTCCTTGCCAGAGTAATTCCCCGTGGCCTTTTCGTAAATCTCCTGGGCACGCAGCGCGATCGGGTCGAGCTGCGGGTTGTGCACGCCGGGGCCGAAGCCAGCCTGAGAGGTGCAACCGCAGGCGTCGTGCCAGCCCTCCAGGACGCGTGTGTCACCGGCCGACCGCCGGGAGCGATAGACGAAGCCGCGGCTAGCCAACAGCGCGCAGAACGCGCAGGGGTTACCGTCCGTAACCCGACGGTAGGCCTGGACACCGGGGTCCGTGACGAGGTAGCGGCGCTCCCAGCGGTGCTTGTCGGCCTGGCCGATGCGACTGGCCGCGCCGCCGAGGACGACACCCACGGTGCGGTCGATGACCGCGTTGGTGGCGTTTCGCCTGCGGCCGCGGAGGACTACAGCAGCGGCTACCGCAGCCAGGGTAACGGCGGCCAAGCGCAGCTCGTCTCCCTGTCCGGCCGGCAGCGGCGTCGTCGGGGGTGGCCCGCCCTCGATCTGGGCGTACGCGGTGACGTACGCGTGGTAGTCAACGAGCGTCTGCACCCCGAAGGGGACGAGCGCGGCAGCGATCTGCGCCGCGAGGTGGTCACGCCCCTCGAACGTGGTCCAGGCACGGTCGGAGCGGCGGACGGCGAGTTCAACGCGGCGCCGCAGGTCGCGCACGGCAACGTCGGTGTGCCTGGCGTGCGCGACCACGAAGCGATCACCAGCCGCACTCACCGGCGGCGCTCGGTACCCGGCCCGTCGAGCGGCTCGTTCTCGGGGGCGTCACCAGCAGGCGGCGGAGGTCCGGCACCGGGCACACCGGGGGCAAGACCGCGGAACGGGTCCTTAGCCTCCTCCGCGTCGGCCATCTTGGCCCACCCCTCCAGCTCACCGCGGGTGACCGGCAGCCGAGGCCACAGGGCGCGCTTGGGCACGTCCAGGGTGCTGGCAACGGTGCCGAGCGCCTGCGCGAGACTCTGCAGGGAGCGGGCCTCGGTGTCGGCCCAGTCGATCTCGGCGAGGTCGTCCTCGGCGGTCGCGGTGTCACCCTCGACGCGGGCACCCTCGCGCAGCATCTGGCCCCAGCCCTCGCCGAGATTGGTCTTGTACTCGCGACCGCGCCGTTGGTTACCGGTCTCGGCAGCGGCGAGCCCGTCGGCCCCGACGTTGTCCATCGAGCCGAGCAGCGCCTGCGGCGGGGCCTGACTGAGCGCGGCCCCGAAGCGCAGGTGCAGCTCCATGAGCCCGACGTAGCCGTTGAGGTCGGCGGTGCCGAAGTCGCCGAATCGGCCGTCCGCGCTCTCGTTGGTGACGATGGACTGGAAGGGGATCAGCGAGACCGGCCGCGCGGACCCGTCCGGGTTCTTGGGGGTGACCATGCCAGTGGCCCAGCGCTGGCGGAAGCCGGCGTAGGTTTGGGCCATGAGGACGCTGAAGACGGTCTCCTCGATGCGCTCCTGGACGGGGATGCAGGGCTCGACCTCACCAACGGGGTCACCGATCAGGTCGGTCCGCCCGACGAGGCGCACGACCGGCGGGTGCGCGGCGTCGGGGTCGTCGGTCTTGACGCCGTCGCGGTAGGGAACGCACTCCTGCTCACTGACCAGCTGGGCTCGGGAAAACCCGTCACGCTCGCCGGCGTACTCCTCGCGAATGCGCCAGCGCCAGCACTGATAGCCGTCGTAGACGCTGATCCGGTTGGGCCGATCGAGGCGCAAGACCAGGCTGGGCCACGCCTGGATCATGGAGGGGTCCTCGTCGGTCCAGTCGTCGGGGTACCAGGCGAAGGTCCGCAGCGGCGACCACGGCAGGTAGACGGCGTCGCCGCGGTCGTCGGCGTCCACGAAGGCGTAGCTGTAGCCGCAGGTGGCGACCGTGCGGTGGACGCCGGTCTGCCGCGCGTTCATCTTGTTGCGCTGCCAGCCCTTCCAAGCGGGGGACGAGCTGCTGGCGTCGGGAGCCCGGAAGTCGCTCACGTAGAGGTTCTGCGTGATGAGGTTGACCAACAGGGCGCAGAAGTCCGTCCGCGCGCGGGCCTGAAGCTCCAGGAACTCGTCGTCCGCGCCTTCTGGGACGTAGAGCGAGTTCCCGCGACTGGGCCGGGCGGCCGAGGCGATGTGCCGCAACCGGCCCCACTCACCGTAGTGGTCGGTGCGACGGAACAGCCAACGGCGGCCGGGCTCAGGGAGCATGAAGCCGCCCATCGCGCGCTCGATCAGCAGCTCGATGACGCGCCGACGCAAGAGGGCCGACTCCTTCTCGTTGCGCCCGATGGTGGCGAGGTCGACCGGCTTGCCGTCGAGGGCGTCGGGGAGGAGGTGGTGCAGCCGGCTGTTCTGGTAGGACTGCTCGTCGACCCCCCAGGCGCGACGGTCGCCCGGCCGCGGCATGGAGAAGCTGTTGCCGAGAACGACGCCCTTGCTGACGCTCGCGGGGATGGTAAAGGCGGTCATCGTTCACCCAACCCGTATACCGGAGACGACACCGGGCCGCTTGACCCGGCGGTTACGGCGCCACTCGTAGTATTGAATGCGCATCATGCGCGCCCCGACCATAGCCACGCCGGCGTCAACGTGGAAGCTGGACTCGCGGTGTTCCTTGCCCATTGACACACCGTAGTCGTTGGGCCGAAGTTTGCTGCTGTAGACGTGCTGGTTGAGCAGCGGGTGACTGTCGTGGGTGAGCAGCCCGTCCTCGATGTCGCTGCTGGTCCGCTCGGCCGCCGCGGTGAACTGCCGGACGTGCTTGGGGTCGCGCATATCCCAGCGGACGCGGTGGGGGAGCGCCCCGGTAGGTGTGGCGGGCATGGCGTCGGCATCGAGCTGCCGAGCCCAGGCGTCGATGACCGCGTCCCAGTACTTCTTGCCCTCGTCGTCCTCGCCCGAGCCGGGATCGGCGAAGAAGGCCACGACGCGCCAGCGGCTCATGGCGCCAAGGCCGGCCTGCAGCACCTCGGCGCGCGGAACCTGCCAGTTCTCGCGGCGGTGGTCGTCCGGCCGCGCCCAGACGTCGATGGTGGCGACGTGACCGGTCTCCAGGTCAACGGCGATCATGGCCGTGGCGTCGCGGCTCTTGCTGAGGTCGGCGAAGACGACGACCTCACGGCCACTGGCGATACCGAACCCGGTGCCGAGGCGATCCCAGTCGTCGGGGTCGCACCAGGCGTCGTCGGCGGCGTTGCTGCGGTTGAAGTAGTAGCGGCGGCTCTGGCTCGGCGTGACGTCCAGGCTGCCGATCTCGGTCTCGATGTCCTCGGGGTCGATCCACCAGGCGTCGCCGATCGCGGCGCGCAGCCCGGCACGCCGCAACACGAGGTCGTCGAGCCGAGCCTCAGGCGGTGCCTCGCGGCTGTCGTAGAGCAGCCGCAGCGGGCTCGTGGCCTTGCCGGCCCGCCAGGCGTTGTACGCGCGCTCGGTGCGCTCACTGACGCTGTCCGCCCCCTGCTCGGGGGCGTTGCCGATCTCCAGGAGACGGCCGCCGACCTTGGCCGCATTGCGGCGCATGACGGCGTACATGGCGTGCCCACCGTTGCTCTCGAACCAGTTCTGCGGCTCGACGACGACGCTCAGGTTGGGCCGCGGCCCCTCGGCGGCCAGCGGGGAGCTGGTCATCGACTCGATGCGCCCGAGCGGGGAGTGCACGATGGTCGCGGCGACGGTGAGCCGGAACTTGCGACGGGTCCGCGCCGGCAACATGCCGGAGAACAGCGTGCCGGTGGTCCGGGTCTGGGACTGGCTGACGGCGGCAACCTGGATCCAAGGCGACCTGTGCGGGACACCGACGAATCGCCCCTGCTGGGCGTCCCAGACGGGCACGCTCGGACCGATGAGGTTCTGCAGGCACAGGTACGCCGCGAGCGGGTCCTTGCCGCCGCCCTTGAGCCGGCGCAGGGCGGCACGGCGGTACAGCCAGCGCGGCCGTCGGCGCCGGGCGGCGGTGGGGTCCAGGGCGTTCCACCAGCAGATGAACCGGGCCTGCTCGTAGGTGGGCACCCACGGCTGCCCGACCAGCTCACCGTTGGGGATGGTGAGGTGCGTCATCCCCCACTCGATCTGCTGGGGACCGATGGTGAGGGCCGGCAGCCCCTGCGGGCCGTAGCAGATCGAGCCGTAACGGGTGTCCACCCACGGCGGTTCGAGGTCGACAGCCACCGACGGGCTCAGCCGGCCGCGGCGTGCTTGTCGAGGCGCGCCATCATGGCGGCGGTGGCCTCCTTGGCGCTCAGCTCGCGCTGCGCCTGGTCGGCGGTCTCCTCGTCCTCTACGGCGGTGGCCTTGGCAAGCGCGGCGAGCGCGAGGGCGTAGTTGGTTCGGCCGGCCGGCGTGGCGTGGATGCCCTCCAACGCCTTACCGATCTCGTTGAGGACACCCGTCCTGACGTGCGCCGGAACGTGTCGACGAACGACCTCCTCACCGGTGCGTGGGTCCTCGTAGAGCACGACGTGGTCGACCATATCGTTCAGGTGCCCACTGACGACGAGCAGCACTATCTTCACGGAATACCAGTCGGTGCGCCGAAAGTGAGCGGCCTCGTCCGACTCGGTGAGCGCCTGGTAGAGCCCGATACACGCGGGGTGGTAGGTCATTACCTCGTGATCGGTGAGCGGCGGCGCCTTTTCCCCAGCAGGCAGCACGGCAGCGCCAATACGAGAAATCGTGGCGCCTGAATTCTTCGCGGCCTTGTGCGCTCGGGCCTTGGCGGCGCCGGCTCGACGCCCAGCACTAAGCGTCGGATCTCGCGGAGTAGCGCTGCCCATGCAGCCGATGCTAGCAGCCGGCAGCAAACGCCCAGGTCAGCGCTGTGTTGCGCAAAACGAGGCCGCGTGCAGCCATGATCAACAACTCTGGTCAAGCACTGATGGACCTCGAACGC
>WUUC01210666.1_pt1 | contig 41814 bp, 24 predicted proteins | sample 6278441 | NCBI WGS metagenome assembly WUUC01 (sample SAMN13675441, study PRJNA597444) | soil metagenome | isolation source: soil | place: USA: Washington | collected 2017-10
CCAGAAGTGTGTAGCAACTAAAGTCTTGCACTAAAGTGCATAGCTTAGACTAGCGGCTTGCGACAGTTAATAGGATACCGTGCTTGGATTGAGAAGCGCCTCGATAAATTGCCGCTGGCATCGCAGGCACTTGATATGTATCTCGAATCCTTTGAGGATTATTCAATCCGACGAATTGCTTGGGTAGCAGAATCTTTCCGGGAGGATGTAGTTATACCGTCTCGAGTAATGCTCTCCAACTGAGCCACCATTAGAGGCCGCTTGTATAGTAAAAGCGAGCGGGTGCAAAGGGCGTTGAATTCAACTTCGCAGAATTAGAGACAGTAGTTACTAGAGCCTCCCCAAATGCTGCCCGTAGGTATAATATGTTAGAGCGTTCGTCTTCCAAGAGCTTCCATCCGGCCGGGGCTCATCCTCTCGCTCTTGATTACAACTGAGGTGTGTATGTCTAAGTGGTATGAAGTCAGTTGTCGCCAATGCGGCGGCGAGATTCGTGTACACGAGGACTGGAGCAATGTGCCGGAGTACCACAAGGAGTGTGCGTGGTACGAGGAGAGTTGCGAGATTTGTGGCCTCTCGATGCGCATTCATAGGGAATGGGATCATCCGCCGAAAGTCCATAAAGAGTGCAGGGAGCGTGAGGCCGCCAAATGGCACAACAAATCCTGCCGCCAGTGTGGGGGGGACATTAAATACCATGCTGATTGGGACAACGTACCTGATTATCACAAAGACTGTGCATGGTATGAGCAATCATGCGACATCTGTCACCGCGCAATGCGCATTCACCGCGCCTGGGACAATCCGCCAACGGCGCATAAGGAATGTATTGCGGCGCGGGCGGCCAAATGGTACGAGAAAGCTTGCAAACAATGTGGTCGGTCGATGCGTGTGCATAGTGATTGGAACAACCCTCCTGAATACCATAAAGAGTGTGAGTGGTACGAGAAGACGTGTGAAATATGTAAGCGTGCAATGAAGGTACATCGTGCGTGGGACAACCCGCCACGGTCTCACAAAGAGTGCTTACAACAATTCGCACCCAAGGATGTTGCCTGCTCGCAGTGCGGGAATTACTTCAAGGTTTCAACTGGATTGCAACTGAAGTGTCGCGAGCGTGGATGGGATTTGCCGAACAGATGTCAAGAGTGTAAGCACGACGCTCTCCTGATCAAGGGCGCGGTCGGGGCGCTCCGTGAACAATTCCCTTTTGCTCTGGAGACGACTATCGAGCAGCGAGGGATCATATTTACCGATAAGGTCGCGGTAGTAAGGAGTAAGAAGACAGGAGAAGTGGTAGCCGAGGTCAAGATGGGCGAGGAGGGCATCTTCTCGATCAAGCGGGTGGCAATCGCCTACAACCCTAAAACGGGAGAGAATATTTCCAAGACCAAGGACAGCAGCGAAGGAATAATCTTCCAGAGAAGGACGGCAGATACTTATGACGCCGAAACTGACAAGAGAACACATCGAACGAAGATGGTAGAAAGGGGCGTTATTTTCCCCAAACGCGTCGCGGAGACGCGCGGAGAAAATGACGGTTCAAAGACTACGACCCGTATTAAAGAGAAGGGCTTAATCTTTACGAAGAAGGTGGCTGAAACTGATAAAGACCGATAAAGCCAGAGAGCTAAAGTCCATTCAATCTTACTAGTGCCTGTGAAAGTCTCACATCAGACTTAATCTGACGGGCGCGGATAGAACGTAAATGTTCCAGGACGCTTTAAGACAATATACGTTTAAGTTGCCACTTGGTTGGACATTCGCACCCCAACTCTCTAACCTGACAACCGTTAAGTTTATACATTGGGATAGCGTCAGGCACCTCATAAGCGTTGAAGCGCGCCCCTCCTTTCTTCGTCAAGACACCTCACATGACGAATGGTATTTAGATTTAGTAAGGCGAGCGGCAAAGCCACTAGCGCGCATGTGGTGTGGGCCGAGGCCCGCGGCTTGTACCGAGTGGCGGGACATGAGCGAGTTCGGTTCACGGCAACGTCTTATTATTGTTAGAGGCTTGTACCTTGATATCGTAATCAGGCAGACGGAGCCTGAGCCGTCCGTTGGGTCGTTTTTATCCAGGCCGCTCGAAATGTTAGTAGAGAGCCTGAAGATGCCAACCGATGAGAACCTCTTCAAAGGCGAATCTCACGAAAAAATCTTCGAAGAATTGAAGAACGCTGAGGCAGCATCTCGGCGCCGCAACTGGAAAGAAGTCTTAGGGTATTCAAGGCGGGTCATGACACTGGCAACCAATGATTACCTGCATATTTTCAAGGAAAAAGTCCCCCTTCAAACACTCTACCCTATCACTGCCTTGATTGACGCATTACTCTTCGCCTCCCAATGCATGGAATCATGGCAGCTTCTACGTGAGGCCGAAAGTTTAGCTCAGCGGGCATTTTCTACAGCTTCTAGGTACAAAGCGAACCAGCAGGACGTGGCTAGTATTTTTGTCCCTCTCTTTATAAAGATTGCGAAATTTCAAAACTTTATCATTCATAAAGGTCAGGCTTCTGGGCCATTGCCGATGCCTGGGTTTCAACTGGCAATGGCGCGAGTTGAATCGATGTTTGAGGAGATTCAACAGTTTGAGCGCTCAAACCAGTTTTCGCTGGCCCTAGGAACTTGCGAAATGTTGGTCGACGACCTTCTGTTTGTGATGGCTTGCCTCAAGCATGTACCCGATGTTATTCACCCGGAAATGTTACGCCCCACAATCTTATCAGAACTTAAAGATTTGGGCGCAAAAACTCCTGAAATCCAGAGGGAGTTGTATCGACAATGGTGTACCAATTACCGCAATATGTGGTTAGCTTCTTCACTTGAACACTTATCGAACCTTCGTTTTGTTACGGGTGATTCGGACGGGGCTGAGGAAGCAGAGGAACTTCTTTCTAAGATTAGCTCAACGCCGGCACCTCCCGCCAACAAATATGGCAACGGCCAGTTGAAACTCCCTGCGGACCGGCCTCTCTATGAGATAACTATGCTGGTTAAGAGGGCGCGCGAACTCGTAAAACTCGGTGACGCCCAGAGTCTGGATCAAGCGGAGAAAGCACTCACCAAAGCCGATCTTATACTTGATCAAAAGGGCGATAGGAGGCGTGAAAAGGCCTGGATTTGTCATGTACGCGCTACTGTACTATACGCTCAAAAACGATTTGAAGAGGCTGATCAAGTAATCAACAGAGGGCTCCGAGCGGCTCGCCATACAGGGAACGATGCTGATGAGATCAGACGTGATCTGAAGTCCTGTAAGGCTCTCGTTTATTTCGAGTTGGGAATGCTTGAGAGGGCGATAAGGGTTGCCCGCGAGGTAGTGAGTTTACCGGAGGGAGAGACGGTCGGATGGCGTATTGCGCGGGCGCGTGAGCATCTGAACTTAGCGAAGATTGAGTTCGCGCTTCGGAAGAAAGATGCCAAACGTCACTTAATCGAAGCTTTATCAAGAATTGAGCTTAACTTATCGGAGGAAATTATTGCTGACATTTTTATGCTCGGGTGTCAGATGTACATAGAGTCTGATGTTGAACTTGCGCATAAGTTAAATCTCGCGGCGGCGGCGGCACTAGACGCCCAGCGTGTTCTTCTCCAGGCTGATCAATCCCGGGTTGCGTTTGATGAAGCAACACACCGTCGCGTGATCTACGAAACCCTCGTCAATAATTATCTCTCCGCGGGACTCATTAAAGAAGCCGTTGCGGCGGCGGATCGCGGGCGAGCACGGGCACTAGCTGTACTTCTAATTGATCCCGAATCAATAAAAGCACCTGTGATAAATTTAAGTAAACATGACCCGCCCGCCCTCAAGCAGGAAGATGTCAGAGGGTCGCTCATGCGGGGTGCTGAATATGTGATAAGGAACGCCGATTCCGTGTTACGCCAAAGCGCCTTAGAGCCGGTGCTTCACGAAAGTGAGGTGGCTGCGTTTTGTAAAGAGATCGGAGTGCCAACGTTGATAATCCAACCTGTTCTAGAGCAGGTTGCGTTGATCGTGCTCCTTCCCACTGGAGATGTGGCGGTGCGGTACTCTCCGCTTTCTTTGGCAGAGATATTAACTCAGGCGGAAGCAGCGCAGAAGGAGTATTACATTTTTTCCACCTATCGGGGTGACAGTGATAAGGGCACAGAAGCAGAGCAAGCCGAAGAAGACATACAGGCGCTACGCAATCTCTGGGTTGCATTGATAGAACCGATAGAGGATCTATTAAATGAAGGGGCCGCGCTAATGCTGGTTCCTTACAGGGAACTCTCGCTCGTGCCATTCGCCCTGTTACGGGATGAGGCCGGACGTTCACTGCTTGAACGTTACGCCTTTTGTCTTATCCCCTCGCTAACGACTCTCTGGACTATAAAGAGGCGAAAGGCTTGGTCAAGAAAACTCCCCGAAAAAATATACTTGGTTGGCGACCCTTCTATAAAGGGAGGCTTTAATCGTCTGCCCCATGCGCGTGAAGATGTAGAGGAAATCGGTTCCATACTAAAGTCCTCAGGCATCCCGGCTGAAAAAATAACATTGCGCCAGGATGATGAGGCGACAGAGGAGAGTTATCGGCGAGAAGCTCGCAAGAGTGATCTTCTTCACTTAGCTTGCCACGCGAAGATCAAGGAACCGGCCTATCTCTCTTATCTACATCTTGCGCCAGCGACTCCGTATAACGGCGAATTGACGGCGAGCGAGATACGAAACGTACTTCTTAATGACGCCCTAGTTTTTCTCGCAGCGTGTCAAACCGGTCAGGGTCGCGTAACCGCTGATAGCGTAATAGGGCTAGGCCGCGCATTTCTTGAAGCCGGAGCGCGAGCTGTGATCCTCTCTCTTTGGAAGGTGGAGGATGCAGCAACGTCTGTTTTGACAAAACGCTTCTACCGCGCATTGTTTGACCAAGCGTACCCGCGTAATGCGGTAGAGGCAATGCGCATCGCTATGTTGGCTACGCGGGACGATTTGCGAGCCGGCCGTATAGTCTCAACCGCAGGAAAGATTTTACCTTCCCATCCCAACTACTGGGCCCCGTTTGTTATCATAGGTGACGGGCTATCCGTTAAATACGAGGAGGCTTAACGATGGCGGAAAATTTGTGGTTGTTCGAGGAGATAAGGCCTCTCGATGACGCAGACTTGCGAGAGTTGGAACGTGAACTTCCGACTAGGCATGGGGGGGTAACCCGCAGCGCTGAGGGAGTGCCCAATATCGCAATCAGGCTGAAAGACCTGACCATACATGACAACAAAAAATGGTTCGGCGGGGCTAATATCCGTGTAGATGCGTTAATTGTTCATGGGAATGTTGATACGGAAGGTGACAGTTTTTATATGCCGGGAACATTCCGCTTCCCCGGAGTTGCGAGCGGGGAAAAACTCCCAACCGGAGAGAATGGCTTACTTATCTTTTTCGGGAAGCCGCAATATTTCATAGATATATTTCTGTTGGTCTCTCGGGATAAAAAGGATACTGCAGATTTAGGAGATCTTCTTAAAACAGAACTGAATAATGCCAGCACTAAGGGAGCGGTAACAGCACTCATGAGTTTAGCGGTTGCCGCACCGCACGTCGCGACGATTACAACTGCTTTAAGTGCCGCAACAACAATAGGAGTGTTGGCTCATAAAATATTGAATTCAGTCACTGGCAATACTATCGGTCTCTATCGTGCTAACTGGTTACAGCATCGGGACGGTTTTGGTATAGGTCGGCATCCTGACAATCCGCCTAACACCTACAAGCTTAAAGATCTTTCTTTTTATTATGAAATTGTTCCCGATGAGGGACGCTAACTATTTTTTAGGGCTCGCCCCTCCATACATAAAAGCCGGAATGTTTGAGTGATTCAGGGACGCTAATTATTTTTCTTCCACAGTAGTTCCCGAAGACGTTCGAAGATGGCCCTCACGGCATGTAATGACGCGAGGGGATCCGTGCGGCGCGGACGCCTGTGAGTTGCTCTTAGTGTCATCGTTACAACTCAAGCTGAAGAGTGTTCCACACTTTAAGAGTATTATATGTAGGAACATTGAAAATCAGGAAATTTCGAACTATGTTTACACGACCTGACTAGAAGTGTAAACATCATCATTAAATACGAAATGAACGAATCTACTGCCATTTTACCTATCAAAGACGATTCACAAGGGGTCATTTATAATGCCCTTTCGTTATGGGCTGACTCTACTACTCATGCCACCAGTTTACGCAGAGAGGAATTGATTCACGATAAGGTTTTAGCGGTTTCTAGCTTTTTCTGTTTCGTAAATAAGCATCCTTCAGATGTTATCCCCCTAGACGTCCGCGCGTGGCGCACATCTCTTGAGGCTCAAGAACTAAAACCGGCCACTATCTATGCGCGGGTCTCTCGTCTTTCATCCTTCTTTGAATGGGCAAGTCGTGATGCAAAACTCGGCACCATAATCACCAGTAACCCCGTTAAACTTGCGCGTCCCAAAGCGCCTCGCGCATATCAGACCGAAAGTGCCAAGTCTCTAACTGATGATCAAACTCGCGCTTTGGTAGCATTAGTTAGGCACAAGGCAACTAGTAGTAATGTTATCGCCAAACGTGATTATGCCTTGTTACTTTTTTACCTAGTCACAGGAATGCGCCGTAGTGAAATTATCAATCTACGCGGGCGGGACATTGAAGATAGAGATGGGATTTTAATTCTAAGAGGGAAAGTTAAAGGCAGTGATTATGTCGAACGTGAGGTACGTGACTCTACTGCCCGAGTGGCACTAATAGAATATCTCGAAGCTGCGGGGCGCTTCAAAGCTTTAAGAACTAATGCCCCTTTATGGACACGACATGATCGAGCGGGAAAACCAGGTGCAGCTCTCACATCACATGCATTTGCTCATAATTTAAAGCTCTACGCTAAGGAAGTGGGGATTGATGAGATTCACATTCATCAGATGCGCCATACTTATGCCAGAATGGTGGCGGAAGATACGGGGTCAATAATTGAGACTCAGGACGCGCTTGGGCACCGACACATCTCAACAACTCGTGTTTACGTACAGCGGATTGCCGTTAAGCGGGACAAACATAGTGAGAAAATTTCGGAACGCCTGAGAGCGTACACGTCCCCTGTGAAGGAGAGCTAATAATGGGACTAGGAGAGAACGGATTTCTGCATGCTATGAAGGCAATTCAGGACGCGGAGAATCCACTTCAAGTTCTGAGCATTTGGTCCAAATATAGTGAGTGCCTAGCTGGGGCAAAGTTAATTTATTCGCACGCCGCTCCGGTCGACGTTCCAATCCCTTTCTCACATTGGCCACACAACATCTTTCACAAAGGTGCGTTCCGACCGTTCTTTGTCGAGCCTTACCTTTATTTTATTGATGAACTGACAACCGAACGAATAGTGCGCGTCGATAATATCAAGGTCGATTACTCGGTTTCTCTTGATACTAATGCTGCCAGCTACGTCGAAAACTTGGTTAACAATCAGGGCGGCATTCCCACCGATTTCATCAAAGCTATAAAGATTATTATTGAGCGTGGGCTAAATTTTGACTACACATTTTATTTGATGGAAAACACTAGCAACTACAGGGATCCGGCAAAGGCAAAACTCATCCGTCAAAATCTAATCGCACTCCAAATACTAAATTCCTTGGATAGAGAACTGTACGCCCGAACGAACGAAGTCAGATCCATTCTGCCTGTTAGCCAATTGGAGGCATCGGCTGATGCCAAGCTCCATAGATTTTACGTCACACTTAAAACCGGGAATCAGCTATTCACCTACGAACACTGGCACGCCATTCTCTATGTAATGTTGTTAAAGATTATTGAGATAGAGTATTGCCGTAAGGGTAGGGTGCCGCTAGAACGTAAGATTGAACAACTCTTTACTTTCATGCACGAAGAAATGCGCGCGTATTTTGACCGCCTGACAATAATTGCCCTCAAATTATTCAATAAACGAAGCGATGTGTCTTTCTTTAACCACTCAATAAAGGTGGTGCCCGGGATAGGTATGCTCTACGAAACACTATTAAGGGCATGGCATGGGATTTAACTCTCCTTCGTACTCTTGACCAGCTATCTGCGATGAAGATGAGCGGCGACTACTTCGTTCCCCTCTTCCTTTCCTCAGACGGGGCTCTGCTTAAATTGTATGATTGCCACCCTATACGGGCGAGCGTCGCTCATGGCACGGAGGGGCAAGTCGTGCCACTTCCCCTGAAGGACTCGACTAAAGAAGTGGAAGGAATTATGGGCAGAGACTTCATTAGAAGGTATTTTGACAAGGAGGCAAGGGGGCTTCGATTATCCGAGGCACATGTAGCGCTCGATACTGCGCCATCTCGACTGACTCAGACCCTGGAAAATATAGTCTTAGATTGTCTCCTATGAATGCTTGCTTGGTCAGGCTAGACACTCAACTGCGGTTCACTCGGTGGACAATATTAACAAAGTATATCCGTGATAGTGCTCTAATACGGGGGTGTGCGTAAAGGATCGCCTAAACGTTCTCAGAACTAATGCTCCTCTATGGACGCGGCATGATCGTGCGGGGAACTGGGGGCAGGCCTTACATCACATGCCTTTGCTCATACCTTAAAGCTTTATGCCAAGGAAGTAGGAATTTGGACGAGATTCATATTCACCAGATGCGTTACACGTATGCTCGGATAGTAGCGGAAGATACAGGGTCAATAATTGATACACAGGATGCACTTGAACATCGGAACATCTCAATAACTTGTGTTTACATTCAGCGGATTGCCGCCAACCAGGATAAGCATAGTTAGAATATGTCCGAACATTTGAGAACTAGAGACAATGAGTAATAGAAGAGCATTAAAGATAGACTTACATTATTAGACGAGTCCCTTAAGATACGTATGGGCTTCCCCATTTGATAGCAAGTTGCTCGAGTTCTCTTGGAGGATAATGCTTTACCCACTCTTCACGTAACTTGAATTTATCACCGTCGAGCAACTGAAAAATCATCAGTGCTTCAGGCTGAAATAGAAATACAGGCCGGTTCACAACTCCCTTATTGGCGTCAAAGATGTGTGCAAGTTTTTTAGCTTTCTGGCGACAAAACTCATCGAATTGCTCTCGTCGCTCTGCGAGTCCTCCATGGCCGTAGAGATGACTGAAAGCATCAATCGCATTTATCGATAGCTCTTTATCGTACTCAACCGCAGCAAACTTATAGAACTGCGCTTCAAGCAATCGTAAAATCTTATATGTGTCGAATTCCGGCATTTCTCTTATAACATCATGCAATCGTGCGAACTCATCGTCAGCTATTTCGACCAACGCACTCAAGCGATTCAACCGGCGCAGCATCACATCAGGAACTTTTACCTCAGGCTTATACCCGAGTTCATGGGACATATCTGACCACAGGTGCTGCGCAAGTGTCCGCACCTGAACCTCTGCCCAGATACCAACAAATTCGGTGCCTTTAGCTTCACTGTCACTAAGTTTAATGTCGTAGTGAATACCTTGATATCCAACCTGATCGATTTTCAGAGTGGCTCGTTTATCGTCCTTCTTGTGATCGGCAAATCTTTGCTCAATGAATTTTCCTACGGCATCTACGTCTTCGGTGAATTTAACGATTACCCGGATGCCTGCTTTGTCAGTCAGAGTCTCATAGGTCTTATGCGGCTTGAGAATTAGCTTTTTCAACAAGCTATCGATTTCTTTGGCTCTGCCATAGATTTCTATCCCCGGGTTTCGAAACTCACTTCGGAGTATCGTTACTACGCGCTCCACAAATCTCTCGTATATTGGTATTTCGTTAATCCAAGTCTTCCGTACATCTTCAAGATCGGCCACTACTTTCCTCTGACCTCCTTCAACCGATCTTGTACTTCAAGCTTCGTCTCGCCATTGTCTAAGGTTGTTAGTTTTATGCGTCCATCGTCTAAATCGTTTGGAGTAATGACTCGAATGCCAGAGTGAAACTCATACAAAGTTTTCTTCAGCTTTTTATCGATTAATTCGCGGTTCTTAGGGAAATTTGCTGGAACATCCTTAGCCTCTAATTCATTAACAAAATTCTTTCTCAGTTCGACCGGAAAGCAATTTTCAGCAAATTGTTCTGTCGAAACCGTTGGTGATTGTGACAACATCTCAGCAACCACATGATTGTGATACTGGATTCGTTCTATAGGATCTTCGACTTGTGCATTGATGAAAGCCTCAGTCGTTTCGTAAAAATGCTTAGTCGCAATCACTGGTTCTTTCTGAAGCTTACAGCCCAAAAATCTACTCAAGAAAAATGACGCCACTTCATTATATGAACCATATCCGGTCTGATTGTCAGAGGCGGCAGCGTCATAGTCACCGTCATTTCCGGGTACGGTAATGAACAACGCTAGCTTGTACACTCTGGTGTGCTCAGTCAGCACCAAGTCTCTTAAGACGTGTAGATCGAAAGTGCGTTGGTTTTTATGAAGCTTTTGCTCAAGACGCACTCCCTCTTCCTTCTCAAGTTTGATTATGCCCAGAGCTCGATTATCGCTGATAACACAATCTAGTATGGCAAGCAGACCACCTGGATTTGTGCCATCCTGAATATTATACAAATGCTCGGCAATTTTCTTAGTTATCTCAACAAATTCATTTCCAACAGACCTAAGATGCTTTGTCAGCAACTCCGGTACAGGAGAGGTACAGGTCGAATCAATGCAAATATCAAAACTCTTACTCGAGCCAAGAGAGCCGATCATCTTTCCATGGAAAAATTCAGCAAGGTCTTGGTCAAGAGGGCTTTCAACCTCACTATAAATAGGCGCATTTCCGCCGCCGTGTTTAGAGTGTTTTGGAACCTCATGAATAATCACCTTGTTTACCGTCAGCAACGCCAAATCGCTTTTCATTCGCTTAATTTGACCTCCAAATTATAACACTGTTTCACGGATAGCACAACGTACCGCCGGAAACACGAAGTGTGTTTTGAGAGTGAAAAAGTCACCAAGCTTTATCCATTTTCAAATAGGAATTCCTACTCAACTTTATTCCAATCACTTATTAACAATCTAGGGTCTGGAGTAGTTAAGCACATATCCACAGGTGCTAAACTACTAAATTGCAAAAGAAGATATGACAGCCCAAATACATCAACAGAATGGGGGACTGAAATAGGTTCGTACACCCTGTATAGGATACTCTGCCAATAATTCTAAGAAAGTTCACCCAAGACTTCACAAATTTCTGACACCAGAACTGGGTGCGCTGCTTACACTTTGCATGTCAATAGCTCTCGGAGACGAGGACAACCAAGTGTCCTAAATTAATGAACTTGCTCATTCCTCAAGTCTAGCGTAGTGGGATTGCGGAGAACTAACCTTGTAGAGATTTGAGAATTGCAATTTGCTATGACTTCTGGTGTGCCATTATACCTACACTTGACCATTCTAAACAAAACGCAAGTATACTCAGAAGTGCAGAAGATCCAACAAATTTGGCCGTTCTCCCACACGAACTTGACGTCGTGTGCGGTGCACCTGTTCAAGAATCCAACAGTGTGAGGGAACTAGACGCGTATGCCGAACTCGTATCGCAGCTCAGTCATCGGAATCGTGTTTGACAGAAGGCCGTCACCCATACATAAGCTTCCCAGGCGCCCTGTTGCGAGTACGATGGCCGATGCCACATACGCTGTTCTGCTGCCGCTGGTGTCTTCTGCAGTGATTCGATATCCCTGCGGGACTTTGACGATGTGAGAGACAGTGACGCCCGTGAAGACCATCGCGCGCGGCACGTGAGAAAGTCGGTTGATCAGTTCAACCCGCTGTTCGAGTGATGAAGGGTGTGAAGGGTATTTCTTTTCGCGAAGTGAACTGTTCGTCCGGCCATCGCGCACAACTATATCGGGGAAAGGCTCGACTTCAATCAGCACCTAGCGCAACTGCGCGGCCATCCACTCATAGGCGGCCTCCACAAATTTGCCCAAAATAATACTGATATGCTTAAGAATGTTGACATGTTGAGCAAGGATACAAATCATTCTCTAAAAGCAAAAATGTGAATCGGTTCCTTAATATCATCTTGGAGCAGAGGATATGACATATTTTTACGATTTACCTGAGGGGTGCACTTGGTCCGCTCAGGAATGGGACAAATGGGTCACAGAAAGAGTAAACGACCGCGCGACAATCTTTTCTACCGAGCCTGACGAAATGGTAAGTGCTTACAATCGGGAGATAGGCTATACACATGATTATCATGGTCGCGAATTGCTGGAGTTACTTCAAAATGCAGATGATGAAGGCATGGAAGACTCACGCTCGCGGAAGGCTATCATTGTTTTAAGCGAAGACGGGCTTTGCTTTGCCAACACGGGTAAACCATTCTCTGCGGCTGGCATTAAGTCCTTAATGATTAGTGATAACAGCCCTAAGAAATATAGCGGAGTACGTTACATTGGTAACCGAGGACTTGGGTTTCGTTCAGTTCTCAGCTGGACAGATTGCCCTTTTATTCTAAGTGGGAACTTAAGTATCGGCTTCGATAAAACACGTGCTAAAAATTGGCTGAGACAATTAGCAAGAGATAATGAGAGAGTAAAGAGAAAAATTGAAGATATAAACGAGAAAACGGGCAACTCAGAAATCATTCCCGTTCCCACGCTTGCGGTGCCCGCAATTTTGGATCATCTACGTAGCCAAGATTTTTTGCCTAGTGCTCCGGCCTTCGGCAAGGTGTGGACAGTCGCGAAAGAGCTTCGCACACAAGGCTACGATACTATTATCGCCTTACCTTTCACTCATCCTACAGCTTTTACTGAAGCTCAAGAGCAGTTAGCTCTCGCAGGCCGCGAAGTCATTCTTTTTCTGCGTAACATTAATGAACTTATTATTCGTTTACCCAGCAAAGAAACTGTTTGGACAGCAATCGGGCCAACTCCATCAGTAACGATCTCGTCAACCGATTCACAGGAACCTACACAAACATGGGGAATTCATACTCATAAGGGAACAATTCCTAGTAATTTGCTTGAAGCCGATCAAAAAGACACCAACGAATATGAGATTAGGCTAGCCATTCCGCCTATAGGGATTGAAGTGCCCAAGGTACTGTTTAGCTATTTTCCTACCTTGGTTCGATTCCCTTTCCCCCTTATTGCACATGTAACACTCGAGTTAACAAACAATCGGCAGAACCTCATAGACAGCGCGGCCAACGCTTACCTACTCCAAGAATTAGCTCGGTTTATTGCTGAGGTAGCAGAAAACAAGGCTTCTGAAAGCCCAATCTCAGATATTAGTTCTAGCGATATCGATCCTTGGTATCCATTATCACTTCTCACTCCGACAGGAGATCTTGATTTAGTTATCCAAAAGCTTAAGTTCAATGAAGCATTAATTAAGGCAGCCCAACAGCGAGAACTCATCCCAGTCCGTGATGGTCGAAAACTCAAGGCTGCTGAAGCAATGAGATTGACAGTAGGTAATGCTGAATGGCTGCCGGATGTAGGTTTTGAAGATGTCATGAAACCGACGGATGATCCGCAGATCCTAAAAATGGTTGAGGTTCTGGATACACCTCAACTATCCGATACGGAGCTTCGTAACCGTCTCAACCGCGCGGCTCCATTCTTATCAATTAGTGCTCGTGCAACTTTAATAGCGGAACTGATCAAGTCGAAAACAATGCCAAATCCTCCACCTAATCTACTTATAGATTCTAAAGGCGATCTGATTGTTGCTGATACTTTGACTTTCGTTCCGCCAGTTGATGGCGTTACTTTTGACTTACCAGCTTGGATGACACTTCGTCTACTGGATAATGAACTAGCAACCGCATTGAGGAAGGCTTTCGGAGGAATTACTTCCCAGGACTTGATAAGTCGTCTGCCGGGGTTCGGGTTGCGTCCTTATTCTTTGGCATCTTTGGCTTCAGCTATCAACGCAAGGATCAACGAAATTGTAACGGAACAATGCGACAGAGAATCCGAGTACCGCTTAGAGGGATTAAAGACACTATTCCTTCTCTACAGCCAAAGTGATGAGGATTCCATTCCAAAACGATCTGACGACCTAAAAGTCCACATACTTAACCGTCAGAGAACTTTTGTTCCAGCGGACACCTTATATTTCGGCGCAGAGTATATTGGGACAGATCTAACTGAAATTCTTTATGGTCCACTCTTTCCAGAGAAGATCGTGTCAGCACCTAGTGACCTGCACCTTGATGCAAATACTGAGAAAGTCAAAGGATTTTTATATTGGTTGGGAGTAGCCTCAAAACCACGCCTACAAAAGATTCCCTTACAGAATCGGGAATTTAAGAAGTATGTTTACGCTCAACTTACTTTCCCCGCCACCTTTGGTGACTATACCATTCTCAGTGCTAGCGAGATCAGCGCAGCCCAGTTTACTGATGTGTCATGGATAGAGGGTCTTGATGAAATAATTAAAAGCGCAGATCCACATGCAATCGTAGCATGGCTTGCTCTTGATGAAAGGTTTGAGAAATGGCGAGTTAATGGTGATTCACAAGCGAAGCTCAAATTTCGCAAATCCCAAGCTTGGTATGATCGAACAATGACAGGGCAAACTGTCCCTTCTTATATTATTTGGCGATTACAGCGAGATGCTTGGCTTCCAGTTTTCGACGGCAGTAAACGTGCGCCAGTTACTTGCACTCTAGCTACGAACATGCCTGATGACGTTAAGGCTATTCTTCCACGTCCCGCTCTCAACGAATTAGATGAATGTTTTAACCTTCTCAAAATTGACCGTAGAGCAATTAGGTTCGCGCTTGAGCGTGTAGGCGTGAACGCATCTCTCGATGATCTATCTTGGGATGATTTCTACACCTTGCTACTTCGGCTCCCTCAGTTGGATCAAGAAGGAAGATATGCGCGGGCGGTGTATCGCGCGCTCGTCGCAAGGGGCGGTAATGAGGAATCGGCATTTGGAACCATGCACGAAAAATTCTTGCAAGAGGGGAAGCTATGGTCAAGACAAAAAGGAGTCACCGCTTACTATCCTGTTAAGGCGGGTATTTATTATGCAGATGATGCAACTGTGCCACAGGTTATTACTAGAGAGATGTGCATGTTTGAACTTGACCGGCGTAAGGGAGCACAAAAAGTGTACCGTCTCTTTGGAGCCAAACCATTGAGTTACCGCGATATTGAAGTTGAGATCAAGAATGTTAATGAGCATCCGCGCGCAAATCATCTTAATGCTGAAGTTGAAAGACTAAAGCCCTACATCTATGCCCTAAGGATTTATTCCGACACTAATGCTCAGGGCTTGAGACGTCTACGTGACTTGACCGTAAAAATCTGTAAAGGAGCTACCGGTTTAGTGTTGATAGGCAATGAAATTTATGATTTCTCATTGAACGAAGGTGACATGATTTTGAGTGGGAAAGATGCCTACCTTTGTTCAACAATAGAGAGTGTTAATTTGCTTCTTGAGGACGCCATCATTGCACATGATGTTGGAGAAATACTTGCACGACTCCTTGGCATTGAAAATAGCGGAGATCTTACTGCTCTTGCTCAATGCCCTCTTAGCCGTCGCTTGGCATTGCTCCAGAGAATGCTTGGCGTTGACCCAGAACCATTCTTGAATGAAGCATTGCTCAAACTCAATGTAGAACCTGAGCCGGATGTGTACAATGCCGAGAGGTTCTTACCACCAGTCCCTACTACAAGCCAAGAGGTATCTACGCCAATAACGAAACCAACAGGTACTCAATCCCCTGGGACTCTATATTCAACAAAATCGAAAAATCAGATAGAGCAGGTTGATGTGAAGCGGGTCCAACATATCCCATCGCCCCCGGCTAAACAGATCGGGCAGCGAGTCCGCGCTACTCCCTGCACGGGGTCATTTATAATCAACTCGCGTGAAGTTACGGATGCCAAACGGTGTCAAGACCTTGCCTATTCCTTTGAAGAAGCTAATGGCCAAGATCGTTATCCCTTAAGAGTTGATCATCTCCAAGGTTCTGAGTACTTTGGCTGTGATTTGCTGAGTTTTGCCACCCCAGAAGATCGGGATAAGTTTGAATCAACTCTTGACGAAAAGCTCATCCTGCGGTTTATCGAGGTTAAAGGGCGAAGCTCAGAGAAAGGTACTATTACTCTTGGGGGAAATGAGCTTACAGCAGCTTTCAAGCGACTTGATCGATTCTACATATACCGCGTATTTGAAGTAGGAATCGGTAAGTTTGAGGTAGTAATACTCAATGATCCAACTTCAAATAATCCCAAGGTAATATATGAGATTGATCTCTTTCGTGAGACTAGAACCACTCGTTACGAGGTTGTTACGTATAGCAATTAATAAGTGACTTCATCTCCTTCTATGATGGCTTCGGTAAACTCGGCGGTTTTGGCCTAGCCGTTATCAAGGCGTGCCGAAACGCAGGCGATACTCGGTGGAGTTCATAAAGCCGTTGACCATGATCCGGATATTATTCGGGTCTTGGTTAATGACTCTGAGCCACGCTTGGTAGCCCGACTCCTCCGGTGTCCGGCGCAGATAGCCGTAGTATTGCATCGCCACGAACGCTTGGTTGTACTCCGCCGCTCCGATCTCATTGGATTCGACCACTGCGCGTAGCACCTGTGCGCGCGTGAGCAATTGCGCCCCGGATGTGCTCAGCCGATTGATTAAATCCGCGCGAGTCAAGATAACTTTCATCCCGCCTTCCGGGTTTGCGGGGTCGGGAGAGGTGATTGCCTGTAACCCATAGCGATCAAGTAAGGCGTTGACGAACGCCGTATTGCCGAGCGCGTCGTAGAGTCCCTTAAACTCCGAACGTCCAGTGAAGTTGACGGGTAAGGCGGCGCGCTTCTGATAGACCTCTTCAGCTGTCGCCCCCGACACGCTCCGCATATCCGGGATGATCTCTTCGTAGGTGGGCCTGCGGTTAAAGGCCACGCGGTAGAAGATGAAGGCGTAGAAGCCCTTGAGGCGAAACTCCGGCGAGCCGAAGAAGGATTGCGAGACGATGAGGCGATCGCAGGCCGCCGAAGGACTCCGCGCGTCGAGATTGAAGGCGTTCGGGCAGTTGTTCAAAATGGCCGACCATGGTTCGTTCGGTTCCGGCTCGCGCGAGAGGAAGTCCAGGTAATGCATTCGCACGAAGAAGGGAGTTGAAAAGATCGGATTTGCCCCTATCGCACTATCATTATCAGTGATGGTCAGGGTTATCGAGCTTTGTGCGCTGAGGGTTGCCCCTGCCGGATTGAGCAGTTTCAGTTGGACGGTCTCGGCTCCTTCTACGTATGCATCATCTATTAAAGGAATCGTAATGGTTTTTGGCCCGGCATCCCCGGCGGCGAATGTCACCGATTCAATGCTCGTCGCGTAATCGCAGCGGGCGTAAGCGGCGCCTTGCGGGTACGATGATCCGTCAGGCTTCTTGAGTGCAGGATCGCAGGGCACCGCCGCCGGATCATCCACCGTTTGGAAGTCAACGGTCGCTGCCCCAGATGTATCACCAATACGGGTAACTGTAATCGTCGCGCGTCCATCGCCTTCGTTGGCGCTATAGCTTCCCGCACTGAATTGGAGCGCGCTCGCGGGCGCGGTCAGTTGAAACGTTGTCAGGCTTGAACGATTTGCCACGTTGTCATCGGCAAAAGCATATACGACGGGATTCCTGTAGGGATCGACATTGAATGGATTCGTGTATGGCTGATAGTTCGTGCCGTCAATCGAATAATGCAAAGCCTTCACGCCAGAACCGCTATCTGTCGCGCCGAGTGTCACGAGCGTTCCTGTCTGCTGCCTTGCCTCGCTGACGCTCACAGTCGGCGGCTCTGTGTCTTGCGCGGCAATGCCGCTGACCGACGCGGTCGGCGTGACGGGCGTCTCGAATGTGCCGTCGCTGTCACCATCAGATTGAAGCTGCTCGACACCTTGTGAGCTTATTCTGAGCTTGGCTTGGGTATTGATCGGCAGCACCAAGTCTTTATATCGGATCGCCTGCGTCGTCGTGTCGCCAGATAAAGTGAGTTCCAGCGACAGGGGAACTGCACCTGCCCGTAAGGTGAGGGTATAGGACTGATCGGTCGGGATCACGAACTGCGAAGACGTTAATCCCGAAGCGTTGATCGTGACCTGGGGGAGGCCATTCCCGGTAGCCTGAGCAGAGGGAAATGGAGTGATGCTGTTGCCCGAGTCGTCCCTTAAAGTAATTTGGTCTGTTCCCCGTAGTCTCAAATAGAACGCGGGCTGTGCAGGCGGTTCATCTTCTGCATCGGCATTGATCTTTCCCTCCGATATTTGAGGATTAGTGGCAGATTGGGTCAGTGAATTCTCAACCACTTTATTGATACAGGCCAAAGCCTGTTGATCAGTTTGCGCGGCTAAGATGCACAGCACACCATTTTGAACTTTAACATTCTTAACTAGCCCTGTGTGCTCAACTGAAGTTTCTGATAAGAGTGCGGATGGCCTAAATACCTGAGCATTTGGTGCGTTAAGATTTTGGCCCCTAGCCCGGCGGGCGGCACTGACCAAAGGCACAGTTCCATCACCGTTCACATACTCATAAGTGAAACTCCGCGTCAGAGTACAGCCGCCAGGTGTGCAGTCAGTTTCTAAGCGGTCTTGAACCTGCCCGATAGTGTGCTTCCACGGATTTACACCGTAAAGGTGGAAATACTTCACCAGAATGTTAGCGGGATTGTGCGGGTCTGACCAGTCGTCTTGGAGCAGGGTGTCGTGAAAGTTACTGCTGTTAGTACCCGGAGTGCTCGGATTGAACTGTAGATTCAACTGATAAGCGAAGTCGTTGTAGTTTAAGTTCTTACCGTTCAGGTTATATGGTGGGAGAACAGTCAGATCAAAGTATTTCCTGCTAGGTAGCAGTTCATGCACGCCGGGGAAATATCTAGCCAGCCCCTTGAATCTTTCATTGAACAGTGCCCGTTTAACTCCTCCAAGCAACCCCTTCCAAGCTTCTTCTCCGAGAAAAGCACCAGTCTCCAAAACATCAATCGTCTTCGGCGCTCCTAAGAATGGTGCCGCGATGGTGATGAGCTTGTTCACCTGATTATCGGTGGGGTGAGTCAGGATATAACGCCGTGCGATCAGCCCACCTGTACTGTGCGTTACGACATCAACACTCGACCCTGGGTGAATCTGTTGGATGCATTGTATGTATGCCCTGAGTAACTGAACATTACTCAGGGTTGTCGGGTTAGAATTTTTAGTAATGCTCTGTCGCCAGTCATAGGGGAACAGGAAAAGCGTAGCGTTAGTTTGGCTGGTGTCGCACGCGAAATTGCGGCGGTCAGGAAGTCCGTCAACACGATATTCGACGTAGCCTCCGTCTGTTGATACAAGGCGATTAAGAAATGACTCGTACTGATCGTCGCCGCTCGGAAGCCTCCGCATCACGTCGGTGACGTTGAATCTTCTACTCCCATCCGATGGATCGAGAGTTAGTTCTGGAAGGAAATTATAAGTATCTAACCCTCCAGGCCCAGGCCATACGTTGATATTGCCATTGTTCAAAACTTCATCCAAGCGACTTCCGGGATTTCCCGGAATGAAGATCAACGGCCTCTTCTGAGGTGTCGGAGTTGGCGTCGGAGTGGATGTTGGAGTTGGGCTTGGTGTCGGTGTCGGCGTTCCGCTGCCTTGAAGTTTATAAATCTTAGTCGAACTGCGATCATTCAGATAAATGGTTCCATCATTTGCTACTGCAACACCACAGCTTGAACAAGCAGGAGCGGTCTCCATAGAGTTTAGAATTTGACCTGATAGCGCATCCACTAAAAAGATTTTCTGTTTGTTGCTGTCCGTCACATGCATTCCCAACACATAAAGCACGCCGTTTTTTATCACGCGAATGGGATTGTCCGACGTGCTGGGCAAAATCTCCGGATTACGCCATAAGAATGTTCCATCATTCGCTACTGCTAACAGTCTTGTCTGGCTCGCATCGAACGGAGAGACTGGATAATCGATGCCGAAAACTTTGCCTTGATTATACTTACGAAATTCGACTTGCCTGTCCGGTGGGGAAGTATAAATCGTTTGGGAAGTACAATTTTCTCCGAAGGCTGCGAAGCCGTTAAGGAAATCCGTAAATATTCCTTGCGTATCTCCTCCGACTCTATCTGAGCCTACCGTGGTGGGAATATCACAAACCGTACTCCCACTATTCCTATCCACTCGTACAAAGTGAACATTCGTACGGGGGAAAAGAAATGCGTATATGTCGCCCTGCGGCCCTTGAATTAAACGCGCCACTGCGCTGCTCCTGCCACTATCTTCGTAATCTCTGCGCCACTTCTGAGTTCCATCGGGATTCAAGGCTTGGATACTATTAGGGAAAGTCGAGAACGAAAGAGTCAAGCTGCTGCTGACGTAGACCGTCCCGTCAGTCTTGTCAACAATCGGATCGCCGTCAAACGCCCAGTTCGGTGCCGACGGAATTGTAAAGGGCCAACCCGCCACGGGCTGCCCTTGCGAATCAAACGCTTGCAGAGTTGTTCTAGTGTTGGGCACATAGACGCGATCACTCAAACCGAGAATAAGACTCTTTGAAGAAAATGCATCGGCGGTGAATTCAGATGTCTCCCATCTCTTCGTTGCTGCGGGAGATATTGAATAGACACGTAAACAGCCGTTAGTGCAAGAAACCGATTCAAGCACAAGCAGATTACCCTGACTATCAATCACGGGTTCACCAAACGCAGCGTTTTGCAGGCCAGCGTCATAGAACAGGGTCGGTGTCAGAGTCTGACTTGACGCTTGTGTTGTAGGATTGAGGGATATAGCTTTTGAATTAACAGAGAATCTTTCCCCAGCAACTCCTGAATCTGAGGCGGTTATCGTGAGCGGAACGGTTCGTTGTGTGCCCGCTGATAAATGGGATTGGCTTGAAGTTTTGCCAGGCAGGACAGCTAACCCCAGCAACCCTACAAGTAATAACGCCAGTGTTAACTGATGCGAGATGCGCTTTAGAAGATTAAGGATATGAAGCATGGAGGAGATCTTTCAGGGATAAGCGTTGTCATTCGGTTCACGACCGGCAAGGTAAATTTAACGCTTAAGCAAGGTATACTGTATGAGAGAAGTACCTGTGAGAACGAGTGCCACTCTATGACCGGCGCGGCGCGACTGTCAAGAGTTTCGACGATACTCCGGGAGCGCCTAAATATGATTAGACTTCGGCCTGTCGGCCCAGACTTGTAATAGACTTCTTGCGAAAGTCACTTGACTGAATACGAGAGCCAGTAATTTAGCGGACGATATTTCCGACGAACAGGACTTTCGCAAGAAGTCTAATATACAACTCAATTATCAGTGCTTTAGATAAAAACGCCGCTACGTCCTCCAGAGGAGGTCTTATATTCTCACTGCGACCCCTCTACTCCTTATGCGCTCTGCATCGTAACTGAGCGGGCCGACCCCGCATTCTGAGATCGTCTTCTAGAATCGAGCCATCTTTCCTCTAAAATCAATATCGGGCTACTGGCATAGAAAGTGCTTACAGCATAATTTGCTACGTCCAAGTGTCGCGACGGAGCAATTGAAAGATATTGAGAATTTGCGGAGAAATAAGCCAGAACAGACCTACATGTAGGCTCGCTCGAAAACAGGCAGTCGTCCTTCATTGCGACAAATTGTCGCAATTCTCTGTCAAGCCTTTTAGCCAAGTAGGACAATTTGTCGTAACGCTGCCCACCCTTGGAGAAGTGAAAATTGAACGTAAAATCAAATTTTGCAACTTATCAATGCAGATGGACGATACAAATCCCTCAAAACTACTAAAAACGGGAAAGATCAAATCCCTCATAGTGGAATTTATAAATCCCTTTGAGGGAGGCTGACCTGAGGGGTATGTGTCTTGTGGAAGAAAAATAATTAGCGTCCCTAGAAAATAATTACCGTCTCTAGGGAAAAGTTAGCGTCTCCCGAGAAACATTAACGGCCGTGTCAAGTTATACTTGACACGGCCGTTTGATAATTACAGCACCTATTTACCTTTATGAGGAGCCTTGACCTGATACGATATCTTATGCCCAACAGTATGGGTCTCCGTCTATAAGCCAGCTATGACTTCCCCTTAAGTCGTGGTGGGCTTATAGGCATGTTCACGCTTGACACGCTGGGCGGCCTAGTGCGCCCGCGCTCGATCTTTTGCTCAGCCGCTCGTCAGGGGTGCGTGGGAATTGAGTCAGGTGGAGTGGAGGATGTGATGGGGGGTGGGTGTCGAATTATCACTTGATAAGAGAAGTTCGTAGCACTTCTCTTCGCCGGTTGAGACTTCACGAAAACCGAAGCGTTCATAAAGTTGGGAGACTTGTGCGTTTTTCGCCGTGGGGCGATAGATGCCGATGAGGCGTTTGATCCCGGCGGTGTGGGCGGCTTGGAGCAGTTGATGGAGCATGTAGTTTTCCATCTGTCGCCCGAGCACGCGGCAACTCATCAGCCAGGTATCAATCTCCCACGTCTCAGCTTCCTCGACGGGCGCGCAGAGCATCACGCCGATGATGCCGTGATCGCCAAACCGATCGCTTAATTGGAAGACGCCCGTCCACGCGTCGTCGCGACGTGCAAGCTGTTCGATGTGCGCCTGTGTGTGGCGTCTGGTGGTGAGATTAAACTGGTTGGTTTTATTCAGGAGTTGTGTGACGCGGGAAATGTTTTGCGTGGAGACGGGCGACATCTGCGCCTGCATGTGCAGCCCTGCGAGAAACTCTTCCAGAGAACGTGCTGAACTGCGCGCCGTCTCGCGCGCCGATTCGCTACGATAAAGTTCTGAACGCTCGCGGTCTTCTTCCGAGAGGGTGAGCGCGTAAAAATATCTCCCTCTGTGTAAATCGCGCACATAGGTGAAGGGGGTCGCGCCGAGTTCGACGACCTCCACTTCAGGCATCTGCGAACGAACCCACGCACGCTCCACAGGATTATCGTCCATGAAGACGAAGCTGTCCGTGCCGAGCGAAAGCGTGCGCGCGAGCGCCTTGAGGTTTGCCACCTTATCATCCCAATTGGCGAAGAAGGCCACGAAATCATTCAGACGCAGCAACATCTGTTCGTGCTCCTGAAAGGGCAACTGTGCGTCCGCGAGATTATTCTTTGAACATACGGCCAGCAGGATGCCGCGACTTTTCAACTCCAGCAGATAACCTTGCAACTGTTGATAAGCTTCGCCGATTGGAGAACCGGAACCGATCTGTATGCCTTGCAGCCCTTCCTCCCCGATGACACCGCCCCACAGAGTGTTGTCCAGATCGCAGACTAATACTTTCCGCGTCAGCCCCGTGACGGCGCGCACATGAGCCAACTGCAATTCGGCAAGTTGCGGCAAGGCTTCCGCAGAAGGGTGCTGCTTGGCTATGCTCCACAGCGCGGGGTCTGCCCATTGATTAATTCCCACTTCGTCTATCACGCTCGCGATATCCAACACGGAAACAAACGGAGGAGCTTCGCGCGCCAGATGCAGATTGAGCAGACGCGTTATGCGCGCACGACCGCCCGGCAGCGATTCGGATAAATACTCGTAAGCATCTTGCGCGGGGAGATCGAACGAGTGTTGAACTACGTGACACTTGAAACGCTCGGCAAGCGTCCGCCACATCGTTTCATACTCGCCAGCCAGTCGAGCGATGATTTCGGTCTCATTTGAACTGACCGAAGGCAGGTTGAGGTCGCGCCAGTTGGTCGCTAGGAAGACTATGTGCGGTTGAAATTGTTGGAGCGCGCTCTGCGGATCGAGTATCTCCTGTCGAAACGCGCCGTATAAGCCTTCATAAAATTCGGCGTCAATGCCGTCGCGAAAACACAAGGCGCGCAGCACCGGAATCAACATGCTCGTGGTGCTGCTGCCGAGCACTGCGATGCGCGTGCGACGCAGAGACGGCGGATGCTTCTGCCAGATTTTATTGATCAGCTTCGCTGCGCGCGGGTAGAAGGAGTAGGGCGGCCTGTAAGATAAAGCCTGGCGCAGTTGCAGGGCGGCTTCGGGGAACCTCCCCAACTCTACAAGCAGGCGCGTCCACTCCAGAATTGTAAATGGATCGCGGCACGGGTAGAGCGAAAAAAACTGTTGCCAGCGTTCCGCCGCTTCCGCCGCGCGGCCCGCGCGGTGTAAAAGTTTGGCCTGCAAGTAGCGGCTCGGGATAGAGGGTTGAAGCTTCTCCGCCCAAGCGCAGGCGAGCGCGGACTCTTCCTCGTTCGTCTCAGTGGTCAACGCTTCGAGTAATGCTTTTGCCGCTTCCAGATTGAACTCCCGCTCGATGCCCGCGATCATCGCCGTCGCCGCAACAAGTTTTTGCTCGAAGGGCAGAGCGCGCAGGCGGAAATGGATCACGGCGGGTGCGACAGGTTGTTCGGCCATAACGAAAAGTTGTCTCTAACGAAAAGTTGTCTCTTTCAATCTGCGAGTTCAGGGTGCTGCGCCGCCCACTCAAGCATGTTCCGGCGCGGCCACAGGATCAGTCCGGTCGTCGGCGTGAACTGCCCGGCTTCATAAAGTTTACGGCGTTCGGGGCTGCGATGAAACACGCCGGAGTCCAAACTTGCAGCCCCCATCACGCAGATGAAAGCCCCGTTGTTTTGAAACGTTTTGTTGAGCCAGGCGAGATGCGGGCTGACCTTGTGCGTGTCGGGCGAGTGCAGCCAGGAGGAAGCCACCAGACCTTTCATCTGCGTCTGAAGCTCGATTGATTGCGCCATCCGGTAGAAGGACTTGTCCACTTCCTTCTCCACTAGAAGACGACTCTTTTTCGGATGCGCGCCGACGTGCGGGAAGAGAGCGGGCGCGAAACCGCGCATCTTCATGGCGACAAAATAGGCCGCGCGTGGAAGCGACGCGGGTTCGATGCGCGCAAAGTATGATCTGGGAAGGCCGGAAATTTCCCAGTCCATCGCTCCGCCGGGAAAGCGTCGCAACGAAGCAAACTTGCTACGCGCGGCGAAGCCGTCGTGCTCCACACGCAGGCGCACTTTCGTAGCCTCGTCCGGTTGCGCGAACAGCATGAACTCTTCGCAAAACAGACGCTTGATGTTGTCTCTGACGGGCAGCGCGTCGAGTTTAGACAGAGAGCGCACCGCCGCGTTGAGCACCAGGAATCGTTCGAGCGTTTCGTCCTGCTCGTTGATGCCGAAGCGCGCGACGGATAATTTCAGCGCGCGCACGGGTTCTTTGCTCTCTGCGGATTCGGCGAGGGAATGAACCATGGCGACGCAGGCGTCAACGCTCGTGCCTGCCCGTTCGACGGCTTGCGCCACTTTGAGCATTTCGGGTTGGCGCAAGCTCTCTTCGCAACCCATTTTCGTTTGTGCAATAACTGTTCTCAGCATTATGAAAGCGGCGTGCGTTCGACGTTCTCGAAGAGTTCCTACCAGCGCTTCGCACGCAGGAAGATGCGCGCTGCTCTTTTCGCGTTTGATGCGTCGGTTGATATAGCCGGTCGCCGCTTCAATCGGCAGCGTTGGCGTAGCTGCGTTGTCGCGGCAGGAATGAAGAGATGCCTGTGAGCCAGCCTTCAAATTCAATCGGCGCGAGGCTGCTGTGGTCAACTAATCTGGGCAACATCAAAGCATGCGATTGCGCGGATGCGATGTCCGGGTCGCAGGTCGTAGCCGAGACGACTTTGTCCTCGCTGAGCCAGGGCAGAAACTCCGGCCTGTACGTGCCGCTCGGATAGCAAAAATGGTCCGCGCACGCGCCGGTCAGGTCTTCAATATAACGGCGATTGTCTGCAATCTCACGATGAAACAACTCGCTGTCGAGCGGCGTGCGATGGCGATGCGTGTGCAGTTGAAAATCCACGCCCTCAGCCGCCAGTGTCTCCACCTCTTCCCTGTTCATAATGTGCAGGATGCGCCGGGCGAGCAATTCATCATAATCAATATCGAGACAGGTTGCTAAACGGCGCGCCACTTCATCTTTTTCCGGCGCGGATAAATTTTCCTTGTCGGCAAAATCAACGATGACTTTTAGCGCGTGGGCGCGCCCCTCTTCGTGCGTTAGATTCAACTTGAAATCCGCGCCCGTAATCTTTCTGCCGTCAAACGTGCTGCCGCGCTTTCTCCACATCATATACGAGCAGATTAAGCCGAAGACAGGTTTGTTGTAATCGCAGTAGTAAGTTGTGATGTAGACGGTGGCGGGAAAATCGTAGGCTTTTAAGATCGGGCGGGCCCGCTTGTAGAAATCATATCCCCCATCGTCGAACGTGATGGCGACGCTGCGTTCAGGCAGTTCCCCGGCGTACATTTTTTGCAGGGCTTCCGCCAGGGGCAGGACGCGATAGCCGCCATTTTTAAGAATCTTGAGCCGCTCCTCGAAACCGGCGGCGCTCATGTAGAGCGCGGGATGCCACTGGTGCTCGTCCTCAAGCGCGATGCCGTGATAGCACAAGATCATCAAGCGTTTGCGTCGCCATTCGCTATTCAGCAAAAGACTGTAAGCCCCAAAACTTTTGCTGATTCGGAGAGATGCACGTTTGATAGTTTTCGATGTAATCAAGGTGGTTAAGCGAAAGCGTGCCGCCGTTCGAGGATGCCCAAAAGGTCGCCGATGCTCTCGTATTCGAGCAGTTCGTTATCGGTTTCGATACCGAACTCGCTGAGAACGAGCGTCAATATCTCGACATCCGCGAGCGAAGACCACTCTTCGACAGTGTCGCGCGTATCCGTCTCCTTGAGAGTTCCGGTCGGCACAGACAAGATTTCTTCCAGGACGGATTTGAATGCGGATTTAGTCATATTAATTTCAGAAACTAAGGCAGGGCGGGACTCTTCATGAGAGGATCACTGGCGCTGTTTACTCGTATGTATGAAGTCGTAACAACGATAAAGCTGGCTCATAACGAAAGCAACAGCGGCGCAATTTGCGTGCGCTGAGACGCATTATACATCGGAAGACTCTGACCGAACAAGAGGTTGCTCATTTCGCGGGCTTTGAACCCGAACGGCGATAATTGACAGCCGTGTGTGCGGCGCGGCTGCGAAGAGTTATGGGTTATCATGCCGGAATTTTATCGGTCTTTCATCAGTCTGCGACGCCTTAGTATGTTGAATAGTATGTTGAATGCCATTTATTCTTGCGTTAAGGTGAGACCAGACTGATCCGATAATGTGAGGTAGATGAGGAATGCGGGAACAAGGGGGAGGTGTCGTTGACGCGGATACTCCGACGCTGGTCATGTCTGCGCGTCGTCGCTGGGCCGTGACGGCTGGCGTCATGACGGGGATGTTTCTCGCCGCGCTCGAAGCCACCGTCATAGGCACCGCGATGCCCACCGTTATCGCCGCGCTCGGCGGGTTGAATCATTACAGTTGGGTCTTCTCGGCTTACTTGATCACTTCGACCGTGACCGTTCCCGTCTGGGGCAAACTCTCCGACCTCTATGGGCGTCGCCTGTTTTATCAAATCGGCATCGGACTCTTCCTGCTCGGCTCGGTGCTTTCGGGCATGTCCGGCTCGATGACGCAGTTGATCGTCTTTCGCGCGATACAGGGTTTGGGCGCGGGCGCGCTCGTGCCGCTCGGCATGACGATCATCGGAGACATCTTTACGGTCGCGGAGCGCGCACGCATGCAGGCCTACTTCAGCGGCGTGTGGGGATTTTCGAGCGTCATAGGGCCTGTGCTCGGCGGATTCATCACGGATCAATGGTCCTGGCGTTGGGTCTTCTACATCAATTTTCCGGTCGGACTCGTGGCGGCCTTGATCATCGGACTCGCCTTGAAAGAGCCTGTGCGACGGGAACGCCCTTCGATTGACTACGCAGGAGCCGCGCTGTTGATGGCCGCCATCACGCTGCTGATGCTCGCGCTCGTAGAAGGCGGGGCGAGCCTCTCGACGCTGTTGTCCGCACGCAACCTCGCGCTCTTCGCGGCGGCGGCGATCCTCTCCGTATGCTTCGTGTGGGTTGAGCGACGCGCAGCCGATCCGTTGATCCCGTTCGCGCTGTTTCGCAATCGTGTGGTGACGGTTTCCGTGGTCGCGGGATTTCTCGCGGGCGTCGGGATGTTCGGCGCGATCTCCTTCGTGCCGCTTTTCGCGCAGGGCGCGCTCGGCGCGACGGCGACGGAGGCTGGGTCTCTGCTGACGCCGTTGTTGCTGAGTTGGGTCACAATGTCTATCATCGGCGGGCGATTGCTGCTCAGGGTGGGGTTTCGCCCGACGTGTATCGCGGGCTTCGCCTTGATGACGTTCGGCTTCATACTGCTCTCCACCTTCCAGAGAGAAGCCTCGCGGCTCTGGCTCTATTTTGATTTAGTCCTGATCGGCGCGGGACTCGGACTGACGATGCTGACGCTGCTGATCGCGGTGCAGCAATCCGTCGCGCGTTCGCAACTCGGGATCGCAACTTCGCTCAACCAGTTTTCCCGTTCGATTGGCGGCGCGGTCGGAGTCGCCATCATGGGCGCGGTGCTGTCGGCGGGGCTGGCCGCGCAACTCGGCGAAGTGGCGCGCAGCGGAAACGGCGTGCTCACGCTTGAACGCGCGGCGGACCTGGCCGCCAATCCCAACGCGCTGATCGATCCGCAGGCGCGTGCCGCTCTGCCAGCGGGCGCGCTCGACGCCTTGCGCGGAGCGATGGCTTCGGCCATTCATAACGTCTTCTGGGTTGGCACCGTGCTCGCCGCGCTCGCGCTGCTCGTCTCCTTCTATTTGCCGCGCGCAGGCTCGGGCACGAGCGCGACGCCGACCGAAGAAGAGTGTTGCGCCGAAACCGGCGAGCGTCTGGTGATGGCGGAACTGACGACTCTCGACCCGGAGCACGAGCCTGTCGCGACTCGCGGCGATTAGACTTCAAAGCCGCCTGCCTCTTAACTTCATCGCGTTCCTTTCAAACGGTGACGCGGCTGAGAAATCGAGTTCGCGCGTGAAGACTTTCGAGCGGCGTTTGGACGCTAAAGTCATGAGGGTAATTCGTTACGGGAAGATAAACTGATACCATCCCGCCATGAGTGTAGGACATAAAAATCTCGCCATTAAACGCGCCGCCACGGGGCTTGGATTATTTGCCGCAGAACCGATTCCGCCACGGCGGCGCATCATCGAATACATCGGCCCGCTTATCTCCAACGCAGAAATTGAGAGAAGAAAGACCGGGAAATATTTCTTCGGAGTCAACTCGAAGTGGTCTATTGACGGCAAGGCGCGCAGCAATATCGCGCGCTACATCAACCACTCTTGCAGGCCGAACGCCGAAGCCTTCATCTCCGGTCATCGTGTGTGGATATGGTCGAAGAAGCGCATCGAAGCAGGCCAGGAAATTACCATCAACTACGGCAAAGAGTATTTCGACGAGCACATAAAGCCTCGTGGCTGTAGTTGTCCGAAGTGTCTTGAGAAACCCGCGTCGGGACGAAAGACTTAAGTTCGCCCCGAGGATTTTCCATTTTTCTTTACTTTTCCATTTTTCTTCAAAGGAGCATCCGGCCATGTTTAGTAGCCTGTTGAGAGTCGCGCTGTTCGTGCTGTTGCTGCCCGTCGCACTGTTTGCGCAGGAAGGCATTCCTTTCTTCACCACGGACTTCCCGCCCGAAGAATTCGCCGCGCGCCGGGCTAAAGTTTTTGACGAAATCGGGAGCGGGAAGATCGCCGTCGTGCAGGGCGCGCCCTCGCCCGCGGGGTTCGCGCGCTTCCGTCAGACGAACGAATTTTATTACCTCTGCGGAATCGAATCGCCGCACGCTTACCTGCTCCTGGACGCCACGCAGCGCAGGGCGTCTCTCTACGTGCCGCACCGCAACGAAGGGCGCGAGAGCGTCGAAGGCAAAGTGCTCTCCGCCGAAGACGCAGAGATGATCAAAAACGCCTCCGGCGTGAACGCCGTCTACGGCTCGGAACTGCTCGCCGAGCACCTGTCGCGCTACGCACGCTCCGGCCAGACGCGCACGCTCCTGACTCCGTTCAGCCCTGCGGAAGGACTGGCGACGAGCCGCGACGGAGCCATACGCGCCGTGGCCGACGTGGCCTCAGACCCCTGGGACGGCAGCCCTTCGCGCGAAGGGCGATTTGCCGAAATGCTCCGCACGCGCTTCCCACAATTTGAGATTCAAGACCTTTCGCCCACGCTCGACAAGCTGCGGCTGATCAAAAGCCCGCGCGAGATCGCGCTCATCTCTAAGGCGACGCGTTTGTCGTCGCTCGCGCTGCTCGAAGCGATGCGCTCGACCGCGCCGGGGATCACCGAATACGAGTTGGACGCCGTCGCCAAGTACGTCTATTACCGGAACGGCGCGCAGGGCGACGCTTATTATTCGCTCGTCGCGAGCGGCACGAACGCCTGGTATCCGCATTACAGTTCGGGCAAACGTAAGATGCTGGACGGCGACTTCCTGCTCATGGACTACGCCCCCGACGTGGGCTACTACATGAGCGACGTGACGCGCATGTGGCCTGTGAACGGAAAGTTCAACGCGTGGCAACGCGAACTCTACGGCTTTTATGTCGAGTGTTATCAGGCCATCCTCAAGCACATCAGGCCGGGCGTGACGGCTTCCGTCATCAAACAGGAAGCCCTCAAAGATATGCAGCAGACGCTCGCGCGCACGCGCTTTTCCAAACCCGCCTATGAGCGCGCCGCGCGTGAGTTCGTGGAAGGCTATGGAAGGTCAGCGGCGAATCCTCGCACGTCGCTCGGCCACTGGGTCGGGATGGCGACGCACGACGTAGGGCAAGACAACGGGCCGCTGCGCGCCGGGATGGTGTTCACCATCGAGCCTGCGCTGCGCGTCCCTGAAGAGAAGATTTACATACGCCTCGAAGACGTTATCGTGATCACGGACAAGGGCGCGGATATTCTGACGAGTTGGTTGCCGATGGACATTCCCGCCATCGAAAAACTAATGAGCGAAGAAGGCATATTGCAGCGTTATCCCCGCGACAAACAATAGCAGCGCCCCGCTTTCAGCTTTCCTCTGTGCCCTCTTTGTATGCTCTGTGTCTCTGTGGTGAATGCTTATGTTTAAGACTCACCACAGAGACACAGAGCACACGGAGCGGGCACAGAGAGTTCAACTCAATTCAGGACTTCGCCTCGCGCAAGCCTCCTATTGCTTTCCCATACGGAATATGAGACATTCCTATGTGAATCCAATAGGAGGCTTTTTCTGTGGGTGATAAAACGGATGTCTGGCAGGGCACGCTCGCGCTGATGGTGTTGAAGACTCTGGAAGCTATGGGGGCGCAGCACGGTTACGGCATCGCGCGACGCATCGAGCAAACCAGCGGCGACCTGCTCTCCATCAACTACGGAACGCTCTACCCGGCGTTGCTCAAACTCGAACAAGAGGGTTACGTCTCGTCGGAGTGGGGCGTCTCCGACAACAATCGCAAGGCCAAGTATTACAAATTGACCCGCGCGGGCCGCAAGCAGCTTGCCAAAGAAACTCGCCAGTGGGAGCGAGCCACGGCCATTCTGGCGAGGTTCTTCGCCCCGGCAAAGGAGTCCTGATGCGCATTCGACAATTACGCGGCTGGTTGTCGCGAATGGGCGGCGGCTTCGGTCGGGAGGCGCGCGAGCGCGAGTTGGCGGAAGAGTTGGAGAGCCACATCCAGATGCACGTAGAGGACAACATCAGGGCGGGGCTGCCGGAGGGAGAAGCGCGGCGACAGGCGCTACTCAAGTTGGGCGGCATCGAACAGACGAAAGAAAACTATCGCAGGCAGAGAGGTGTGCCGGCGCTCGGAGACTTGTGGCAAGATTTGCGCTTCGGCGCGCGCGTGCTGCGCAAACAACCTACCTTCACGCTCATCGCGGTGCTCACGCTCGCGCTCGGCATCGGCGCAAACACGGCGCTCTTCTCCGTGGTCAACGCGGTGCTGCTTAGCCCGCTGCCCTTCCCCGATTCGGATCGCCTCGTCGCCCTCTACGAGACCTTCAACCCCTCCGGGCAGAGCGCGGTCTCCGTGCCGAACCTGCGCGACTGGCAGCAGCAGAACAGCGTCTTCGAAGGCATCGCCGCCTACGTGGACGGGGCTTTCAACCTACAGACCGGCGACAGCCCGCAACGCTTGCAGGGATTGAACGTGACGGCTAACTATTTCGACGTGCTCGGCATCAAGCCGCAACTCGGCCGGACGTTTCTGCGAGGCGAGGACGAGGCGGGCAGCGAGCGCGTCGTCGTCTTGAGCGACGCGCTCTGGCGCAACAACTTCGGCGCAGACCCTTCAATCGTCAACCGTACGATCCCGCTCAACGGGCAGAAGTACACGGTCATCGGCGTCATGCCGCCGTCCTTGAGCGCGCTCTCGCGCTTGCAACTCTGGGCTCCGCTCGTCTTCTCCGAGGCCGAGAAGACCGAACGCGGCAGCCGCACCTATTTCACCATCGCGCGACTGAAACAGGACGTGACGCAGGAGCAGGCCGCCGAGCAGTTGAACCTCATCGCGGCGCGTCTGGAGCAGCAGTATCCGGCTACGCAAGAAGGACGCGGCGCACGCTTGAACGGGTACGAGGAGGAGATCGTGGGCGACGTGCGCCAGCCGCTCTTCATGTTGATGGGAGCGGTCGCCTTCGTGCTTCTCATCGCCTGCACGAACGTGGCGAACCTGCTGCTGGCTCGCGCCGCAGGGCGTTACCGCGAGATCGCCGTGCGCATCGCGCTCGGCGCGGGTCGCCTGCGGCTCGTACGCCAGTTTATGACCGAAGGCGTGCTGCTCTCCGTGCTGGGCGGCGCGGTCGGAGTCGCAACCGCGTGGCTCGGCCTGGACCTGCTCGGCAAACTGGCCTTCGCCTTTCTCCCGCGTGCGAGTGAGATCAAACTTGATCTGCGCGTGCTCGGATTCACGCTGCTCGTCTCGTTGTTGACGGGCATCATCTTCGGCATCGCTCCCGCCGCGCAGGCGCTCAGGACCAACGTGCAGGACGCGCTCAAGGACGGCGGGAAAGGCTCCGCCACGGGCTTCGGCGGCAACTGGACGCGCAACGCGCTCGTCGTCACGGAGATCGCCGCCGCTTTCGTCCTGCTCATCTGCGCGGGGCTGCTGATCAAGAGTTTCGCGCGGCTGCAATCGGTAGATCATGGGATCAAGCCGGAGCACGTGTTGACGGCCAAGCTCTCTCTGGCGGCTGAAAGATATGCCGACGGCGACGCGCTCAGGCGCTTCCACCGACAGTTGATCGAGCGCGTGACGGCGCTGCCGGGCGTCGAAGCCGTGGGGCTGACTTCGCATCTCTCCGTCGAACAGTTCGGCACAAACGGTTACGTGAAAGTCGAGGGCAAGACTTACCCGCCGACACAGGAGCCGCTTGTAGAACTGCGCGTCGTCAGCCCCGGCTACTTCCGCGCGCTAGGCGTTGCGCTCGTGCGTGGCCGCACGTTCGACGAACGCGATACGAAAGACTCTCCGCTCGGCGTCGTCGTCAACGAGACGATGGCGCGTAGCATCTGGCCGGGCGAAGACCCGTTAGGCAAACGCGTCTACGGTCGGCCTATACGGCCTGACTGGGTGCCTGTGATCGGGGTGGTCGCAGACGTGAAGAACATGGGCCTCACGCGCCCACCCGCTCCCGAGTTTTACTTCAACTACGCACAGGGCGGCGAAGACATACTGCGCAACATGACGCTGGCCGTGCGCTCGCGTCTCGACGCGGGTTCGCTGGCCGCCGCCGTGCGGCGCGAGGTGCAGGCGGTTGACCCCGGACAGCCGCTTTTCAACGTCCAGACGATGCAGGCCGTGCTCGACGCCACCGTCTCGGATAGACGACTCAACATGATGCTGCTCGTCATTCTCGCCGCGCTCTCGCTCATCCTCGCCGTCGTCGGCATCTACGGCGTCATGTCCTACAACGTCACGCAGCACACGCGCGAGATCGGCATACGCATGGCGCTCGGCGCGCAGAAGACGGACATCCTCAAGCTCGTCATTGGGCGCGGCGTGCTGCTGGCGTTGGCCGGGGTCTCAATCGGCATGGCAATTTCCCTCTGGCTGATGCGCCTCATCTCGGGGCTGCTCTACGGCGTGAGCGCAACGGACCCTACAACCTTCGTCGGCATCGCCGCGCTGCTCTTCGCAGTGGCGCTCGTCGCCTGCTACCTCCCCGCGCTCAGGGCGATCAAAGTTGATCCGCTGATCGCGCTGCGATACGAATAAATAGAATCCTCGTTATTGATTCTCGTATTCGCGCGAAGCAAAGGCCGTCGTGCGTGGAAAAGCGCTTCTCTCCTGCCGCTCCGAATAGACGCCGAATTTTTCTGCCACAAAATCAACGCGCGTGGTGTTTACCACATTGAACGACGGAGTTTTTCAATCTTTAGTCGGGCAAGCGACTCTACACCTCAGGAGAAAATTGTGATGTTGAAAAAAGTGCTGGCACGCACGGCTTTGGCCTGCGCTGCATTCGCCCTCGCCGCATCCACGGCGTTCGCACAGACAGATAATTCGCGCTACTCGCTCGCCTGCCGCGACGAGAATAACTACGGCGACGCGCGCGCACGCCACTGCCAGGTAAAGGAGCAGACCATACCGGCGACGGGCGACACGCTCAACGTTGACGGCATGAAGAACGGCGGCATCTCCGTCAAAGGTTGGGAGCGCAACGAGATACTTGTGCGCTATCGCCTACAGGCGCATGCGCCGACGCAGGGCGAGGCCGATGCGCTCGCCGCACGCATTCGCGTGACGACGACGGGCGGAGAGATTCGCGCCGTCGGCCCCGAACAGAACGAAGAAGCGCGTTGGGATGTGGGTTATGAACTGTTCGTCCCGCGTCAATCGAACCTTTCGCTTCAAACGCGCAACGGCGGGATCAGCCTCTCGGACGTGCGCGGACGGATCAACTTCAACGCCGGAAACGGCGGCATCTCTTTGAAGAATCTCGGCGGCAACGTCACGGGCGAAACAGTCAACGGCGGGCTTCATGTAGAACTGACCGGCAACAACTGGGATGGAGAAGGTCTCAACGTGAGGACCACGAACGGCGGCCTCTCGATCACCGTGCCGGAAAATTACTCGGCGCACCTTGAGACCGGGACGGTCAACGGCGGTCTCGCCGTCAATCCTTCCATCGCCGAAGTGACACGCAAGACAAAACAGTTGTCGCTCGACCTCGGTTCCGGCGGCACGAATTTGCGTATTCACACCACGAACGGCGGCGTCTCGATCAAGCGTCGCGAGTCTAGATAAAGCTGCGGCGAGTTTCGCAATAAAGCCACGGCGAGTTTCGCACGAAGGCCACCCGTGCAAGCCATTCGAGTTCGACGGCGCGATGTTTAACTGAAAGCGATTTACCGCAGCAGGCTCTTGCCGGGCGGCGCGCAAGCCCCGGCAAGAGCCTGCGTCGCCATAGGCACGTAGGAGAATGAAAATGTTTGGAGACCTCTCGCAAGATTTACGTTTCGGTGTGCGGATGCTGTTGAAGAATCCCGGTTTCACCGTGGTCGCCGTCCTGGCTCTGGCCCTGGGGATCGGCGCAAACAGCGCGATCTTCAGTGTCGTCAACACAGTGCTCTTGCGCCCCCTGCCTTATCAAGACCCCGAACGCCTGATGATGGTCTGGGAAGACAGAAGCAAATCGGGATTCCCGCGCGACACGCCTGCGGCGGGCAACTTCACAGACTGGCGCGATCAAAGTCAGGCGTTCGAAGGGATGGCGGCCATTGCCAGCCAGAGCTTTAACCTGACGGGCACGGGCGAGCCGGAAAGAATTGACGGCAAGCGCGTCTCTGCCAATCTCTTTCAACTGCTGGGCGTCGAACCGCAACTGGGCCGCGCCTTCCTGCCCGAAGAAGATCAACCGGGCGGCAATCGCGTGGCCGTCATGAGCCACGGGTTGTGGCAACGCCGTTTCGGCTCCGACCCGAACCTTGTAGGGCAGGCTTTGACGCTCAACGGCGCGAGCTACACGGTGGTCGGCGTGATGCCGCCGCACTTCCAGTTCCCCAGCCACACGGACGAACTCTGGGTGCCCATCGCGTTCACCCAGCAGGAAGCCGCCAATCGTGGGCGACACTTTCTGCAAGTCATCGCGCGCACGAAACCCGGCGTTACTTTGGAACAGGCGCAGACGGAGTTGAATACCATCGCCGCGCGCCTTCAACAACAGTATCCGAACACTAATAACAACGTGGGCGCGGCGGTCGTCCCGCTGCACGAGCAAGTTGTGGGCGACATCAAACCTGCGCTGCTCATCTTGTTGGGCGCGGTCGGCTTCGTACTATTGATCGCCTGCGCGAACGTCGCCAACCTGCTGCTCGCGCGCGCCGCCGTGCGACAAAAAGAGATCACCATACGCATCGCGCTCGGCGCGAGCCGCTTGCGTCTGATCAGGCAGTTTTTGACGGAGAGCATTCTGCTGGCCGCGCTCGGCGGCGCGGTCGGGTTGCTGCTCTCTTTGTGGGGCGTCGGCCTGTTGAGAACTTTCATCCCGGAGAACATTTCTCAAGCCGCGTCCATCACGATTGACGCCAAAGTGCTCGGGTTCACACTGCTCGTGTCTCTGCTGACCGGACTGATCTTCGGCCTCGCACCCGCGACACAGACATCAAACTTCAATCTCAACGAAACGTTGAAAGAAGGGGGCAGAGATTCTGCCGCGGGGAGTCGCGGCAATCGCATACGCGGCGTGCTGGTGATCGCGGAAGTCGCGGTCTCTCTGATCCTGCTGATCGGCGCGGGGCTGTTGATCAACAGTTTCATGCGCCTGCGCCAACTCGACCCGGGCTTCCGCGCAGACAACCTGTTGACGATGCAGATCGTGCTGCCTGAACTGAAGTATCCTGATCAAGCGCGCCGCTCGGTTTTTTACACTGAACTCGTAAGCCGGATTGAAGCTCTGCCGGGCGTGAAATCGGCGGCGCTCGCCAACTGGATTCCGCTCGTGCGCCAGGGCGATTCAATCGGCATCAGCGTCGAAGGGCAGCCGGACCCCGCGCCCGGTCAAGGCCAGAGACCGAGCGTGGTCACAAGGGTCGTCAGTCCACACTACTTTCAGACGATGGGCATACAGTTGCTACAGGGGCGCGGGTTCGTCGAGCAGGACAAAGCCGACGCTCCGGCGGTGGCGATTGTGAGCGAAGCGATGGCGCGCCGCTTCTGGCCGGGACAAGACCCTTTGGGCAAGCGCATCACGCCGGGTCCGGCCACTTCCACTTCTCCGGACGACTGGATCACGGTTGTCGGCGTGGCGAAGGATGTACGTCAGTTCGAGCTTGTGGCCGACCCGAAGCCGCAGATGTACATGTCTTATGTGCAGGCCGGATTCTTCGCGCCGCGTCATCTCGTCGTCAGCACATCGGTCGAGCCGCTCGGCCTCGCGGCGGCGGTGCGCAAGACGGTCTGGGAAATAGATAAAGACCAGCCCGTCTCCAATATCAGGACGATGGACGAAGTGCTCTCCGAATCAATTGCGCGGCAGCGTTTCAGCATGCTCCTGCTCGGCATCTTCGCCGCCGTGGCGTTGGTGCTGGCGGCGGTGGGAATCTACGGCGTGATGAGCTACTCGGTCGCTCAGCGCACGCGCGAGATCGGCATACGTATGGCGCTCGGCGCGCAACGAAGCGACGTGCTCAAGCTGACGGTCGGGGGAGGTTTGAAACTCGTCCTGATCGGCGTCGCCATCGGCCTCACAGTGGCCTTTCTCCTGACTCGCGTGATGTCGAGTTTGCTGTTCGGAGTCAGCGCCACCGATCCGACGACCTTCATCATCATCTCGCTTGTGCTCATCGGCGTGGCCTTGCTCGCCAGTTACATCCCCGCGCGCCGTGCCACGAAGATCGATCCGATGGTCGCGCTGCGGTATGAATAAACCGCCGTACGTTTGTTCGAGTTGTAACGAAGCCTGAAACACCACTCAACATTTCAGCGCCAGTGATGTTATGTGATGTTATGAAGCGGGCGACTCAAGCTCACATGCGAACTTGAGTCGCCCGCAGCCTTTTTCACGTCGCGCTTGAGTCCGAAGCGTAACGCTTCTTATGCGCGCAACGTGGCTAACGCGCGATCCTTGCGTATAAGTGGAACGCTATTCACGCTCGGCTCGAAAGGCTTGCAGGGCGGCGTCTGGTGCTTGAAGGTCTCGATACCAGAGCAGTTGTATTTCGTCCAGAGTTTCGCCGTAGGCGTATCTATTCACGCCTCTCAATTCGCAACCTTGCCGCGCATAAAATCGGCAGGCCGGGACGTTGATGTTTTGCGTCTCCACCTTGAGCCGCAGGCATTCGCGCTCGCGCGCCCACGCGATAGCGCGTCTAAATAGTTGATGCCCGACGCCCGCGCTCCTTTGATCCGGGCGGACGCGCAAATCCCAAAGACAGGCTAAATCTTCACGCCCTTCCAACATCTCCACTTCCGGCGTCTTCCACGCCACCGCCGCGCCGCCGACGCGCTCCGCTCCCTTGAAAGCGGAGAGAATTCCCCAGCGCGAAATATCAAATCGCGTGGGCCATGCGGACGGGCGTTCGCTTTTGTGCGCATCATAATCTTTGATGTAAGGAACAACTGATTCTTCGATAAATCTCAAACCACCCAGCCCGCCGTCTACAGGCATGACGAGAAAGCGCGACTCCACCCGGAAAGCGATCGGCACGCTCTCATATTCCGGCAGCGCGGCCAACGGTTCTTCAATTATTTCAATGCTCACGCCTCATTATTCTCCTTTTCCACGCGCTCATTCAAGAAGCGAGAAAATGGCCCACATACTTTTCAACAAGTTCGCGCAGACCGAATACTTTTCGAGTAGTTCGCGCAGACCGACACCGTTGGCCCGGCATATCACGGGGCTGACTTTTACCGCCCGTGTGACATATCATTCGATGGCGCGTTCAGCCAAACTATTAAATCCGAAATGTGACATGCCCCGGCATGTCTCAGACGCTCGATTGATCAAGACGCTTGATTGATCAGGCGAGGAAAATTTTTGCCAGCGTCACTCTTATGATCCCAGTTTCCGAAGCCATTCACATCGTTGAGACGCAGACGCCGCGTTTGCCTGCGGAGGCGTGCGCGCTGGCAGAGGCGCGCGGGCGCGTGCTGGCCGAGGACGTTGTCGCCGACACAGACTTGCCGCCCTTTGATCGCGCGCAGATGGACGGCTACGCCCTGCGCGCAGAGGACACGACGGGAGCGCGAGCGGGTGCGCCCGTGCGCCTCAAGATAGCCGGGGAAGCGGCGGCGGGCGCGGGCTGGCGCGGAGAGTTGCGTGCGGGTGAGGCCGTGCGCATCATGACGGGCGCGCCCGTGCCCGCAGGCGCGGACAGCGTCCAGCAAGTTGAAGTGACGCGCGAAACGGAAGACGGCGCGCTCGTGGAAATCGAACGCGCGACTACGCCCGCGCAGTTCATCACGAAACGCGCGTCGGAGATCACGCGCGGCGAGACGGTCCTGCGAGCGGGCGAGATGATAGGCGCGGCTTCGATGGCCGCGCTCGCTTCTTTCGGTTACGCGCAAGTGCGTGTGGGCGCGCGCCCGCGCGTCTCTGTGCTGGCGACGGGCACGGAGTTGGTTGAAGTGGGACGCCAACCCGGCGCGGACCAGATACGCGACTCGAACACTTATTCGCTGCTCGCCTATGCGGAAGCGGCGGGCGCGCACGCCGAACATCTGCCGTTCGCGGGAGACGACGCGGAACTCTTGCAGCGCGTGATTGCCGAAAGCGCGGAGCGCGCAGACGTGCTGGTCATCTCGGGCGGCGTCTCGATGGGCGTCTATGATTTCACGAAGAAGGCGCTCGGCGCGCTCGGCGCGGAGATATTTTTCGAGCGCGTGAGTTTGCGTCCGGGCAAGCCTACAGTCTTCGCGCGTCTCGGTCGCACGCTCGTCTTCGGCCTGCCCGGTAATCCCGTCTCCGTCTCCGTCACTTTCAATTTGTTTGCGCGCACTGCGATCCGCGCGATGCAGGGCGCGAGCGTGGCCGCTTTAACGGAGGAACAGGCCGTGCTCGGGCGCGACGTGCGCGGCGCAAACGAGCGCGCGAGTTACCTGCCCGCGCAACTAAGCACGGACGCCGCGGGCCGACTCGTCGCGGAGCCTCTGCGCTGGGGCGGCTCGTCCGACTTCGTCGCCTTCACGCGCGCCGACGCGCTCCTGATCGTAGAAGCGGGCGCGAGCGTGGTCGAAGCAAATACAATCGTGCGCATCGTTCGCCTGCCCGCTTAAGCCGCAAGCAAAAATTCGTATACGACAAAAGGCGTCTTCGCTTTAACAGCGAAGACGCCTTTGTCGTTTTGCTTTTGCTAAGGAGCGCCGGTAAAGCGAAAGTTAGTTAGGCATCACGACCGTGTCAATCACATGGATGACGCCGTTCGATTGATACACGTCTGCGGTCGTCACCATCGCCGTGCCGCCTTTTTCGTCGGTCAACATAACGCCGTTGCCGTGCATCATCGCGGTCAGCGTGCCGCCGCTGACGGTCTTGAAAGTGGCGCGCCCGCCGCCCTTCCTGATCGCCTTCGCGATGGCTTTGGAATCCATTTTTCCGGCGACGACGTGGTAGGTCAGAATCTTGACGAGCGTCGCCTTGTTCTCAGGCTGCATCACGGAGTTGAGCGTGTCCGCGCCCACTTTGTTGAAGGCGTCGTCCGTCGGCGCAAACACTGTGAAAGGCCCTTTGCCTTTGAGCGTGTCAACCAGCCCGGCGGCAACCACTGCCTTCACGAGCGTCGTGTGAATCGGCGACTCCATCGCGTTCTCGACGATGTTTTTTGTTTTATACATCGCCGCGCCGCCCACCGTCGGGTTGCCGTTCTTCATGCCGGCCTTCATCATTTGCGCAGAAGCCGTCGTGGCGGTTACGCCCACGGCACACATACAGAGCATCAAGGTCAGGAAAATCTTCTTCATTAGTGATCCCTTTCAGTCTTCAAACAGTTGGAATTGCTCTCGATGTCGCGTCTTGTACGCAGCCGCCAGCGCGTTCGCCGCTTGCCGCAACTCGCGTTTCATCGAACGGAAAAAAGTTTCGTCACGCAAAAACGATCTCTGTTGTTTGCGTGTCTGTCGGATTTACGGAGGCGGGCGACAAGTCGGTTTTATGATTCCGGTGCAAAGCGGCGCAAAGTCTCTTGCGTATTCGTCACGTTTTGATGTTTAGTTTGTCTGCATGAAAAATTTCGGCGGAACAATCGCGCCCGCAGAAGCACAGACGCGCGACGACAGCAGCGACAGCGGTAACGTCAGCACGGCGCACGCGGAGACGGAACGCGAGGCCATGCCGCTCGCGCACGAAGCGATTCACGAGACGGTGGCGCGCATACTCGGCGGCGGCGATGCGCAGACTGGAGGACGCGGCGTTCTAACCGAACGACGCGGCGTTCTGCTGGACGTTCCGGCGGGCGAAGGCGCGCTCGCCGCGCGTCTCATACGCGCGGGCTTCGAAGTGCGTTGCTGCGATCTCTACCCGGAGATTTTCCGCCTGCGCGACGTAGAGATCAAAGGCGGCGATCTCTCCGGCACTTTGCCCTACGCGGACGAAACTTTCGATTTCATCACCTGCGTCGAAGGCCTGGAGCACATAGAGAACCCGCAACAGGCGATCCGCGAATTCAGTCGCCTGCTGCGCGCGGGCGGCGAACTCGTCGTGACGGTGCCCAACATACTCAACATAGAGGAGCGCATGAAGTGGTTGCTACACGGCTACACTTCGCACTTCAAACCCATCTCGCGCGAAACACTCGCACGCGTGCGCGAGCAACTCGGCACGCTCGAAGAGATCGCATTGCACATCAACCCGATCTCTTATGCGGAGCTTCGCTACACGCTCGAAAAGTATGGCTTCGAAATCAAAAAACTCTATCGCGATAAACCGAAAGCGCACCTGTGGGCTTACTGGCCGCTCGTCGCCTTGATCCGTCTGCTCGCGCGTTTCAACTCAGCCGACAAGCGGCGCGAGCGTTGGTCTGCGGAGTTGCAATCCGATGAAATCCTGCTCGGCGGGAACACTTTGA
>WUUC01237317.1_pt1 | contig 41760 bp, 45 predicted proteins | sample 6278441 | NCBI WGS metagenome assembly WUUC01 (sample SAMN13675441, study PRJNA597444) | soil metagenome | isolation source: soil | place: USA: Washington | collected 2017-10
CCCCGTGCGCCATTTAACATAAAAGTAAGTTATATGGATACTTCCTTTTTATCTCTGCATCTTGTGGGGTTCTCGGTATTCGTTGATGGTCCCATGCATAAAAAAACCCGGGCATAAACCCAGGCCGAACCAAACGATTGCTTGCCATATGAAAAAAGACTTATGGCCTCCTGATCACATGCACAAATACAAAGTGCCTGTCGATGATCGCTGCCAGCCGTTTAATCTCTTTATCTTTTTCTGCTTGTGTCATTGCTCAATTAATAAATACGGTAATCTCCTTTGCCCTTCTTTGGTCATCATCTCGTATGCCTTTGTTTGAAAATCGATCCACTGATCCGGATAAATGGTTTGACAGCCGGCACTGTTAGTATATACCTCTCCCCCTTTGTGAATGTTGATAGCAATGCCTCTGTGAACACCTGTCTTGCCGTCCCTTGTTACATCAAGCCCCTCATCTGGTGTATCGGGCCTAAAGGCAGCATAACCACCACCGGGCCTGCTGATGCCGTGCTTACCTTTTTTAAAGTAATGCAGGCCGGGTACCAGCGTTGCTATTCCTTTCTGTTGTTTTGACGGATCCGTATTGCCATTAAAGGACTTGAAATAATTGGGACCGATAAGAAAGATTGCATCATCATAAATGCCGCGATCATTTTGGCCTGGCACACCCATTGTGTTTTTATAATAGCCGCGAACAGCCAGCACAATTATTGAATCGGTAATCTGAGGACCGTGCTTCCAGATCAATGCCTTTACTTCGCTTTCCGTTAATTGTGGTTTTGTCATAATACGATGTATAAAAATGTTGAGCCGATCAAGCCGGCATACTTTACAAATTTTAACCACGGATGCTTTCGCTGCAGCTTATCCATGGCCGCTGTAGCACCTACAAACTCCCAACTTTGATTGATAAACAGATTGTAGATCCCGTTGAAAAATACCAGGTACCAAAAAAAAAGCATCGGTATTGACCACCAGCCGAGAAAATAAATTGCCGGCGCTAAGCCAATGCATCGCAATGCCGCCCCCCTGAAATGATTAACGTGCTTCTTTTGATAGAATAACCTTAGATCAGTGTACAGGTCTACACATAGCGTAATAATGAATATGGCGATACCTGCGATCACCTGGCGCCCACTTGAACGATAATGATTACTATGGTGGCCACTGTCGCTACCGATCCTAAAAACAGTTTACCAAAACCTTTGTACTTTTTGGCGCCGGGGTACTTTTTGTATGCCGCATAGTCTTTGTACCATTGGTAAAGCCAGATAGCACCGGCAATGCCAGTTATCCATGGAATGATCCACATGCCTTCACTCCATACTGATTTACCCGGCTCGTCGTGAAAATTGGCGCAGCCTGTTAATAATACGATTGCGAACATTGCTAAAACGAAAAATGCTTGTTTCATAATTGAGTTTTTATTTTTTTCTAAATCGAATTGGAATTTTGAGCTCCACCCCGTACAAAGGGTTGCCGTCTTTGCTAATAAGCGCCTTAACGCCATAGTATTTATCATTTTTAAACTTGAACCCGAATGACGCGCCTACACCATACACAATGGATTCATGACTTCCTATGCCTTCAAACCCGAGATAAGCGATTGTGCGGGATGGCTGGTACAGAATTACAGATTCTTTTATCACAGGGATATTGAATTCTGTTCGCACCCCCCGGGAAACAATCTTGTTTCGGGTTACCGTGTCATCGATGTAAACCTTTCCATATTGAACCACTATACTATCCTGGTAATATCTGGTGGCCAGGTAGTTTTTTAAAATGGTAGCCGTATCTGCTTTGATATATTCGAATGTCTCCAGCGTGTCCGTTTTATAAACCAGCTGGGACCGGTATTCTGTTTTTACTACTGCGGGAGTATAGTATGTATCTGTTTCCGATAGCATCCAGATCGTATCGATCTTCACTGCTACCGTGTCGTTCGTTGGCTTAACAGATCCACCGCTTTTGCATCCACGCCAGAACATAAATAGCAACACAGCAATGATGAGCGCAGCACCCCACTTGAATATTGATATCCCCTCTTTAATTGTCATTCTGTAGGTTTTTAGCTTCAGCTAAAATTGATTTTAACAAGTCCAACAATAGTGGATCATCGCATATTTTAATGGCTGCTTTCAGCTTGTTAATTATTTCCTGCATCGGTTATTCCTTTGGATTTTCCATAATTCTTGATCGCTAATTCACCACCCTTATACAAGAGTGCGGCAATTCCCTGGGCAAATACACCATAGACTATCGCCACCGTTCTGAACTTCAGCTGTGCCTCCTGAAAATTCGTTCGCTTTTCCAATGACAATAGTTGCTGCTTGGTCATAGTCATATCCATCCAATCGCTTAACACAAACAATACCATCAGCGTAAAGGTGATGATCACGGCAAACGTTCCTACGTTCTTGTGGATGTAGATTTTAAACGCTTTGGGATAATCTATCAGGTCGTTGGCCGTTTGATATTTCCAGGACAAGTAAGCTGCAGTGAATGTCTGGCCAATGATAACTGCTACAATTAAAAGGACGTAGTACATGGTGTTTTATTTTTTTATTATTACGCTTTGAATGATATCAATTAAACCCCAACCGGCCGGAATGCTGAGACCTATCAGGAAGTAAACCAGCCGGTCTTTCATTTTCTCCAGGGCTTCCAGCCGTTTCTCATGATCCTTTAGCTCGCCGATCATACCCTTGTCATCATTGTCCATTTCATGACCTTTGAGCAGTACAAGTATGGAGGATACCTTCTTATCGATACCGCCAACCTGCCTTTCTAATTGCTGTATGTCTGACATTTCTTTACTATTCATTTTGTACCTGCTTACCGATTATTAAGAGGTTCGATTAACGATAGGGGTAAGGATTTTTTATAGTTGAATCGAGGATAGCGTATAGCTACCATCGGTATTCCTTCCACTAATAGCCAGTGGCATTGGGTTGCGATATCCACCGGCATCTACCACTTTTACATTTACCTTATACGTTCCTTTGGCACCAGCTGCAGTAAACACATCTGTTACCTGTTCGCCGGTTGGTGACGGCAGAAACAACTTTGGCTTGAACTTGCTGGTAGCAGTATATCGTACCACCCCGGCTGCATCTACCAGTTCGTATATCACATTCCAGTTCTCATACGTTGGAGCTATGCCGTTATTCTGCCAGGCAAGTGTTACAGCTATATTATTACCAGTGGAAATGGTGCCGCCTGTAATTGTTAACCTATGTCCTGATGCTTTGCTTGCTGCCTTTGCCCTGGTGCGGCTTGGCTCCGTTAAACCGCCATAGTTGCCATTGCCGAATGATGATGCATGATACAAACGTATCTGCCTTTCGAGGTCTGCGTATTCGTTCGGGTTCCATGCTGGCGGCTCACCTGTTATCGGTGCAATCTTCCACCTTTCCATAATCAGATTTTTAAATACTACCCCGTTAAAGGACCGGTTATTATTCTCCAGGTAGTCTTTCAAATAATTATCAGTGGCTCCCCACTGATCACGGCGCCAACCAATAGGGCCCCAATTGTTTCCTTTATGTGTAAGGATGTAATGTGCAATCTCTGCCGGATTATAAGTGTTATTCAACCACTGAGCATCAAAGGCGGCAATCATGGCTACAAGTGGAAAATTTGGAAAACCGGTAACATGCGCATCCACTATCTTTTTTAATGATGCTACGGTGGGGAAAGTACCGGCCGGGTATTGGCTCACGGTGAAATTATTTCCGTAAGCGCTGTGCCATTCACCCCAATTGCCATAACCGCGGATATCTACATACTGGATCACATTCTGCCAGCCTTTATCATAGATGTGCTGATTGACGGCCTGGTTAAGTGCCAGCAATCTTGCATGATACGAAGGGCTGTTGTAATTCGGAATCCAGCTGTTGCCAAATTTCCAATCCTTTACACTTTCGCTTTGCATCATCTGGTGCAGGTAAAGAGGATATGCTGATGTAGCGCCATCATAATTAGCGCCGCCCTGGTCACTTGGTGCATCTGTATACACTGTCATTATTCCGAATGAAAGCTTTTGTTTTTTTGCGATGCATTGCTGCACGATACCGTCAAACCATCCCCATGTATAACTGCCCTGGGTTGCACCTTCGATCCTGCTCCACATACCACGCTGGTACCTGTCCTGAGCTTCAAAGCCCATGGACACGTCATTTCTATCATGCCACTGCTCAGCACCGGCACCGGGCCTGCTGTAGTCGGTTGTTACTTGCGTAAATGATAATGGATGTGTTGTGCCAGGTTGCGGGGTTGGCTCTGCATTGACCGTTACCGTTACGTTTGAAGTTGCCTTCGCGCCATCATTATCGGTCACTGTTACTGAATAAACGTAGGTGCCTGCAACTAACCCTAATACGACTGTATTCATTGATGCCTGCGAGGTAATCACTCCTGCTGACGGGCCACTTGCTTTAATCCATAACCAGGATGTAATGGTTCCGTCCGGATCAGTAGATGCTGACGCACTGAGGTTAGTCGTGTTGGTGGGCAATGTCATTACCTGGTTGTTACCTGCATTTGCCAATGGAAGCTTGTTGGGCACTGGATCAGGCACCGGCGTACTGTTTACTTTCGCCTCTACGATCTTTAAACGGGCATCCAGTTTTTCTAATGTCAGTGCATTGGGATTGACCGGTATCACGCCGGCATAGTTCCAATACGCATTTTCAGAAGGAATGGCGCTGGCTGTAAATGTGCGGTCAGCAACAAACAAACTATTCTTTGCGGTTACTTTTACGGTATCGCCCTTTGTGTACCGGCCGGGTGAAAATTCTTTATACTGCCCGAAAGCAAGTTGTGTGATGAATAATAGTAAGAGGGAAATGTATTTCATATAATTGATTTTAGAATGCTTTGAATTTTCTATTCCATTTATTACGCTGGTTCGGCACTGATTCGGCTGCAACAGTTATGATCACATCGTCTGTATCTGTCTGCGTTCCATCACTCACTGTTAACCTGAAAACATAAGTGCCAGGTACAAGGCCTTCGATATCCGTTACTGCGCTTGTTGGTGAAACAATAGTATAAGTGCCCGGCCCGCTGATCCATGACCATGCATAGGCTGTGATAGCATCGTCATCGGTACTACCGCTGCCATCAACCTGCACACTATCTGCAGGTGCGGTGACCGATTGCGGATTGCCGGCTTCTGCCACTGGTGCGATATTGGGCGAAGTGTTGACTGTGATCGTTACGTTATCATCACTGATATCGCCTTCATCGTCGGTTACTTCTAAGTTGAAAACATATACACCTGCAACGAGGTCGCTCACGGTATTGCTTGCGCTCGTAGCGGCTGACATGGTTGCTGTGGACGGACCGCTCACCTGTGACCATTGGTAATCCGAAATGGTGCCATCAGGATCATCGCTTGTGGATCCGTTCAATACCGCATCGTCATCTGGTAATGTGATACTTTGATTAGGCCCTGCATTGGCAACCGGTGGCCTGTTGGCTGTACCTGTTGGAATAGTAACGTTCGAAAGGAAATAACTGCCATCGCTCTGCCTTCCGGTGATCTGCAATGGTAATGGCGTCATGTACCCGGTAGGATCCTTCGCCATTACATGGAGCGCATACATGCCTGCCGCTATTGCGGGCTTTGTATATACATCCGTTTTAGTCACATTGCCATAGTCAGGTAAAAAAAGGTACGGATCAAAAGAGCTTTCTTCCGACCAAACTTCGGTGCCGCTACCGTTGCGCAAACTATACTCGACATCCCAATGGTCATACGTTGGTGTTAATCCGAAATTTTTCCAGTTGAGATTGATCGTAAGATTTGTAGAGGTTGAGTTTGCACTTCCGCCTGTTAACTGCAAATGATAACCCATTAATGAGAATGCAAGCCTTACACTGTCTGCGCCCTGCCCGGTTGGAGTGCTGCCATAGTTACCGTTGCCGATGCTTGCCAGTTTCCACTTTCTTGCCTGCAATGGCAAAGCGCCTTGTACTACTCCGTTGTAAGTAACGGGACCACCGGGAGGCTCACCAACAAACGGCGCCAACCTATGCCTGTTTTCAGAAGCGGTATCCATCCGGTAACCGCCGAAGGTTCCTGAATTAAGCTGCAAATAAAAATCATCATAACCCGTTTGCTCGCCTGCATGATCGATACGACTGCCCATCCACCCCTTTGACGTCCTTGTACGATAAGCATACACGCCAACCTCTGCAGGGATATTGGTATTCGGCAAACGGTTATTATCAAACACATTTATAATGATGCAAAGCTGGTATGGGTTATAATTGTTTTTATGAATGTCAATGATAGCTTTTAGTGTAGCTACTGTAGGAAAAGTTCCCGTTGGGTAGTTCAACGTATTATTTCCCGGTGCAGTTCCATAGCTATGCCACTCGCCCCATGTACCGAAACCGCTTACGTCGATATACTGAATAACATCCTTGTAAGGTATTGCTGTTGCTGACCAGGTTGGTTTATAACTTCCCGTATCAAGGTGGTTGGCTATATGAGCATGTACACCATTCAGGCGGCTTATGTAAGAAGCATTGTTGTAAGGTGCCACCCAATCGCCGCTTTCACTGATCCAATCTTTTATCCCTTCGCCCTGGAAAGTTGTGTGCCATTCCAAAGGGTAAGCAGCCCTTGCAGACACAGCGTTACCGGTACGGTAATCAGTACCGCTCATGGTAGGGGTGATGTTGAAAAAGTTATCCGCTTCCGGCCAAGCGTACATCGTGAATATCCTGAATGCAAATCTTTGTCTTGCATCGATAGCAGCATTTATCTTACTGTCAAATCTTGACCAATAAGGATTACCGCTTGCATCGATTACTTCCGGCACGGTGAATCGCCTGTAATAAACAGTTGGCGTTGTATAGTCACTTACAATCTGTCCACCGCTTTGCTCATTCCATCTGTCATTACCTACACCGGGCCGTGCATAGAAACCAGTTAACGGGGTAAACGAAAATGTTTGCGCCGTTAAAAACTGCGGGATAAAAACTAATATGAAGAGTAGTTTTTTCATTAGTGAATACCCCCGGTTGTTGTCATGCTCGACGGCCCGATAGCTGTTACGGTGATCCATGAGTTTGTTTTCATCAGCAGTGTGCCTGTGGGGTCTGCGCTGAACATTATCTGTGGTGTCCACGTACCGGCAGCGTTTGTTTTTACTAATAATTTAAAATATACGTGATTGCCTTGCGTCGTTGCTGCGGCTGTCATCGAGGCTACGGTAGTAGTTGTTTGCCTCCACATAAATGTTTGTGTGTTATTGATATTATCCGCTACAGCATTCCATCCCTGCGCCATCATGTTGTAGGAATGTAACGAAGCGCCGCCGCTAAGGGTGAAGCCCATGCCAAACGAATGCGATGTGCCTCCTGTGGTTACATCAAACTGCCCTTCCATAATGTACGTTGTAGATGCATCCAGCGGAATTTCATCCATCGTTGAAGGGAATGCCGTTTGCGCAGATGTGGAGTTTGCTAAAGTAAAGTCCGCATCTACTATCGCCCACATTGGGCTGGCTATGCCGGAAGGCACTGCATATTCAATACCTGTTTCATCAGCCTTAACACGAACGAATTTATTTGCCTGGCCCGTGTACGCACCTGCACCATCGCTAAGTCCTACAAAGGTTGATGACCCGCCGCCACCGCCGCCTTGTTCATCTGTATTACCCAATCCCTTCCATGCCCCACCACGATATACCATGTGCCTGCTGCTATCGGTATCAAATAAAATCAATCCTTCTACTGGTGATGATATAGCGATACGTTGTGCCGCTGTCATTTGTGGTGGCAGAAAACCTCCTGCTGTACTGATTATTTCTAAAGCAGCAGATAATTTTACATTACTGCTGTCTTTTGCATTACCGGTTGCATTGACAATAAAATTGTTATTGTACTTACCGATCCAGATAACAGAGTTTGCACCTATCGCCAACTGGTCATTAGCAGATCGTGCAAGCAGCTTGCTTAGATACCCGATGCTAATATGCCTGGTTGATGTTATGTAACCATTGCTTGCTGCATCGCTCCAGTAGTTTGAAAGCCTCCCAATGTTCACACTGTTATCTGCCCGCACCGATTCGCCAGCATCAGCGCCAATATCTACTCTGCCGGTGCTGGACAAGTTGGCCGTGCCTACACCATACCCTACACCAGTATTTAACGTGCCGGTTGTTTTTGTTTCATACGCCTTCGCACCTATACCGGTATTGAAATCATCAATATCAGCTATAAGCGCATTGGTACCAACGGCAGTGAAATAAGTTCCTATCCTGTTATTTCTTGCAGCCTGGTAGCCGAGCGCCACACCATATTCAACGTTATTACCGTATTGATTTGCCAGATCACCAATAGCATAGGTGTTTAACGAGTTCACATGTTCCCTTCCTGCATATTTTCCAAACGCAAACGAACCGGTAGACGATTGGTTGTATATCAGGTTGTCTACACCAAAGCCAAACGAATTATTTTTATACACCCTCAACTCGTGCAATATATTATCAAGCGTGTCCTTAAATGTCGCAGTGGCTTCATTGGTGTTTTGTAATAATTTGACTGTGAAATTTGTAACCGTTCCGTTAAATGCGGAGGTAGGTGTAAACGATAATGTATGCGCACCTGAACCGGTAGTAAATACCGCCACTTTATAAGTGCCGTTGCTGATACTCACCACTGATTTTACCGGCAATGCCCCTAATGTAACAGCCCATGTGCCACCGCTTGAACCGGCTACTGTCCATTCTACCTGATACAGCTTGCTTGATAGCAGCGATACGGATTGCGATAGTGGTGATGTATTGCCGGTGTTGTGCGTTGCGCCGGGTGCAGCATGTGTCCAGTTGGTCGATGTCCATCCGGTAAGGTTGCTGGTCATGCTTTCATTGCTTAATAACTCTACACCCCGTGGCGAATAAGTTGCCAGCGTGTTAGCATTGAGTACCGCGTTATTAAATTTATTGTAAGGCCGCAGCGGGCTGCGATTGCTTGTTATCGCCGAATCAATATCAGAAGCGGTAACTGCTTTTGCAAGCGCATCAGGCATCAGCGTGTTCCTGTGATTATCATAAATATATTGTGCCGCAAGATTGTAGCCCTCCTGCGTTAAATGAAGATTATCCAACCGGTATGCACCTGCCGGTATATCGCTGGCTATTTCCGGCCCTGTACCAAGTGAAACAAAATAATCCCGCAATTCAACATAGTTATCAGGGTACAGAGCTTCGAGATCGGTATTAAGATCAAGGACAGCGGTATGGTTGCCGCTGCCGCTTACTTCGCCCGATGTATTGAAGCATGATATAATTAAAAACCTTGTATGGCCAAGTGCTGCAACAATGGTTGCCACATCAGCAAGCACAGTTGCTTTGCTTGAAAAATTGTTTTCTGCTAACCATAGCACAGTAGAGAAATCATGCGTTTCAGGCATTGCGAGAAAGCGATCTTTTACCTGTGTGCTGGTATTGCCCGCTATACCAAAGTTGTAGCTGGCCCTGCCGGTTTTCGATTCATACGCACCAGGCAGGCCCGGTTGATAAATAACGTGATTGATCAGCGAGTGACCCCAAAAACCAATATTACTTTGCTTTACAAGTGCAGATAGTTCTGTACTATCCGCAAACTCTACAGTGCCGCCGCTTACACCACTTCCATCAATATATACCGCATCACCATCGGACGTTACGTCGATACCCCCCGTTCCTGTAATCAGTTTAAGCGTAGGAACTAACGTATTTGTGGCGTCGTCGTAATAAGTATTAGTACTAAGTATATGCTCTCCCGTTCCGCTTGGTTGATTTATAATTGTTAGGTAAGATTGTCTTATAGATCGCCAATCAATGCCGTCCGAAACTATTGTCAATGTTGTGTTATTGGTTATACTGGATAATGTGCTTGAAGCATTATATCTTATATCAGGACTTACATTCTGAGGTAAATCTGCCGTCGATATAGTAATCGATCTTCCTGTATTTGTAGTAGCATCGGGTAACGTTATTGTCGATGACGCAGTAAAGTTTAAAACCTGAATGTGTGTAACACTGTCCGCAACGGTATAATTACCGGTCATATAAACTAAACGAGAATATTCGCTGCTTCCACCACTACCTGTTGCACGAATAGATAAATAGCCGCCCCGGTCTGTTATTTCAATGCCGGTGCTATCTTTTAATCCTTTCACACCGGTTCTGTATGCATCGATGGAAGTGAGTAATGTATCAACAGTATTATCTAAATTCTCTGCCGTTAATTGCTTTAGCGAATCCAAAGCCATCTTATCCGCTGCGCTCATCATGCCTGGTTCCTCGTCTGTAGCTGATTGATTGTACAGAGTATCGCCACTTAAATAAGCGCCCCGCGGATCAGCAGGATAATTGTTGTATGCACCTATTTTTTTTATTGATGCATCTGTTCTTGCTACACCATCGCCACCTAACACTTGCTGCGCTGTGCCGCCAGGGGTAATAGTTAGGTTCACCGCTCCCGTTGTTGGACCTGTAACCGTCCATCCCGCCGGACCTGTGATGTTCACACTCTCCACTCCACCGCCCGGACCCGGAAGTACAATGCCTGTTTGATTAAACATATAATCAAAATCAAAACCTGCATGCACTGTTCCATTATTGCTTAGGTAACGAATGCGGATCCCATCGACGTTGTAATTGGAAAAGGGCTGAAAGTTTGCCATCGGCATGCTAATGGCCTGGTATGTTGTGATATTAAACCGGTTGATCGGTATGGATGCCTCCTTGCTTACCGCTATGCCATCGTGCATAAACGTAATGCCAATACTGATCGGCGCATTTAATACGGCCTTTAATTTTATATGCAGCGACAGCGAATGAACCGCACTGACATCAAATGGTCCTCCATCCCTTACCCCTTCGATCCTGTCACCTGTATTGATGTTGGTTACTTCAAAACTTTTTGAACCTGAATAAGCGTTACCCGCATTATCGGGATCTATCGTTGTGCCGCTGGCGGTCCATGTCCATCCCTCAGCATTTTCATTGTAAATAAAAATCTGCGATAGTGTTGGTGTCGAACTTGCAGCAGGAACACTATAATGCGTAACATAAAGCTGCCCTATCTCCAGCGATGGCACAGCCGGCGTTTCACCCGGGATGCCCTGGTTGATATGATAGCCTGTAGCATCTGCATAGATCAGGTCGAACCTTGCATGGGCGCTATCGTTTGGCGACCCGGTTACTGTTGTACTATCTGCATTGTAACGGATGCAACCGAAATTACCTGCGCTTGCCGATACACTGAATTTTAATGAATCGCCCTGGTAAGTGACCATCGGTGGAGTGATCCATGTGTTGCATTGTTCTGGTGCGGATACTGTGCCCTGAAATATTTCCCAACGAAGCAAGCTGGTTGACCATCTCCATGTAGTATCATTCTTTATGGCTATATGGCCGATGGCCTGATGTGCCGCATCAATCGTAAATGTATCTGTAGGAAAACCCTGCGAAATGCTCGGGTATATCCTTTTAAATTCTGCTCCGTATTGCGGGTAGCCCTGATAAACCTGTGCACTACCAGCAATGGCAGCACACAGAATCATCGTTGTTAAGATGGCCGCCCGGTAGTTATCCAGGAAAGCCTTAACGCGGTTTTTCATTTATATGTTTTTATAATACAATCAATGGTATTTCTTTAAATGACTTTACTCTTGTTTCTGTTCCACTGCCAACACCTGAAAGCCTGTAAGTATAGGCCGGAGCTGTTGGTGTCGTATCATCAGCCGGCGCGTTCTCTACGTTTGCTACTTCAGGACTTCCACCGCCTGATGGCGGCGCCGTGTTATCCTGTCCCCATATTTTGTGCGAATGCGGACCTACCATGTCTGCCTGATAAGTACCTGGAGCTTCTGATGTTTCGCGAAAGCGGCGTGACATATTTGCAAGATGAGGCACACGGAATGTTTGACTGCCAGTGTCAATACCCCATCTTGTTTTATCCGTCGCCCATGCTGCCAGTGTAACTGCTGCACCAAACTCCAACTTATCCTCAACGATCTCATAGAGTCCCGGATAATCGGCGGCCGTTAATACTCCTACTGATTCATTTGCCAAAATGTAAGATCCCATGTCTGACTTGTCTACAAAGTCGGCGTGAACACTACCGCGAATTTTGGCATTCCCATTATAAAAAACCCGACAGACGGAACCGCTAAATATTAGTTCTATCTCTTCGCCTTTCGCCAGATAGATTACATTTTTATTGTGACCCTGAAACTTAACCGTTTCAGATCCTGCAAACTGTAACTTCAAATAGTTTTGTGTACCCTGGTGAGTATCAAACCTCACTTTGGTGTCAGGAATGAGCGCAAGAGTTGGGAAAACAATGGTGCCGACTGTGCCTGAAAAATTGGCGTAGCACAACTTTTTATAAAAGGTAGCATCAAAATCAATCGTATTATCTACATCATCCTTCAACTCCTTAAACTCATTGTATTCTGTGCCAGAAGTTGTGTCGGGTTGCAGATCCGTTTTATTCAAAACAGTGATAAAGAACGTATCGCCTGTGCTGAAAATAGAAGATGATGGTATGTAATACTCAATGCCGCCATCTTCAAGGAATGTTATTTCGTCGCTTCTATACTTTCCAGTACCCCTACTTTCAACATAAGCATTTGCATGAGTGGCACCGGCAAGCCTTTCATCCAACAATTGTAATGCAGCATCAGCAGGATCCGCCCACGCCGCGCCTGGTGTTGCACTGCTTTGCCCGCGACCTACTACGTAAGTATATCTTTCTTCAGAGAAAATGCCGCCTTTACTTGCATCAATTTCCCAACTCTTAATAAACTCGTTAAGCGTCACACCATCATCAGTCCGCCAAAATTCAACCAGGTAAACTACTGGCGCGAGATCCGGAATTGTATACACCTGATCAACAGGAAAAGGCAAAGCGGCTGACCGGCCAACTTCAGCCAATACATTGCTGTTCTTTTTCCAGACTAATAACAAGTCGCCTGCGTAACCGGTGATCGTAATATTCAGACCTATAAAAGCCATTATGAATTATTGTACATCTGTTATTAAATAATTACTTCCGGCATCCTGACTACCAAACCCTTTGGTGTCAGAAACAATTGCAACAGCGAATTCGCCATTTACCTGTGATTCGTTTTCTGAAATGGTAGAATTCCTTTGCAGTTTTTCCCTCACATCAATAGCCCAACCACTTAACGGATAATCTTCAATCACATTCCTTTCAAACTTTGCACCTTCCGGCTTGGTATACAGCCGACCATCCAACTTAGTAGTAGAGCACCCGAGCATTCTGTTTAACCTCTTGATCATCCATGGTGGTATGCCATAAGTTAGCCCGACGTTCAATTGGTATATTTCGTACCCTACACTTTTAATCATTTCCAGATTACTTTCCTGATCCTCATAAACCGTATCTATACTGCCAACTTCCTTTAACGGCAATACTCCCGGGATCCTAATCGATGGCGCAAACCCCGTTTCAAAGAACACATCATCTTTATAAACACGATGCTTGTATTCCAAAAGTAGAGTATTTTCAATCAATTCTGAAAGTTTGAATGGTTCAGAAACAAATGTTTCTATCACAGGATTTCCACATTCGAGCTGTAGGTAATACGTACCTGCTAAAAAAGCCTGCATTGACAATGAAACTTCATAGATGTAGCGCGTTGGAAAGTCGTAATTCTGTCTTACCTGGTCAACGCTGACAGTATGCAACCTGATACCGGTGCAACTATAAAGGGATAGCGTAATCGGGCCATAAGTTGATTGAAACTGTAGCTTTATTGTGTCATTGATCTGCCAAAGCTGAAAGCCGTGTACTTCCTGCTCCCACCCGAAAATGGTTTCGGCAAACAAATAATCATCCATGTGCTTGCTTACATATTGTGGAATAGCATCAGGGACAAGCTTCGTAAATTTTACCGGGTTTAAAAATGGTCTATATAGCGTTGGCATTAGTAGATGAGTTTAGTTATGTCATTGTCAGGTGAACTCAGCAGTTTAAACTTTTGTGGTGCATCAGTGTTCAGGGCCTGCGATATCTTACGCGGGAAGCCTTTGTATGTTTCGCCCCTCCACTCAAATGAAAAACAACGGTTGGTGTCCGCTTCAAGCAAATCAATAAGATCGGTTGGAACCTCTGTTTCAAATTCGAAATAGAACGGAAGGAATAATCGATCGCCTAAAGAATAAATATTGATATCTGCATTCTCCTGGACCGTGACACCTGATGCAATGGTTTTAAGTAGCTGATTCTTAGCTGTGCCCTCAAACTTCAACTTCGTAGTGTCAAACGGGTAGAATAAACTGCGTAGCCATGGACCGTGCTTCACTGCAAGTCTCTTCGGGGTAAAGCTTTCGATATTAAAAACCGTTGGCGATGGCACCCCAAAATAATCTGGATCCGCAGGGTCTGTAATGTTTTCGTTGTCGTAAGTGTTTCTATACAAGCGATACTGCGGAAAGGTGATTGTTGCTGCGGCTATGGCGCCCGGCGCTATGGCTGGCGGATCTACAATCGTAACGAGCAAATCTGAACCAGATACTACAGCGGATGAAATAACATAAGTGCCATCGAAGGCGGTACCTGTTATTTTCATAGTTGAACCCGTAAACTGATCCACGTTTGCAGCCTGGCCGGTAAAGTTGAATAATACACCATCGTAAGAGCCTGCTACCGGGGAATATGTGCTTACATCTTCTTCAACATTCAGCCCAAAGTTTTTATTATCGCTGCTATTGTCCGTAGTGTTTTTGCCTTCCAGATTTATCCGTATTATTTCGATCTCGTAGGGGTCGGCTCCGTAGTTGCATTCTATCGATATTTCCTTTACAATCCTTGTTACTACCGATGAATAGTTATGTGTGCCATTGAATGCAGACTTACCATTAACATCCTGAATATCGGGGTCAGGCCATCCAATCTTTACTTTATTGCCCATTATATCGTTGGCCAGTGTTATATCGCAGTTCTTTACCGCACCGAGCGGAATCGGGTTACTGTAGTCATAATAACGGGATCTCCGTTCAATTTTTATTTTCCCGGAATCTATCGACATGCCGCCGAAACATACCATGTCACAGAAATCAAAAAATTCATTCAGCGTGGTTTTGATCTTCGCCCCTTCTATCCCGCGTATAGCATCTCCACACGTTAAAACTATATGAGCATTTAGCTGCAAAAGGATACTTTCTGCATCAGCGGCGTTACCCGTTATTTTTTCGATAAGTTTTTTAAACAAGTCTAATAGTTTATACGCCTTAATCCCTGTTGCCGGATGTTCAAATACATAGCTGATCGTAATATCTGTGAGTGAATATGTATCTAAAGTGCTGAAAGGGTGCAATGCATAAAAGAAAAGCTTTTCACCTGCCGGCACATCAATAGTAACATCAAGATCAAAGTCGTGCACTCCCGCGGCTACTGCTGGCTGAACATAGTACAAGCCAGGTTCTGAAGGATAATTTAATGGGTTAATCGCTGTATTTGATGCACCAGTTATCCAAAAGGCATAACTACCAGCGGACGTTACTTTAATGCGTCCTTGTACCCTAATGGTGATAGCATTGGGGGTGTAAAAGAAATAATTCTGACTTGGCTCGAAATTATATGTTGGGCCGCCAAAATAAGGTGAGTAATTCGATGTGAAAAATGCTACCTGCGAACTCGATGCTGAATCCTGCGAGATAAACGAAATCGGCATGATGTATTGATTCTGCGTAATCTCTATATCTGGCATTATGAACTTGGCCGTTTGATCAAAACGGATCGGGCGCATCTTCACTGTTATGGCATCATCATCAAAGGGAATTTCATATGCCGTCCCTTCATTTGCTTTTAATAGTTTACTAAGCCCGCCTTCCATAAGGCCGCATCGTACCTGAGTGCCTTCATCTTTGAACGTACTTAGGTCAAATTCACCCCGGTATAAATAGCGATATATAAGCCGGTAAAAAGACGCATCAACTTCGGGTGTTAATCGCTGAATCAGGAATTGTAATTTCCTTTCATAGCTTTCCGCATAAACGGCATAACGCAAAATCTTTGCTTCATCATTCGTGAATGCAAATGGAGTTACGAAACTCCGGGCAACGCCGTGCTTTTTCGGCACCCACTCCCAATTTACCACTGCTTCGCGCCAGCCGATTGGCGAATTATTAACTGGTGTTGGTTGAGATGTTGAAGTGACAACGCCATTTACAACCTTTAAACTGCGCCCATCTTCTTCTAATATGAAATGCCTGTTTTCTTTCATTACCAGGGTGTGAATCCGTTTCGTTTATAATATTCCTTGTTGCCATCAATCGTTCTATTGACCACATCAGCAGGCGTATGCCTTGGATAGTGATGCTCCTTTTTATTTTTAATGATATTGCTCAGCAACCTGAAATTTTTATTTAATGTGTCATTGACCGGGGAAAAATCTACAGCAGGCATTTTGGTTTGAACTGGTGAAACCATCCGATCCGTTTCTCTCATTGCCATACTCATTGCTGTGTCAGCATCGGGGTGGATTATATCGTTTTTGCCAACCCAGGTAACTGTAGGAGTGTTCGGGGTTACTTCCATCCTACCGTCTGCCCGTTCGATCAACTCACTGCGCCCGCCATCACCTACCACGCCGAAACCTTCATAGTTATTATCTTTCGTCTTACCTGTTCTGAACTTAGGTATCGGTGTTGCAATCGCAACAGCCAATTGAGCCGCAGCCATTGCGCCAAAAGCAATAGCTGACGCAAGATTTCCCAGGGCTAACTGGTGCACAACTGCTAATGCACCTTCGATAGCAATTCTTCCGATGTTGGCAGCCTTTTCAAAATGTGCCCGTTTGATATCTATCTGCCGTTGCTGTAATTCCAGCTGTTGTTTTTTTGCAGCAGCCCGGGCCTCAATAATGGCAATCTTGTTAGCGGCAATCTCTCTATTAGCAGTAGTTTGATCAACGCTTTCAATTTCCTTTTGCTTCTTCAGATCCAGTAAATCAATCTCTTCCTGGATACGGTTTTTCTGCGCAGTAGCGGACGCATCCAATGCGCCGCCAATAATTGAAGTAATTTGATTATAATAATCAGCTGCTTTGATTAGGAATTTTTCAACCTCTTGCGCTGACTTCTGAAATTTAGTTGCAACAGGATCCAGGTCGAGATCAGATAACTCCTTATTTAATTTAGCAAGCGCTTCTAATGCCTTCTCCGTTTCCGGACCAGTTACGGATGGTAGCTTCAGTAATTCTTCGTGAAAGTCAATCTGAGCCCGCAACGTATCCCTTGTTGCTTTTGCCGTTATGCGCTTCTTTTCAGATTCATACCGGTCAGTATCAACCAGCCCCTTTGCATATTTATTATTAAGAGTAGTAAGCTCTTTATCGCCGGCAATTTGTATGAACGAAAGCCGCCGTTCGAGATTTTCTTTCAGGTTATCAATCTGCTTTTGCTCTTTAGCAAATTGCTCGGCATTCAACCTGGCAGATATAGCATCCAATTCAGCCAGCTGCGCCGCCATTACCTTCTTGAAATCTTCCTGCTCCCCAACTACCAGTAAACTACTTTTACTTTTAAAGTCCTCTTCGATACGCAGTTTTGCACGGCCATACTCTTCATCAATTTTCAATTTCTCATCCTTCAGTATCCCTTTTTTAGAAATGTCAAACGCGGCCTGAGCAGTTATTATAGCCTGCTCGGCTTCGGCAATTTTCCTTAAAGCGTCAATCCTTGTCGATGCGAAAAAAATGTCAGCTTCTGCGATTTTCTTATTCTCTTCGATGATAGCCTGCTGCCGTGACTTTAATAAGTCCAGAGTAGCCTTTCTTAATTCCTCTGCTTTCTTTTTAGCCTCTTCAGCGGATTTATCCTTTTTCCCATCGCCCTCCTTTGTTGTTGGGGCTTGGGTGATCTGATTCAATAAAAATTCCTTCTGCTTGGCAATATCTTCAAGGTCTCCGTTAATATTGCTAAGGTCCTTCACCAAGTCATTCCCTTCTACCGTGGCGAAAAATTGGTCAAGCCCCCTTTTTTCTTTATCATCTTTCGTACTTGCCGTTGTTTGGCCTATCCTTTTCTTTTTAAGTTCATTCTCCCTTTTTTGCCGTTGTACTTCATCTCTTTTGAAAATAGCTTCCAACTCTTTAGATGACAGCTCCGCCAATTTCGTTTCAATCGCTCTGGTTTTTGCAACTTCAAGTATGGCCAATTTCGTAGCATCGTAAGCTGAGGCCGCCTTACCCTGTAAAATTATTTCGTCCTTCAAGTTTTTAAAGTGTTCCGGATACTGCTCCTGAATTTCGTCTACAGCTTTTTTTCGTTCTTTTATTGACAAGGTTGTGTTTGTAGCGACTTTATATAATGCATCTAATTGTGCGATCTCTTTTCCAGCCGACTGCGCTAATTCTTTATTCACTTCACTCAATAACTTTGTCTGTTTTTGCGAATCAGACATCACCTTATTAAGTACCGACATTGCAACTACTACTGCACCTATAACTGTAGCGACTATACCCAGTAGCCCCAGAGCAGCTTTTGCCCTTGTAGCGGCCGAAGCTGTTTTATCCAACGATGTAGCGACCAGACCTTGCACAAATGCATATGCTTTGTTGGCAGCCGTTCCTTGTGTCGTTAACTGGTTAGCAATCCCCTTTACGCCATTTGACACGGACATGATAGCCATGAGTGTCGCTGTAGCCTTCGCGGCATCTTCTTCACTCGCGCCAAACAACACAGCCGCCCCTGCAGCGGTTTGAAATGTGTCGGCAGCAAACTCCACAGATCCGGCAAATAAATCGAAGGAGCGGGAATCGGAAGACAACGCCTTTATCTCATCTTTTGTATCGGCTATCTGATCGGTAAGTTGTGCAAGCCTGGATTGAACATCTTTATAAACCTGACTATTCTTTAAGCCAGCATCTTCCAATTCGTTCAGCCGTTGCGTGAAAAAACGCAGCTCCTTATTGGTATCTCCTACCTTGCCGGCAATATTTAAAAATTGCGGATTTGACGTTACCCCTTGTAATGATTGAGCTTGCTTTGTTAAAAAGCCTATCTGTGCAGTCGTTTCCTTCAGTGCATCAGTTTCGCCGCGATCATGAAAACCGCTAACCTTTGTCAGATTCTGCAAACCGGCCTGCTTTTGCTTCAGGTCATCCAGTTTTGTTTCAACTTCCGACAATGCATCAACAATTATTTTAGCAGCACCATGATAGTTACCTACCTGCCTTTGGAAATCTCCGCCGCCAAACTCTTCCTTTTTGATAGCATCATTCAGCGCCAATATTCGTTTTTGTGCAACCTCATAACTTTCGGTACCTACCACTAATTCTGTATCGCGAAGGTTTCTAATCGCATTCAACTCCGTGCGCATCTGGCTTAGTGTGCCAGTGATGGCCTGCGTACCTTTTATTTGATTGTTGGTGATCTTGCTTAGTTCCTGGTTCAACAATTTTACTTCGGATTGCTCCTTTGATAGAGCGATAATGCGATCATTGATCTGCTTTTTAGCATCATCGTTACCAGGTGTGTTGCCAATCAAATCCTGCTGCGACCTCAGTGTTTTCAATTCGGCAGTGATCTGTGACAACCGGGATTTATATTCAACCTGCTTTTTTATATTCTCATCGATTGAGGAATTGAGGTTTTGGAAGGCTCCATTATAGCTGTTGAGCCCTTCATATGTTTTCTTTGTTGATTCGGTCAGTTTATCGTTAGCGACAGTTACTTTTTCAAGTTCTTTTGCAATTTCCTTGGCAGTTGCAGCTTGTCCCGATAACCCCTGAACATTATTAAAACTTATCTTTATCTCAGCAATTCTCTTATAGGCCTCGAAAACAGTATTGAGCTGCTCCAATACAAATTTTGTATCGTTAGCAAACCCGGTGCGGTCTACATAGTTCTCAATCCGTTCTTCGTTTTCGCTGGCCATTTATTTCGCTTTATTCTTTTCGTTATGTTGATTAAGCCTTCTAATGCGATCACAGAATTCAAACACGGTTATGTTATCGCCTACCCTGTACTGCACGAAATCGCTTAACGTTATTAATATTCCCTGGAAATATTCCCGTGTGACAGTAATGCCCGATGACGACGAAGCTGATTTTTTTGTCATAGCATCGTAGGCCGCCTGCTTCAAATCGATATTCATCTTAATGCCCTTGCTTCGGTTGAATGCCCTTTTCAGATCATTATCGTAATCTTCCGGAATACGCACATCCAGCTTGAAAGAAGTGTGAAGCAGGCTATTTAGAATTTTTACAAATTGTGGCGTATAATACCTTTTAAGAAGGTCGATGGCTTTTAGTATCTGGTGATGATTTGTTTTTAACCGGTTCAATTCCTTTCCTAATGTTGCAAGCATCCTTGTTTCATTGTCCTTTATAGCATCGGCATATTGAATTTGAATATTTGACCATGCTTCCAATAACTCCATGTCTGTTGGCTTGCCACTAATTACAAGAGCATACAGGTTACTATCCACCATCACATCAATAAACCTCGAAAGCGGAAGGTTACTGATGTTTCGATAATATTTCGACAATATCATATCCTTCTCGCCTGGCAACTTCTTCGTCACAATAGCGGAAGTCAAATCCTTCACGATAGATGGCAACTGTTTTTTGTTCTTCTTTTGCATATTGCTTAGCCTTTGACCTGGTTATTGACAACTGCTCCTGCATTCCCTTGGCGCTTTGAAAGCATCCTTCGCATCCACTCATACGGTTTTTATTTTCTCATCAATAATCCAGTTAATTCGAACATTCTATCTCTTAAAATCGGCGCGAGATATTCCCTTAAATAGATAGTCTTGTACCTTCCGCCTAAGCCGTATATATGCTTAAACCGGGACCTGATATCCGGCTCCGAATTAAAAGATGATGCCCACACGATACTTTCTTTGCCGGCAATTACCGAGATACTACTGTGGTAATAGCCGTTAATAAAAAGGTTTGGCGTTCCAGGGTTTCTCCTTAAACTTGGTGTTATCTTATCCTTCCAATCAGAGTAGGCTTGTGCTGCCGCTCTGCCGCCATGCTCATCCCAATAAGGATCGTCAACATAGGACGGTGTTATATCGACCCCTTTACTGGTTTTACCGTCATACATCTGCTCCAGATTCAGATCACGTATATCATTCTGCGTTCCACTCAATGCATTGTTGATCAGAGTATCAGTATCGAGTGTATCAAATTTTCTTTTTAAACCGGCTATTGTCATTTTAAAAAAAGGGCAGGCGATTGACCCGCCCCTTAACCACATCAATTAAACAATAAACTATTTACCCGCTTTGGCCGCGGCCGGCTTTGCAGTTTTTGGAGCTTCCTTCAGTTTGCACAGATCATGTATTTCCTTCATCTTTTCATCGGACAAACCATGATGCTTTTCATGTGCAATAAACTGCTCCAACGTTTTCGATGCAGCCCATTCTTTATTGAATGCTACACCTTCGAATTTTAAGAATGCCATAATTGTTATTTAAAACGTGACAAATAATTGTTTACTCTACTGCCGATTAAGCAGGCTTCTCATAAGTTGTTTCCAGTAATTCAATACCGGTTACATCTGCATCATCCAACTCTTGCGGAGTAGGCGGCATCAGTTTAAGATTGCCCGTTGCAGTGCCATACGCCGTGTTATCATACGTCACAGTCAATAATTCTAATGCAGCATCTACTGCAATGGAAGTGATTGGTAATGCTGTCGTAGGATCCCCGGCACCGGACTTCGCAGAGAAGTCAGCCGCTAAGGCAGCGATGGCCGCACCGTTATCTTCATAGATATTAAACGGCTCAATCAAATTGGAATCAAGCACCTTTATGCTGATCTTATGCACGTTGCTTGAATTGGAAACAAAAGCCAGGGGAACATCGATCAGCGGAACGATATCTTCGATGTTGTTACCGTCAAGGTTAGCCCAATAAGTATTGTCGAAATACTCGGAAGTGCTGATGATAGAAAGGGTAAACGTGATGACACCCTCTTCAATATTCTGGCCGGTTGCTAACTTATTACCAGTGAAAAACAGCTTAGCCTGGAAGCCTTTGAAGTTTGTTCCTGACTTAGTGCCCCAAAGCGTACTGTTTGCATCCCACTCGAACAGGCGGATTGTTTGATTGTTGAAGGTTCTCAGCCTTTTCAACAGATCCGCACCGCCCATGATCTTAACCGTGTATGCAGGGCGCCCCTCACGGATGACGGCTTTAAAACCAAGACCAAGGGTTCCCTCGGTGTTAGCTTCAGACGCATCAACGATATCCTGCGCCTCATTGATTACAAAAAGCTTGTTTGATGCAGACTTGCTGAGCTTTGAGCAAGTGACCAGGTAATTAAAAAGCTCTGTTTCAGTGGTACGGTCGTCTGCAGCCACACTACCATTGAAGATCATTATTTTTTTAAGCACTCCCCGGCTCTTGTCACAAGCGATTTCACCTGTGTTGGCCACGGAGATTGCACATCTTGATAACATAATTATTTAGTTTGTGCCCTTACGGACAGTTAGGATTATTTTTTACTTTTAACTGTAACTGCGAAACTTCTATGCAATCGACAGGATCAGTCAGCACTGATTGCTGTTTTTCGCCCCAATAGTATCGGTTTGTTTTGCTGTGAAGCACCTGCGGCTGGTTAACAAACACCTTGCTTTTGTCTATCTGACTTATCAATTCCCGGTATATCGGCAACAGCGTGACTTTGAAAACATCCGTCATCCGGTCGGCAGCCTTGGTCGTTTTCTCCGTTGCATGGAGAATGAACAACCGCATATCTTTCACATCGGACCAGTACTTCCAGGAAGCCCTGATTTCAGTAAAAGGTTCTGCAAACCATATCAACGGATACTTTTGATTATACAGCGACGGATCCGCCTCGTACTGCTTTAATGTTTCATCGAGTTCTGTTACATATCCATGCTGATAATTGAGGACCGGTAAAGCCAGTGCCGTTTTAACAGCAGCGACGATGGTTCTCATCTCATCAGTCAATATGTATTCAGGATTATTCATTAAATGCCGAACGGGTTTTGCTTCTTTATAATGTTTCTCGGGATCCAGCTGTGATAATCCTGGAACTCTGGATAATCGGAATCGTTTGTCAACAGGAAATCTATCAACTCACAATTCCAATTAACCATTTGGTTCCATGCTGATACCATTTTAAAAACCGGGGACGCGTTGCTGGCATTCTGGTTATCGATCACCTTCTCACCGGTGCCGGTTGTTGAAGTGAGCTCGTTTTCCAGCCAATGCCAGTACACATAATTTGCGATAAGACTTTTCTTAGTGCCTGCACCGATCGCAGCTTCGGTTATCTCATGCTTTCTGATCTGAATCGTAAACTCTTCATCTACATTAAACCGGTCTGGAGGTATTAACTCGAACCAGCCGGCAGCGTCATAGACAAATGTTGCTGGAAAGAGAAACCCGTATCCATTCCTGTGAATCGTAAATTGGCTTAGCGTCAAATCTTCAAGCAAGGGGTTGGTGTACCGAATCGCATGCAGTGCTGGTGTCAATGCTTCGCCGTCACCTATCTTGAACAGAATAGGATCCAGGAAACGAATAACATCAGTGATCGATCCGGTATTGGCCCCTGAAGACGTATACCTCAAACCCCGCCACTTAGTCAACCTTCCGTTGCGGTTAGTGTATTCCACACCGTCACGGATTGCTAACCATTTTGCATCAGGCGTTGCTGCTTCTATGCCGTTCTTGTACAACTTGTACAGTTCATACCCTAACAGGTCAGTTAGCAACTTGTCCTCATGCTCATCAATGAACATGGTCAAAGCGCTGCTGACCGCTGATTTCTGAGCGATATTTATCGGCCCAAAAAAGTATGAACTGTCAATCGTTGCCATTAGTTGCTGTTTCGATACAAGAGATAAACCCGTTGCGCATGGGTATTAGTGCCGGACGATATTGACAACACCTTGTACTTTTTGTACTTGTTGCTGGCAAACGAGATGACATAGGTGCCGGTAGCATTTGCTTTTGTTACTGACGTTGCAGCCAGCGCTGTTTCGTATGTAACTCCGTCAACACTTCCGTATATGTCAAACTTGCCAGCTACTGTACCGGTCAACTTGGTCACATCGCACTGAAAAGAAACGCAATGCTTAGGACCAGTGATCGTTACTTCGTAGGTGGTAGTGTCCGTATCTGTCAGGGTATCCTTTGCGCCAAGGTATCCCTCGTAATTACCATTGAACTGAGCATGGCCAACAGTGGGCACTAATGCAGCCACCGACGCAACCATGAACAGCGATAAGAGTATTTTTTTCATTTTAAATCCGTATTATTTTTTAAAGAATCAGGTTACTGAATCATTAAAGTTTTTCCGCAATGCCTTTCCCTACCAGGATATCAGCCGTTTCCTGACTAACATCATACTCCTTATCGTTTACCAGCATCTTCTTACCCTTGTAGTCAGTTGGATATTTAACCAGGATTTTTATCAGCCGGATATCTACCAACTCGCTTTCAGGACTTTCCGATGTTCTGATATTGGAAACAGTAACACTGGCCACACCGTTGGACTTCTCCGATGATTTCACTTCTGAAGGTTTTGTTTCAGTAGCGGTAACTACTGGTGCTTGACCTTCGGCTGGTGCTGATGGTGCTTTTGTTTCAGGTTGGGGTGTTTTTAGCTTTGCCATAAGAAAAACTTTAATGATTTAAAATATTATTACATTGAACCAGGCTTATTACACTTCAGCCAGTATAGCAGCTTTCACAGTTGCGAAATCAGGACCCTTAACGATTGCAACAGCACGGATAGCACTGATATAATCGTAATAGAACTGCTCCATTACAACACTGAAACGGTTTTCGGCAAAGTCGGTACCGTTGTAGCCCACTTTAACGATCAAACCACCACGCATCAGGATGTTATACTGAGTGAAGTCACCAACCATTACATTGTCGTTTCCTTGTGCGGGATTACCTACGAATGCAAGATTGTTGATCACTGCAGGCCTGTTCAAATAATTGCCGGTGTTGTCTTTCAACACACCCATTGCATATTTTTTGAACGTGCTCATCACCGCGGCATTTGCATTCGCTCCGAAGGTTGCATTATCAACTTGGGCAGCCATAGCAGCCAGAACGTCAAAATCATTAGCCAGAGGAACCGAACCAAATGATGCTGATGTATTGTAAGCGGTTGCGGCTGTAATTACCCTGGCAAGGATTGCGGTATTGATCCGGTTAACCAGATCAGTACGACCTTTACCAAGTATGTCACTTTGCAAACGTGCGAAGTCCATCGAAAACTCATCAGTAAAACCGAGCAATACCGCTTCCTTTTTATAGGTAGCACTTTTCAGTTCGTATGCATATTGGGTTGCTGGTTTTGTTCCGCCTTCTGCAACGGCTGCACTTGAACCCTGCTTAGCGGTTTCTTCATACCACATTGCTAACGGCATTTCAAATCCTGCATTTACAATATTGCACAATTCGAATATCCAGGGAGTATTGCGATACTGGCTGATAATCGGAGATCCTGCACCCAGGCGAAGCAAACTCGCTGCATCGATTGATTGTGCTATTGAAGCCGTATTTCCGCCATCGCCAACAGCGGCTATAGTAGCATGCGGACCAGCTGCTTTAGTTGCATCAAATGGAGTCATTACAAACTGGCCTTTGTTGTTCATGCGAACCATGAACTGCTTAGTACCACTTCCATTCTGATAAACTTTTTTCAACTCTTCTTTGTGCTCGTCGAAAACTTCAGCAATGGATTTGTTTCCAGCCTCAATGCCGTTGTACTTTAAACCCAATTCAGTAAGAGTAGTGCCTTGATCCTTCGCGATTTTTTTGAGTTCTTCAAACTGCTCCTTCAATGTTTTGGCAGCATCTCCACCCAATTCCATTTTAATACCGCTGACTGCACCGGCCAGATCTTCCTTCGAAATTGCGCCGGTTTTCACCTGCTCTTTCATCTGCTCAGTGAGTTTCTTCACGGCCAGGATGACCTTTTGTTCATTATCAGAGAATCCTGCTTTCTCAGCATCCGTAAGCGTAACAAGGGCGGTATTTGCTATCAGTGCACCGCCGGCTTCATCTCCTTTGCCCATTACAAAAAGAGCAACGGTAACAAGTAAACCAATGGCCACAGCCAGGTACTTATTCATTTTAATTCGTTTCATTTTTTTTGTTTTATTAATTAAATAATTCAGCGATACGTTCCCACGCCACTTCGCTTTTATCTGGATCACCCCCCGATCCTTGCGGCTGATTAGATTCAGTGCCTTGCAGCGGCTGTTCCTCAGTGCTATGCTCTTTGGATGATTGAATACTATAAACAGGTGTAATGCGATTGCTGCCTTTGAGCACAGCGGACCCTTCAACAACTTTTGCTTCCAACACTGCCCAAAAATATCCGGACGCTTCAGCATCAGCCCGGTTGATCACTTCATCGATGTATTGGTTCCAAACAGAAAACTCTTCCTTGTAATCCTCGTCGTTGATGGCAAGCTTAATCTTCACATACCGCATGCCCACCGAATGATTTTTTACATACCCTTTTTTGTATTGACTGAACATATAAGGGTGCCTCTCTGCATCGATAATGGTATTAAATACCAAAGCCTCAGTGTTACCGAGCGCCTCATAACCCAATTCTTTCCAGGGTATTTTCTTAGCCAATGCCGTTACCTCGTCGGAAATGACATTCTCGAAACTCATCGTATGTTCCTTCAGTAAATAGAAATCCTTGGTTTCAGTCAGGCTTTTCTTCCAGATACCAGGAATATGCACATCTTTGTGACTGTCAAACCAGTTGGTTGTATTTATTACTAATGCGGCGTTGAGCTTTGTGGCATTCTCTTCAATAGGATTATCCGCCTTGGTGATCTCTCCCTTGTCATTAACACACATACTACCAGGGCAAGAAACAACATCACTGAATTTGATGGTTGATTTCTTGGCTGCCAATAGCAGCGACTTGTTCTTAATCAGATAAGCGAACAGGTCTTTACCGGTGAGGTTTGCAGGGATTATCATTTGTTGACGGTTTGATTTTCTTTAATGACTTTTTCCTTAGCCGACTTTATAGCATCCACATCAGCCTTACTGATCTTTTCAGGTTGTTGGCATGGCTGCTCATTTGCCGGCTTTTTATCTTTGTCTTTATCAGTTTGTGACATACAATGATTTTTTTTCTATCTGTTTCACCCGATTGTTATCGAATACCCGCGTTTTCTTTTTCTGCATCATTTTTTTTCTGCCTTCAGTCATCGCCTTATTGCTTTTGTTCCTGGTATTGTTGGATGCAATTTTTAGCAGGCGTTTCTGCAATGGTTCAAACTTTCCGCTCGATTGATTGAACACAACCATATTCTTGCGGCCGGTGGTTTGCTTATCATGATCAGCATCAGCGATAGCCTCACGTAAAGAATGTATCTGAAGCTTTGCCCGGATCTTAATCAACCACCTGGAAACAGGCTTGCGGAAGATTCTTAACAATAAAAGAACCGTCAACACAATCGATACAATAATTATATAAGTCGTTATCATTGCTGTCCCTGGTTATTATTAGTTGATGTGCTTCCCTCTTCTTCCGGTTTTGGAGCAACGGCGCCACCGCCGCCGAACTTCCAACCGAGTGCGATCAATTCGTGGTAATACTTATCACCGAACTCAGCAGGTAATGGATCATCTTCATTCGCTATTCTCCATTCATTCAACGTGCACAGATTATTGTTGAACTCGATCAACCGTGCATCGTTTCTTGCCTTGCGGGCCTGGGCCTTTTTTAATTCATCCGCCTGCAATGCAGGTATATGACTGTAATCCTTTTGCATTACCAGGTCATACTTAGCCAGTTCAAAAAAGTTATTCCACTGCTCACATATGCTTTCAGATTCCGGGATGATAGCATCTTCGTAAAGCAGCTTCTTGCTTTCGCCGATATTGTTGCCGCCAAGTGAATTGGTCCGGTTGCTTGCCATTAATGGATAAGGGAAATTGTATCCATCACAGAGCCGCATGATACTGTCGTCTACCTCTTCAAACAACATCAGCTCCCTGGTAGAGATACCCATCTGGCTCCATTTGATCGAAGCAGACGAGATGATGAACTTCCATTGGCTGTTCTTTAAACCATAGCGGGTGAAATCGCTTTGCAATGCCTCTTTATCTTCCTCCTTCAGCTTGATTCCGCCGCCTGCATCCTTTTGATCGGGAGAAATAATACCGAGCGCCCCACGGTAATTGATCAACACATTCCTGCTTTCGTATGCACCAATGATATTATTGATCGGCATTTCTAATGCACAGATCCTGCTTTCGGGGAAAATTGGCGAATTGAAGTTTGGGGTAAAGTCTTTTACTATATAAACATCATTGGCATTCAACTCCACCCGTTCGCCTTTGAACTCAATGACTATCTTTTTCAGAACATCCGACTTATCCTTTGCCAGCAGCCAGCTTTTTTTGGTTTCTTCCATATCCACCATGGAAGGCGGAATATTCCACAACCTGTCTGCATCAATATTTGGAAAGCCCGATGGCTTAATGATCAGCATTAAACAAAACCCAAACGTCTGCAGGTATATATATTGCTGAGCATCGAATTCCTTTTCGCTTTGTAATGGATTGGGCCTTGCCCTGATAGCACGTACCTTATTGGCTACTTCACCAGTGGACACTTTATCCTTGCCTTTGCCCTTCACGTTCATGATCCAGGTCCTTGCATTGATAAATGCCTGGGCCTTCTTATTAATGATAGCAGTAAGCGGGGGGCATTTTTGGTAGGCTTTCAAAGAACTGTTGTGGCCGGTATAAGAAAACTTGTAATCAGCACCACCTTGTTGATTCATCATCCAGAACTCATTGGAATTGGTACCATAGTCGGCACCAATGAGCTGCGGTGCAGCGATATTGTTCAACCCTTTTTTTACAACCGACAATGTGCTCATTCAGTCTTTTGTTTTACTTGCTTTACCGGCTTTGACCAATATCCTTTCGCTCCAATATTTCCAGCCCATGCTTTAACCAGGATGAACAATACCATTGCAAAAGACAGAATCGATAACAACACACTCAATACTTTGTCACCATGCGTATACTGTTCACTTTCCGCCTCATGCTCTACCCGCAACATCCAAAAGCTTAGCAGAAAGCCAGCTAACCAGATTGCGGAGATTATGTATTGCTGCATAGGCTATAAATGAAAAGAGGATCAATACCACCGTGAAGTGATACTGATCCTCTTTGGGATTCTTTTTAGTTATTTACCTAAACACTGGAGCTCTGCCGGCTGACTGTCAACATACTTAATCCTGCAATACCGGGCGGGTTCTCTGGTTTTATGTTTGTTGTTGCGGTAAGCGTGTTTACTGTTTTACATCTTGGACACATTATCCTTACAATAGCCGACTGCAAACTTACTTCAGCAATTATCTTGTTACAATTGCAACATCTTGTCTGTATTAGATTCTCATGACTCAATGGATTATTATTGGTGTAAATCTATCTTTTTTTTGAGCAATTATTAAGAAGCTCTAAACTTTAACAAATATAGCTTTTTTGTTTTCACAATAAATGAAACTTTCAATTATTTCTGAAAAGTGGGAAAATGTGGGCAGAAATGTTTTAATGGCCGGCCTTGTTATATTCAATCACCCGGGCCAAAATAGTAGTCATCACTTCCTTATCATGATCTTCCAGCATATCGTACTTGATCACTATTTCTGTATCAAATTCACCATTGCCGCTTACCAGCAAACACTGATCATTTCCCGTTTCGTTCAGCACCAGGAAAGATTTATAACCCCTTAACAAGTTTGGCCACAAATAAATAGTTTCTCCATTGCGAACGCTTTCGCCGTGGCTGAGATCCGTTTTCTTCAGATTAAACTTTTGTATTATTTGCTGGTTGGTCATGAAGGGATTTTATTTCGAGTTCTTCACCGGTGAGTAGGCAATACATATTCTGGAAAAGATGAAGGCTTGTGATACGTCCACCAAAATTAAATGACATCCCGGATAATTTTGTCTGGTACCTCATAAAGCCATCTTTCACATAACAACAAAACTCCATACTATTACCATGGTCCATTCGATAAGCCATACCATTACCTGCAGGGTCTTTTAATCCGCACCTCATTAATACAGCAGGCGTTAAAGGAGTTGGGCCCATTTGCCAGCCATCAGGCAGCGGGTATTTATCGCGGTTGATTAACACAGCGCCAACATTCTCGCCCAATTCATCAACAATCATCCATTCACCACTGACGATATCCTGGACATAGTTTCCTTTTCTTAGTTCATTTGCTGATACCATACGGGTTGTTTTTATAGTTGCCTACTTCTCTAAAGGCATTACTTATTGACGTTACGGCATCGGCCAAATGAGAAACAATTGCTGCTGCATTTTGAAAACGGGCATTATCACCTGCCAGATATATTATTATTCCATCCGTCCCAACGATAGTTTCATTTCCAACTTCTCCAACGATTGCCATTTCTCCTGAACGAAGTTCCGATCTTATTGAACCGACATCAAATTTTGGATTTGGAGTTTGAAGTATACGAGTGATACGAGCTCTTGCCATGTAGGTAGCAAACAACGTTTTAAGCACGGCATTTTTTGTAGCATGCTTACGCTTACGGGATAGTATTGATTTATCACGACTCATTCACTTTTGTTTTTTGTGCCCCAATATTTTCCATGATCATCAACCATGTATGCCTGGTATTTATTGCCGAACTGATCAGTAAGCGTAAAAGGGAATATGCCAAGGTCCATCATCCTTTGTAAGTGACCAGCTTCCACTTCGGTGACTGGACGATTTTCTGGAATAACTATCGCGGGCACCGGTTTAATAAAACTACGTAACGATTCCAGTCGATCGGGATCCATTTTTATCCTGAATGAATATGCTGGTTTAATTGAGCTACATTTTACAATCTTCCTGGTATAAGGATCATCTCCGCCATAGTTTTCTAATGGCTTTACAGTAGTCCATTGTACCGGATTAGTCCCGGTAACATAAATAGGACCTTCCGGAAAACCATGCGGTGCTTCGCCTGTGTTTGATACCCATTCTCCAACAGCATAATTACAAATTACTTTGGCGCAAAGTGTACAAATTTGTATGCCATCTTCAAAAGATCCTGCTTGATGTTCCGTGTATATTAATTCTTTCATTAAAATATTTTTCCTTTCGCAGTTATTACATACCTGGCAGGGTCAATAAGGTGGTTGAATTCATCTATCGGTTCATCGGTGGGATTCATGTTCCGGTCTACCGCATAAATGTAATTATAAACCTCGTTCCAAAAATCAGTTGACTCTTCAACAACATGCAATCTTTTTGATTTCATTGTACTGATACCTGCATTTACAGACCCTGTGCCTTTTATGCATGATAGAATATAAAATCCTTTCAGCAATTGCGGATACTTTTCTATGTCCTCATCACTCAATTCGTTTTTATCAAAGCCGTTCCTGAGCTTACTTATTGTCAACGGTTCTGCACAATCGGCAATGATAGTATCATTAGAACCAAACCCCATCTGACAATATATCTTGCCAATGCTCAGCGTATCCATCCCTTTATAATTCAATTGCCGCAGGTACACATCATCCCTGTGCATCTTCACCCCTACCAATCCTGCCGGGCTGATCGTTCCCCAATCTTGGCCATATACTTCAGGATATGGCAGATCCAGGTAGTCGGCCAGATTGATCCTTTTAACCTTCGTGAATATTTGACCTTTGCGGCCGGTGCTTGCATACCCTTTGATGGCAGTCATATAGTAATGCTCGTCATACAACGTACTCATTGGATCACCGTATGACTCATACCGCTGCACTATGTGGTCCGGCAAAAAAGGATTGTCAGGATAATTTGTCTGTATGCAAAGGAAGCCGGGAATGTCCCTTGGTGTTAATTTAAAATAACCGGATGATTCGCCGTTGTCTTTTAATACAGGATCCAGGTGGAAGTAACGCTTCACTATCCAGTGATTGACATCGGGAGTATTAAGCACAATGATGATCAATGATCCTTCCTTACGAATGCTATCGGCAAATGTGTTGAACTTGGTAGCATCGCGGATATCCTCAGCTTCTTCAATGATGGCAATATCTACATCAGATATTGATTTTAACCCCGCTGTCTTTTGCGAATTGGAAGTAGTGAAGCCTTTGGTAAAAACAACCATCTCCCCGGTTTCCAGGTCCCGGATCCCGCGCTCAGTCTTTTCAAATATTCCATCAAAGTGCCCGTATTGATTTGCTGTATCATAGCGCAGAAATATCTCATTCAATATTGATTCCCTGATTGTTTCCTTGATATCACGAAGTACAGCAACCCTTCGCTTATCGATCGTAGCTGATTTAGCACAGAACTTACTGACCTCGTATGTTTTTGCGCCGCCCCTGCCCCCGATACAAACGATAACATTTGTTTTTGGTGGCAGTTTGTACAGTATTTTAAAAGGATCTAATGCTTTTACGTTTATCATTCAAAGTTGACTGGCAGTTTACTGAGGTCATTCACACGTACAACACTTTCCTGTTTCGGCTTGCCGAATGCACGGTCCATAATAAAGTTTGCAGCTTGCGTATCACCTTTCTGGATAGCAGCTTCGGCCTGGCGGAATACGATCATCATTTCAATAGTGATTTCGGCAACAGGTACACCGAAATAAGCAGCAGCTTGTGCTTTCAATTCCGAATTCTCTTTTCCTTTAAATTGTAAATCCAGGATTGCTTTGACCAAATCCTGGGCACGTTTCTTCTTAGCCCATCCTTCCTTTTTTAGTTCAGGAGCAGGCTGGTTTTCTTTTGTAAATGGTTTTGGTGCTTCTGGTGGTGGGACGCCTCCACGTCCGGGCCGTTTAGCAGGTTTAACCGTCGTTTTCGCCTTCGTTGCCATTACTTCACAATTAAATTCGTTCCAACCCATTCAATACTATCGTAGTAGCAGGAAAAATGATGCTTGATCTTTCCTGATGGAAGTGTATCATTTGTATCGAACGTAGGTACATTGATCAATATATGATCTGCCAAGTGTTCCTCACCTTCAATGATCACTCTCCAATACAATGAACCGGTGTTCTCAGTATTATAACGGATCCTTAATAATTTTTTATCCATGATCAAAATTTATAATTGAATGCGTCGCAATCTTCCTTGATCGGTTGGAAGTTGGCAGCAAGATCAACCAGGCTATCATCATAATAACTCCGGTAATCATCGTATTCACTTTTATTACTGTGCGGCATGATGGCATTGATACCGGTAATATTTGCCAGGTACTTCTGAACCTTTTCGGTACCATGTTCCAACGAGAATATGTTGGGCACAATTATATTACCGTCCGCATCTGACAGTCGTTTCTTTTGGCTGCTGAACCAGAACGAACTTCCCTGGTCCCAATCGGTACCACGCAATCCTTCTGCACTTACCGGTGTAATATCTCCCTGATAGTGGTTGATATTGGTCCTTAGCCAATGCTTGAAGGACGGCATGCTTCCCTGGTTGATCGCGATCCTTTCATTCAGGTGCCGGCGATGATTACTGATGTATATGTAGAGGCTCACCATCCTATCGAACGGATTCCTAATGATGGAAAATTTATTATACCGGTCCCAAAAATGTTTATACTCAGTGGCATAGTATGCAGCAGTATAGTGATCAAACCGCTGATTGAAGATGTCGCACACACTTCGGCCTGCGCATTTTGGTATGTGAACGAAGATTATTTTAAAGTCATGGGTTATCATGCAAGCATAAATTTATAGTAAATTTAGTACTTTCAATAATTACTGAAACTTTATAATGAAAGACTTTGACTTCCTGATCGTTGGCTCAGGCCTTTACGGAGCCGTTTTTGCCAGGCAAATGACAGATGCGGGGAAACGTTGTCTTGTGCTGGAAAAAAGGAAAGTAGTAGGCGGAAACGTCCGCTGTGAGAATATAGAGGGAATAAATGTGCATCGCTACGGTCCGCACATCTTTCACACCAATGATAAATATATATGGCAGTATGTAAACAGGTTTGCGGAGTTTCTCCCGTTCGTTTATTCTCCCCTGGCTAATTATAACGGATCACTTTACAACCTTCCGTTTAATATGAATACTTTTTATCAATTGTGGGGAACCATGCATCCGGATGAGGCAAAAGATAAAATACAATCGCAATGCGGGATCTACGATGTGCCGGCTAACCTGGAAGAGCAAGCCATCGCTTTAGTCGGAAAAGATATATATCAAAAACTCATCAAAGGATATACTGAAAAACAATGGGGCCGTCGCTGCACAGACCTACCTGCATTCATCATTAAAAGGATCCCGGTCCGCTACACCTTTGATAATAATTATTTCAATGACCGCTACCAAGGCATACCAAGAGGCGGCTATAATATCTTGATCAACGGTTTGCTGGCAGGAATAGAAGTAAGAACTGGTATTGATTACCTGCAGGACCGGGACCAATTGAATAGCCTGGCCGACAGGGTAGTTTATACTGGCGCCATGGATGAATACTTCAACTACCAACACGGCGAATTAGCTTACAGGAGCCTTACATTTAAAACGCAGGTGTTAGAACAGGAAAATTACCAGGGCTGCACAGTGATCAATTATACCTCCTGTAGTGAGCCATTTACAAGGGTCATAGAGCACAAGCACTTTGAGAAGGTCCGGACAGCTAACACGGTTATAACTCATGAATATCCCCGCCCCTGGAAAAGAGGTATCGATCCATACTACCCGGTGAATGATGTTGAAAATAATAGCAGGTACAAACAATACCGTGAGCTGGCAGACCAGGAACAAACCATCTTCGGAGGCAGGCTGGCCAGCTATCAGTATTTAAACATGGACCAGGTAATTGGACAGGCTATGAAGGCTTGCAGTATCCTAACAAAAAACCCCACCAATAAAGGCGAGGTTTCAGACAACCAGACTTCGCGAGAACTGGTTATCTAAGGACTTCGAAAGTAAATTATTTTTACTATATTAGCTCTTTAATCGCACCACAGCGGAATTGAAATATGAATTAAATTATCGATTTAATCGCACCAGTGGCATCAAAAAATTTCCGGGCCACAACGGATCCGGTGAAAGGGGAGTTTAATTACTCCCCTTTTTTATTCAATCTCTAATTCTTTAAACTCTTTTTCACAAGCAGGATGCGGGTCAATTCCGTTTTTGCTAAACCATACCGCCGCGTCTCCGTTATCTATTTCCTCGTAAGTTTCTGTACTCCCCTGCCAGTTACTCCAATGGTTCAAAATAAACCTACCGCCCTTTGTTCTATAAATAGCTTCGTGTTCCCATTGCGACCCTGTTGCTCGGCTAATCCAGTTTTGTCCGTTATGATCGCTCTCCTCTTTAAAAAGTTCGGCTGTTTCTGTTGAAAACCAGCGACCGCTACCATCGGTTAAAGCAATTCTTTTTGACATAGTTTTTCGGGAAGGTTGCCCGATACCTTTTAAGGTTATTTAATTCCTCAATGGTGCGATTAAATTATTCGTTTTCAAACATAGCATTTTGTTGCGTCATCGTACCTTTTTTGATAGGTTCGAATTTCATTTTGCCAGGCGTTAATTGGTGCAGTTGCCATGCCTCAGCTTTCATTTGCGCTTCACCCGGTTGCTCTTCATGATTTGCAAGGTTCGTTCCTTCATTATAGAAATGCTGCAGGCTGCGTCCCATTGATTTACCTTTTAGCGTATGCATATCCTGGGCCCAATCAGGGACCGGGACTTCAAGTGTATCATGTTCGCGCCAAAGCTTTATCATTGCCCAATCCAACAAGCGGCTTTTTTTCGCACGGCAAAGCATTGTAACGGCATGCACCAGGTAGAGCCTTTCCGGTTTATTGTCCTTGTTGTCTTTTTTCAGCTCGTCGTAGCTTGAATGCAGGGCGGCAACGGTTGCGATCATGGAAGGTTCAGCCAGGCCGATATCTTCCGATGTGATCTGTTTAATTCGCTTCCAGACGTATTGATCATATCCAGAGTTGAAAAATTCAACCATGAAATATAGCGCAATCTTTTCGTCATTTCGGCGGATGGCTTTTTGAAAGGCACTTGATGCTTCGAAAAAACCGTATCCTTTTTTTGTTGTAAACCGCATTGTATTATTTTTTTTATGATTATCTAAACTATTGTTTAAGCGACTTCGGTGGTGGTTTTGTAAATTAATTTTTGGTCGTAATTCCAGGTAACAGAGGCAAGTGAAAGAATAAAGGACTGGTCGTTGACGGTTCTGTTTATTCTTTTGGTCCCTTTAATTATATCCCGGCCAATTCCTTTTATATACCGGATGTTTACATAGTCATCGTAAACATGCACAAACACTTTTGCACCGGATGAGTAAAGCCAGTCCAGATAACTTGCAAATATTCTTGCCGATTTACTTTCGGATGTATTTTTGCGTTTTTCATTTATCGGGGGCTCCGGATCCAGTTCTACACTTTCATGCTCATTATCCAAACAAGGGGAAATTACCAAAGGCATTACCAGCACCCGGTCAATTCCATCAGTGAATATTGCACAACGTTCCGGCAGGCCATCACTAAGCATTGTCAATTTTTCGGCGCTGAATATGGAAAGGCCATTCAACAAGAACTTACCATTAAACCCTATTTTAACGTCCGGAAATTCCTTTGATAAATATGATAAACGGGCTTTTGATTCAAAAGAAAAATCAACATCCTGAGCGGACATTTCTATGCTTCCGTTGAGGTAAAAATTAACCTGGCTTGTACATTTATTCGCGTATGGAAGCACTTCCTTCACTTTGCTGATCATTGCAGTGCGGTTGAAAGTCATCCCTTGCTTATATTCAGGTACCACGACTTTCCATTGTGGAAACATTGCACCGGTTAATAATGGAACTTCCAGACCGCCAAACATGGCTACATTGTTTTTCAGGATATTGAATTCAAAAGGTTCATCGGTTGATTTTGGGATCCTTTTCAAGTCGGTTGCATTGATCAAAAATTGATGCTTTTCAGGGGGACCAAGGATAGCGACAGGTTGGCTCATATATAATTGGTGGCAGTCGGTGCTAACGATTTGCACAAACTTGTTATCTATTTCAATACAGACACATTGAGTAGCTGGCCGCAAATCGTCCTTACCAACAAAACCCCGCGCTTTTTTAATTGCATCCAATACTTCACTTGGGAATGTAAAGGAATAAAGGATATCAACTTCCGGTTTCGTTTCCAGGTTGCCAACATTAAGCAGTTTGCAAAATGCTTCATGCACCTTGTTACCAGTTGGGACCACTACAGAATAATTGCCGCGATGAGTAGTGACTGAAAACCGTTCGCCTGGCATTTTAATACCATCATTCACAATATGTTTTACCCATTCCCGATTGACCATTTTTTCTTCAGCTTTCCGTCCGAAAAACATTTCTTCTGGCTTCGGTGGGAAGGCGAATATGTCCTTTATTTCAGATGCAAAAAACCGATATATAGCAGCCAGCTTGCCAGCATGCTCCATGGTGTACTTATCCTTTTGGATGTTTAAGGCCAGGATAATTTCAGATGCATTTTTCATGTTGCGAAGTTTTAAATTGTTATCAATAATCTAAACTATGAAGTGTTAAACTTCATTCCAAACAAATTGACTATCAATATTTTACGCAATTAATTTGAGGTTATTCATTACCGGTGCAGGTTGGTTCTGTTTTGAATTTTGCCACTCCGTTTTTTCATTTTCCGGCAACCAGTTTTTACCAGCACAGGCTCTCATTTTAAATTCAGCCCACAACTTTTCATCTTTGAATTCCAGGTGTATTGTGCCTTTCATAACCGCGAAGTTTTAAAAGTTTTAAAGAAAGCCCGGCGCTACCCGGGCCTGTTTTGATTAATTGGCCATTTCCAAAACCGTCTCGAATAATTCAGCGTCCATGTTTTTCTGTTCAGTGAATGAACGCTTCATTTTATTATGAATAACCTGGTTGAATGCATTGTATCCCAACCAGCCGTTAATTTCTGTTGCATTCACCCGGTTGGCTTCGGTATTGATCAGGTCCATAACAAACTGTGCATTTGCTGATGGCTCCGGGTTTTTTTCGGATTTTTCGTATTTGAACAGATCCAGTTTGGTGCAGGTATACTTCACGAATTCGTTCAAGTCAGTGATTTTTGTCTCTGCCAACACTTCAAATTTGCGCTTCAGGTCATAGAATTCGTTGCTCATAAATTTTTCAACCAGGCCTTTTATTTCAGGCAACACTATTTCACCAATGGCGGACTTGTGACGAATTTTAAACCCGACTTTTGATTGAGCTACATGCAACCCATTATCACATACCTTCCGGAAAAAACCAAAGGCACCCGATGTTGGCCCGCCTGCATAACTATTTGTGAACCGTAACATTGGAGTAAGCATGTCACCGCTGTTTTTTACGTCGATATGAAATTTTTCATCACTCAGGATGTAGTCAACCGCAAAGTGGCTGTTATCCCTGTTTATGGACCGTGTGATATAGTTCAGATCCGCTTCAATCAGTTTGTGCTCCACTTCATAGAAAAACTTGTCATTAGCCAGGTACCCGTAATTATCGGAAACAACATTGACAATTTTTCCTTCAGAAATAATGGCTTTTGAAAATTTAGAGGTGGCAGGCATGCCGGAAATTTCAGACAGGGAAACGATTTTGCTATCTACATAGATGTTATCATTCTGAAGTTCAGACTGGATAAAACCATTTTTGGCGCTGAGGCGGCTCGGTTGAATTTCGATTTTTTTTGACATTGTGCGAAGTTTTAAGTATTAAAAAATGAAGGTTAATGTTTGGCTTGGCGAAGTTGCTTTTCAGTTTTAAATATGTAGATCAGCAGGCCAATAGTTGCCAGGCTAACACCGGCAATGATGATCATTTGATTTAAGGTTGATACAGGTTCCATTTTGCGAAGTTTTTAGTTGTTTGTTATTGATAGAGTAAAACTACATACAGGTAGTTCGCCATCCAAATATTTTGACTTGAAATTCCAAAATATTTTAATGTTTTTTATATTGAATGTCAATAACTTGTGAATCAAACTGTTGCAAAATAGGCCGTTTTTAGCCGTTTCCAGGCATGCCGGTTTTAAGCCATATAAAAGGCCAAAAATGACCAGGAACGGGCAAATTTGGCCGTAAAACACTCTATATATGGAGTGGGTTAGTAATACCCGTTACCAGGGAATTTCCAGGGTTTTTGAATGTTCGTGCTTTGCGGCCGTATTGCCACTGGTTTTTAGCTTAATGGCGGAGCCGAAAAACATTTTCAGCAGTTCATAGTCTTTCTTCTCAGCTTCGTTGGTCCTGACATCAGCACATCCACCTATATTATCACCGAAACTATCCTGGTTGAAGCAATACCGCTTATCGATGAATGCTTTTCTGAAATGGAAGGCATTGAGCCCACAGATATAAAAATCATTATTGGTCTTAATACTATCATTAAACTTCAGCAGTTTGTAACCGCCTGCCAGCATTCCCAAGCCGCAACCGTTAATATATCCTGACATCACAAAAGGCGTATGGCCATGGTAATGCTCAGGCCTTACAAAGTTGTTGAACCCGAAAAGATGGCACCCGGTTATTAAAGAAAGATTGGCCGCTGCCTGGATGATCCAATAACACTGCTCGGATGATAACTTTTGCGTTTCCCCCTTCTTTTGTGTAAGCCGGCTCATCCCTTTCAGATCATCATCCATCATAAACACGTTGCGGAACTTGTCATAGACCCACTGACGCTTTTGTGCTATTCCTACGATACTGTCAGGATGAACCACAAACTCAGCACCCGGGGAATGCTCCTTATATTTTCCGTGCTCTGACTTTGGAACACAGATAATGCAATTATCAACGTACCTGTGGCTGGTAATTGTTTTAGACCGGCCGCGTATTGGTATTACGATTTTGACTTCCATTTTTTTATAAATTGTGCGGACGTTACAACTGATGTTTCCTTAACCATTTTGTTTTTATAGGACATGGCCTTTTCAATTCCAAGGGCATCCTTTATAAATGTTGTATCCAGGGAGCTGGAGCATAGTATTACAATGGACTCATGCTTCTCATCGAACTGTGGGACCAGCGGATACTTAGCATTCTTATCTTCCGGCTTCGCTGCTTTGCCGGCGCCTTCTTCGTCACCATTCCACTCGTCCATTGATTCCTCATCCAATAGCTGCTCGATCATGAACATATCTGGATCTCCTGCCCTGGCAAGATCAAACAATGCATTCAGCTCCTTTTCATCGCTTTCAGATAGTTGACGGTCCGGAACGAAATACCTGCCTATGCCTGTCGGATACAACTCTAACCTGCTATGCCCATCAATAATGGAAAGATCAAGGTTTAATACACCATCGTATATCACGCCGAACTTTGCACTGAGTTTTGATAACCGACTGAAGCCTTTCTCATTCCGGATCTTCGGATTGTTGGGGTTGGGTCGTATTAATTTTTTGTCTACTTCTTTTAGCGTCCACTTGATCGGTGTTTTTGCTGCTGCCATCGTTTTGGGGTTTTAAAGTTGCTGAGTACCCGTTTTTAATCAATTTCTTTTTTACTTCTGCAGGCATGTTAGCCAATAACCATTGCCTGAGAACAGGGCTTGCTGTCATATTCGTTTATTAATGAGGCTTAAATAATGGGTGGTTTTGGAAGTGGTCGCTAATGGGTGACAAAAGTACTATTAAACCCATTTTTATCGTAAGAATCTGTATATACAGATTCTCCATCAAAAACAATAGCTGTTCTTGTTAACGGCGAACAAAGCATTCCATCTTCGTAGTATGGCGGCGGCAATTCAGGTAATCCATCTTCAACGCTTATCCATTCATCCACCGCCTCTGCTTGCTGCGGGGAAGGGGTGGACCTAGCAACAAAACTATCTTCGTCACCAGGGCGAGATGAGTTGAATGCTACCTTATAGCCCATCGCTTTCATTCGCGGTATATCATCATCAATCACTCCGATAAACCCTTCCATTTTGTTATGACCACAACAACATCCTGTTGTCGTGATACCGAGCTTCCAAAGGCTCCAAACCTCTACGACAAGACAGGTGTCAATACAAATAGTTTGAGCGCCGCCGTGTTTTGTGTAGTAAGCCTTCATGTGTGGGGGCGGCACTACTTCTATCTGATTGGTGTACGTACCAATCTCTACGCCTATACAGCCACACCTGCCATCTTCCTGCTCAACAGGTGCAGGGGTTGGAGCTGTGAGTTGATTACCGTATTGAATCATTACTTTCAAAATATGGATAAGTTCATATTCTGTAAATGCTTCATTAAAATCAAATTCTTCATAGCCTATAATAATATTTTGAGCAGATTGTGGGACTTCACCACCTTCTTTGGCGGGGGCGGTGAGGGATGCTTGCTGACGTATTGCGGCTTTAAGCCTTTCAATATTGTCATCAGGGACTATCCAACATTTTTCTCCATGCGTGTCTTCAATCGACATCATCCGTCCATTTCCTGATCGGTATTGCCAAAACATTGCGTCTATTAGTTCCTTCGCTGCCTGCTCCACATCACTTGCAGGGGCGGGGTGTTTGTCTTTATTCATTGTTCAGTTTTTTCTTTATTAACTCATAGGCAATTGCTGCCGTTCTTAAATCTGTCTTTCCATTTTTAACTTTTGCATCAATCAGTGACTTGCCCCACAAAATTCCCATCCATAAAACCTGTTTCATAAGTTCTGCTTGTTTTTTAGTTAACGTGACACTACCTTCCTTCATCTTATATAGTTTTAATTGTTTGGGGTAAGATTGGTGTTGTACCATTGGA
>WUUC01077369.1_pt1 | contig 41721 bp, 30 predicted proteins | sample 6278441 | NCBI WGS metagenome assembly WUUC01 (sample SAMN13675441, study PRJNA597444) | soil metagenome | isolation source: soil | place: USA: Washington | collected 2017-10
AATGGCGCACCTGGCAGGAGTCGAACCTACGGCCTTCGGATTCGTAGTCCGACGCTCTATCCAGCTGAGCTACAGGTGCGCTGGCGCGGGTTTAATGATTCGAGCGCGCTCTCGTGTCAACGATTTTCTGCGCCCGCGTCCCGCGGAAAATTACATCGTCTTCTGTGCGTTCTTCGCCGCGAGCTTCTTTGCTTTGAGCTCGTCGAGCGTCTTCTTCGCGGTGAGGTCGCCGGTCTGACGGCGCAGCTTCGCCATCTTGCCCTCGAGTGACTCTCCCGCCAGCTCGCGACCGAGCTTCGCTTCCGCGCTGAGGTTCTGGATGTGGCCTCGCACGTTGTCGAGCGCCTTCACTTCCGCATCGACCGACAGACCCTCGAGCTGCTCCTGGATCTTGATGCGCGCCTGCGCGCTCGCCATCTTCGCGAGCATCCGATCCTTCTCGGCCTTGAGCTTGTTGATCTCCGCCTGCACGTTGAGCAGCGAGCTCTTCGCGTCTTCCGCGTCGTTCTTCGCCGTCTCCAGCTCGTTCGTCAGCTCCGCGATCTCCGCGTCGAGCGTGTTCTTCTTGTTGATCATCAACATGGCGAGCTCGTCTTCGTTGGTCTCGACGGCGGTCTCGAGATCCGCTTCGACCTGCGCGAGCTCTTTGCGCTGCCTGACGAGGCGCGTCTCCATGTCTTCACGACGCCGGATGATCGCGGCCGTCGCCTTCTTGAGCATCGTGTATTTCTCGATCATCGAATTGATCGAGTTCTCGTACGCGATCTCCGGATGCTCCTTCTCCACGTCCGAGATCCACAGCGATAAAAATCCGCCCCAAAGATTCGAGAGTCGGGTGAAGAAGCCTCCGGCCACGTGTCCTCCAGCTTGCGTGCAAACCTTGCGGGTGCGGAATTCGCGTACCCCCTCGCGCGCAGGCACTGGGCCAATAACCGCCACTCTCTCGTGCGTCAAGGCGAGAGCAATGTTACGGTCTCCTCGCCTTCCCGTTTCGCTATGAATGTCGCATGCCCGAGCTGCTCGACCCGATACTCTGTCGACGACGCACGGATTCCACCGAGCGGAGTGACGATCAAATGCCCGAAGTGCCAGCACGTCTTCGTCGCCAAAAAGGACCAGGCGGGCGGGAGTGCACCTTCGCGCGCAGGAAGCGCAGTCGCCCTACCCGGCACTGCGGCGCCCGGCTCCCGAGGTAGCCCCGTCGCGCTTCCAGGCTCACACACCGCGAAGCCCTCGGCGCCCCCACAAAAAACGCGCGGTCCCGACGACGACGAGCTCGATCTCGGCCTCGACGAACCGACCTCGCACGCACAAAAACCGCTCGGCGCTCCCCACGGCCCCGAAGATCGACTTCCGCCGCCTTCGAAAAAGCCCACACCCGCGAGCGGAACCCGCGAGCCCCCGCGCCCCGTCAAAAGCGCCGGCGCAGCGCTCGACTTCATCGACGAAACCGCGAGCCGCGCAGGCGCCGAGAAGAGCGCCGGACACGCACCCGAGTTTCGCGTCCGCAAACGCAACGGCCGCGTCGAAGGGCCCTACGGAACGAACCGCATCATCATCCTTCTCAAGAACAAAGAGCTGGCGGGCGGCGAAGACATCTCGGAAGACGGCCTGCACTGGCGCTCGATGACCTCGAACCCCGAGCTCAACCGCGTCATCAACGACATCGCCAACGAGGGCGACAGCCTCAACTTCGGAAACGTCGATCTGCCGATGCCCGCCGGCGATCTCCAGGCGCCCAAAGGTCGACCTGGCAAATCGTCCAGTAGCAACCAGCAACAGCAGGACGTCGAGAGCAGCGGCCACGGCACCGGTGCTCCCGGCGACTTCGACCTCGGTCTCGAAGACGACATGCCGCCGCCCCCGGCGAAGAACAAACCGAGCGTCGGCTACTCGCAAACCAAACCTGTACCTTCGGACAGTGCGCCGCACGCGCCTCCGGGAATGGAACCTGCGGACGATCTCGTCCTCGATCGCCCGGCGAAGGAAGAAAAACGATCCGCGCCTTCCGCGGCGACCGCGGCGAAAAAAGGCAAAAACGCGCCCGATGATGCAGCGCCTGCGGGTGGGGAAGCGCTGGAGGTCGGCGAGATCCCGGAGCTGCCGCCGATCTGGCAGACGTACAAAAAACCGATCCTTATTTTTATGGGAGTGATCGGCGTGTTCCTCATCGGCTTCTTCACGCATCTGTGGACGCCTTGTGGAGCGTATGGCCTGAGCTGCGTCGCGGAGCTGTTCCAACCGCCGCCCCCGCCACCGCCGGAGAAGCCGCCGCCACCGCCGCCGAAGGTCGCTGATCCGAAGGAGATCGCGTCGCTGATCGACGAAGGCTCATATGAAGCGTTTCGTTCGGTCTTCGCCACGGTCGAAAATTTGGGACCTGGCCTTCCGGACAATATGTTGGCCGCGGCCAAGGCGCGCGGATTTGCGACGCTGGCCTACGGAACGCAGGCTTTCGCGATCGCACAACTGTCGAAGGCCGTCGAAGCGCTGAACACGGTCGATCTCGCGAAAGCGATGAACGGCAACAACGCCGGCGCGAACGTGGAGATTCAAAAAGCACGCGCGGCCCTCGAGCTGGTGAACAACGCCAACGAAGCGGCGGCCACGGAGCTCGCGGCGCTCGTCGAACAGCGGGGTGACGACAAAGAGCTCGCTTATCTCCTCGGCTTGGCGCGGGCGCGGCTCGGCGATCCGCAGGGCGCGTTGACCGCGCTCGACAAAGCGATCGTCGCCGATCCGAAGTACGCGCCTGCGTTGCATACGATCGGTGACGTCGTGCTCGCGACCGGGAGCCCGGAAGACGCAGCGTCGTGGTACGAAAAAGCGCTCAACGCGCAGCCGGCGCACAGCCGTTCGGCGGTCGCTGGTGCAGCGCTCTTCAAAGCATTGAACCGTTTTGGTGAACGCCGCCGAATGATGGCTTTGGCCGCTGAAAAAGCGCAGCGCGGGCTTCCTCCCGAACAACGGGCGGCGTTCCTCAACGATACCGCCGCGGCGTTCGATCAAGCAGACCTGTTGGCGAAAGTCGCGGATTTTGCCGCCGAAGCGTCGCGCCTCGATCCGGCGAACGTGCTCTACGCATCGCTCGGTGCGGCTGCGCTCGCCGAAGCGGGACGATCCAAAGAGGGTCTGGCGATGATCGATCCGGTGATCGCACGTGAACCGAATAATCCCGAAGCATTGATCGCACGCGCGCGTGTGTATCTGACGACCGAAGATCTGTTCACCAAAGCGTTCGTCGATCTCGATGCTGCGAAAAAAGCAGCACCGAAAGATCCACGCCCGCTGATCTTCGAGGCGCGTTTCAACCAGAAGATCGGCAAGCTCAACGACGCACGCGAGGCCCTGAATCGTGCGGTGAAATTGGGCGGAACGAACGTGACGGCCTACGTCGATCTCGGACGGCTCGATCTGTCGGTGGGCGACGTCGATGCGGCGTTCAACAACGCAAACGAAGCGGTGAAGATCGATCCGAATCAGGCGTCGGCGCACGCGCTCCGGGGAGACTGTCTCCTCTCGCGCGACGAGCTCGACAAAGCGATCAAAGAATACGAGGTCGCGCTCAAGCTCGACGATGAGCACGTCGCGGCGAATCTCGGTTATGCGAATGCGCTCCGCGATTTCGGCGCGAAGAGCGGCGATCAAACGATGGTCGCCAAAGCGGTCCCGATCTATTTGAGGCTGCTCGCGGACAATCCGAAGAACTCGACGGTGATGTTCGAGTACGGCCGCGCCATGGAGCTTCAAGATCGCATCACCGCAGCGCTCGAACTGTACGCCGAAGCGGCCGCGCTGGACGAAAAAGACGTGCGCCCGCACCTGAAGATCGCTTCCGCGTTGATCGAAAAAGACGAGCCCGATCTCGCAGGCGCGTCGAAGTCGATCGCTCTGGCGCGGAAGATCGAAGCGGGCAGCACGCTCAAATCGGGGTTGGTGCGGTTTTGGGAAGCACGCCTGGCGCTCCTCGAAAATCGCGGGCACGACGCAGAATCGGCGATGGCCGGGGCGGTCGAGCTCGAACCGCGCAACGCGACCTATCACTACTGGCACGGCCGCGCGTTGGAGGCGAACAACTCCCTCTACGAAGCGGTGAACTCGTACGAAAAAGCGGTGTCGTTGAACAGCCGTCTCGGCTTTGCGCTGCGTGCATTGGGACAGACGTCGATCGAGCGCAATCAGTTCGAAAAGGCGCGCGAGTGGTTCGATAAATATCGAGAGGCGCAGCCGGAAGACACGTCGATCTGGAACGACATCGGTGAGTCTTACGCTCGGCAAAACCGCGAAGACGAAGCGATGAAAGCGTTCCAAACCGCGGTGAAAACGAATCCGAAAAACGGCGTCGCCCACCTGGCGATCGGCAACATCTTGGCGAACAAAGGTCAGGACAAAGAAGCCGAGAAAAGCTTCGAGCTGGCGACGAAACACGCACCGAAGCTCGGCGATGCGTGGTGTCAGCTCGGGCTCTCTCTGGCGCGCGTGAAAGTCACCAAAGAGGCGAAACGCGCGCTCGAGAAGTGCCTCGAGCTGAGCAGCTCCTCGGAAGACTTGAAGAGCTCCGCGAAAGAAGCGCTCGAGACCGGTAAATCCGATTAGGAATTTCTCATGATCTCCATCTTCATCAACGGAGAGCCCGAAACGATTCCGGCGAACACCACAGTCGCCGCTTTGCTCGAACAGAGGAAGGTTCGCGATGAACGTGTCGCCGTCGAGGTAAACCTCGATGTGGTGCGCCGTGAGCAGCGGAAAGATCGCGTGCTCGTCGAGGGCGATCGTGTAGAGATCGTGTCGTTCGTCGGAGGAGGCTAAAGGTGGATACCTATCAGATCGCCGGGCACACGTTTCAATCGCGCCTGATCGTTGGGACAGGAAAATACAAAAACGCGGACGAGACGCGCGCCGCGATCGAACGTTCGGGTGCGGAGATGGTCACGGTCGCAGTGCGGCGCGTGAGCTTCTCCGGTGCGGATTCGATCCTCAATGCGCTCCCGAAAGGTATCAAGCTTCTGCCGAACACCGCGGGCTGTTACACCGCGGATGAAGCGGTGCGCACCGCACGGCTCGGTCGTGAAGCCGGGATGACGGACCTGGTGAAGCTCGAGGTCATCGGCGACAAAGACACGTTGTTTCCCGACGTCGCGGAGACGATCAAAGCGGCGAAAATTCTGGTCGCGGAAGGTTTCACTGTCCTTCCGTACATCACCGACGATCCGGTCGCCGCGCTGCGTTTGCAGGAAGCCGGTTGTGCGGCGGTCATGCCGCTCGCCGCGCCGATCGGCTCGGGGCTGGGCATTCGCAATCCGTACAACCTGCGCATCATCCTCGAACAAGCGAAGGTGCCGGTGATCGTCGATGCCGGCGTGGGCACCGCGTCGGATGCGGCGCTGGCCATGGAGCTCGGCGTCACCGCGGTGTTGATGAACACTGGAATCGCCAGCGCTCGCGATCCGGTGATGATGGCGGAAGCGATGCGCGACGGTATCCGCGCTGGGCGCCTGGCGTATCTTGCGGGCCGGATGCCGGTGCGTTTGTACGCGAACGCCTCGTCGCCGCTCGAAGGAATCATCTCGCCGGCCACGCGTCCGTGAAGCTGCTGGCGATCACCGACCGCACGCTCATGGGTGCGGATCCCGTGGCTACGGCCTCGGCGTTGATGCAGCGATTGAAAGATCGCGTCATCGTCCAGATTCGCGAAAAAGATCTGCCGGGCGTCGAGCTGTACGAATGGACAGCTGTACTCTTGGCCAAGGCTCGCGAGACGGGGGCTCAGCTGTACGTGAACGGTCGCGCCGACGTGGTTCGCTGTTTTGCACCCTTCGTGGGTCTACATCTTCCGGAGTCCGGAATTTCAGCCGCGGAAGCGCGTTCGTTGATGCCGGCGGGGACCCCCATCGGGCGTTCGATCCACGCGATCGAAGGGGCAAGCGAGCTCGCCGATCTGTACACCGTCGCGCCGATGTTTCTCGATAAAGGCGGGAATGCGGCGCTGAAAATCGACGGCCTCCGCGACATCGCCCGTGCGATCTCTCCAGGCGCAGAGATCTACGCGCTCGGAGGGATCGACCGCACGAACGCGGAGGCCGTCTTCTCATCCAATTCCGACATCGACGGCGTCGCTGCGATCCGCGCCGCATGGAACGGCTCGCTCGAAGCGCTCATCGAGGGCGCGCCGCGGCGTCAGCGCACTTCGGTGACGTAACCCGCGCCGACGGTCCGGCCGCCTTCGCGCACGGCGAAGCGCATTCCGATCTCGACGCCCACCGGTTTCGCGAGCACGAAACGGATCTGCGCGCGCTCGCCTGGACGGACCAACGGCTCGCCGAGCACTTCGACGACGCCGGTGACTCCGGTTCCTCCGAAGAAGAACTGGGGTTGATATCCGCTCCCGAACGGCGTGTGCCGGCCGCCCTCTTTCTCGCTGAGCACGTAGAGCTCGGCGGCACCTTCTACGTGCGGCTTCACCGCGCCGACAGCGGTGATCATTTGGCCGCGCGTCACTTCGTCGTGTTTCACGCCGCGAAGCAGGAGCCCGACGTTATCGCCCGCGCGCGCCTCCGGCCGATCCTGGTGGAACGACTGAATGCCGGTGACCACGATGCGACGTGTTTCGTCTCCTCGTGTGAGCCCGACGATCTCCACGGTGGTCCCTACGGGCAACACGCCGCGCTCGACACGTCCGGTGACCACCGTCCCGCGCCCCGAAATGGTGACGACATCCTCGATCGGCATCAAGAACGGCGAGACAAAATCTCGCTCGGGCGCCGGAATGTTCGCATCGAGCGCCGCGATCAGCTCGCGGATACACGCGACGCGCGCATCCTCGTACGCACCCTCCTCCATCGCTTGCAACGCCAGCAAAGCGGAGCCGCGAACAAAGACCGCATTTTGAAAACCTTGCGCCGCCAAGATCTCCTGCGTCTCCAAAACGACCAGCTCGACCAGCTCTGCGTCGGCGACGTCGACCTTGTTCACGAAGACCACCATGTGCTCCACGCCGACTTGGCGTGCGAGCAACACGTGTTCTTTCGTTTGCGGTTGCGGGCCTTGTGAGCCGTCGACCAACAAGATCGCGCCATCCATCTGCGACGCGCCGGCGATCATGTTCTTCACGAAGTCTGCGTGTCCCGGACAGTCGATGTGCGCATAGTGACGCGTCGCCGACTCGTACTCCACGTGCGCCAGATTGATGGTGATGCCGCGGAGCCTCTCCTCCGGGGCACGATCTATCTCGCCGATCCCGAGACCTGTCCCACCGTACAGGTGAGCGCTGAGCCTGCTCAACGCGCTGGTGAGCGTGGTCTTGCCGTGGTCCACGTGTCCGATCGTGCCCACGTTGATGTTGTTTTTGACGAATACCATGACCGTTCTCCGCCGCTCGGGTCTCGAGCGGTGTTTGTTTTGCGGTGGGGTCGGAGACGGGCCGGAGGGGGTGCTTGATTACGCGATCACCATGAGCGCGGAAGCTTTGCCCTCCGGCCCAAGATCATAGCCGGTTGCCCTCGCGGGCGTGGGAAAGCGGAAGCACATGATGGCGGCGACTATCGACGCGCTTTCTGCATCGTCAATTGCGCGCGCGACTACTGGCTGAGAAAGACATCGTCGTCGCCGCGGATGATGTTGAAGGCGACGTGGGCTCTCGAAGGTTTGGCGGCTTTCGGGGCTCCGACGGTGGCCAGCACTTTAGCGGCGCAGGCGCCGGCGGCTTCGTCGTGGGAGAGCGATTCGGCTTCGAGGCGAACGTCGGCGAGTGAGCCATCGCGTGCGACCGAGGCTTCGTAGGCGACGACACCGGTCGCGGCTGCGCTCTGCATCGTCGAGGCGAAGCAGGCTTCGAGCTCGGCGCGTTTCGTTTCGATCGCTTGCGTGAGCGCGGCGCCGTCGAGCGGTCCTTCGGCGGTCGCGATGATCGCCAGGCGCGCTTTGCCGGGCTCCATCCACTCTTTGAGCTTCGCGAGCGCGGGGGTCTTCGTTTCGGCGCGGCGCACTTTCGCTTCGACGAGCGCGTAAGAGAGCGGCTCGACGTTCAACGCGAACGCTGCGCTCTTCGGGTAGCTGAAACAGGGCGCGAGCGTCTCGCTCATGGCGCCGTCGATGCGAAAGACGACCTCCAGGCCGAGCTTCTTTTCTTCGATGTCTTTGCTCAAAGCCGCGGCGTCTTTCGAGGCGACCTCGAAGCTGCCGCCCGCGCGCTGCACGACGATGAGACGGAGCGCGCCGTCGAGCGCGTTCAACGGATGTTCGAGGCGAAGCGGGAGGCGCGAACCGCGGTGGTGGTAGTCGCCGATCTTGAAACCACCGGGCGCGACGACGACCGAATACACGTTGCGCATCGCGGTTCGTTTGTTGGTGCGCAGCTCTGCGGGGTCGAGATTGGTGTTCGCGGTGCGAAGCGGCTGCACGTCTTTGCAGAGCTTCTCGAGCGCGGATTCGTCTTTGAGCTCGATCGGTGCGGCGAGCGAACCGATCTCGGTCCCGGCGACGTAGAGGCGATCGGCTTCGTCTTTTTTGGATTCTTCGACGAGGTCGTCGTCCTCGTCCTCGTCGTCCTCGGGTTGCTCGAGGTCGCTGTCATCGGCGCGGGCGGGCGGTGCGAAGGCGAACGAGGTCGCCAACGAGAGTGCGAGGATGCGGATCGAGATCGCCATGCGTGTTGTGATGCTAAGTTATGTATCATTGAGGTATCAATCCCGGGGCGAGATCGTTGGATTCTGTCAAGTTTTTGGGCGTGCTTGCTCCGCGCTTCGAGATCCTTTGGTTGGGCTACCGAAAAAGATCGGACCGAAACATCGAAAGGTTCGGAGCGCTAGGGGAGAGATCTTGCTGCGCGGGCGAAGAATCATTTGTGAGTCCCCGCTGCTCGGATCGGAGCGCAAACCACAACGCCCGATCTTTTCGGTGTTTCGGTCCGATCTTTTCGGTGACTGACCGCGCGCGCTTTCGAGCGGAGCTGCGGGACGACGAGCGAGCGGGAAAGCCAACCACCGGAATTGAACCGGTGACCTACGGTTTACGAAACCGTTGCTCTGCCGACTGAGCTAGGTTGGCGTCGAGTCGGCTTTGAATGCCTCGGCCCTCGGGGGGCTGTCAAGCCCAAAGCTCACTTCAGCTTTTCCTGTTTCTCATCGAGCTTGTCGTCGAGCTTTTTTGGTTTGTCGGGACCCTGGAGCCGACAAACCTTACCTGGTCCATCGGCCACCGTGACGCATAGCTGTCCGTTTGGACAGTCGCCCTGCCCTTTGGGACAGGCGATCTCACAGGACGTGAGCTTCGGCCCTTTGGTACCCGCGACACCATAATATTCGACGCAGCTCAGGCCGACGGCACACTGGCCAACCGGACACTTCTCGCCCTGCTTCGGAAGCGAGCCCGTCACCGTGGCGACCGCCGCGGGATCCGCCGGCTGTACCGCAGGCTCCTCGGAAGGTTCTGCCGCTTCTTCTTGGACCGGCTGCGAAGACGCTTGTGAAGGCTGCGAAGACGGCACCGCCGATCCGTCCTCACGTTCGCTGTTCTTCGGACACGCAGCGAGAAGCGTCAGAGAAAGACCGAGCAACACCAGCGTTCGCATGCCGCGCATTTACTACGCTTTTTGTTCGATCACCACTCGAGCTTGGTCCACGGAAACCGCTTTGTTCCGCTCGAAACGCGACGCCAGCACGTAAAACGCAGGAACTACCAAGAGTGAAAGTGCCGTCGAAAAAAGGATGCCGCCGATGACCGCGATCGCCATCGGCCCGCGCGTCTCCGCGCCCGGCCCGAGCGAGAGCGCCGACGGCACCGCCGCCATCATCGTCGCCATCGAGGTCATCAAGATCGGACGCAGCCGCGTCGGTCCCGCTTTCAACATCGCCGTCTTCGCATCCAAACCTTCGCGGCGAAGCTGCGTCGCGTAGTCGACCAAGATGATCGAGTTCTTCTTCACGATACCCATCAACAAGAGAAAGCCGATCGCACTGAAGATGTTCAGCGACTTTCCCGTGAGGAACAACGCATAGGTCGCGCCCGCGACCGAGGGCAACAAGATGGTCAACACCGTCACCGGATGCAGGAAGGAATTGAACTGCGACGCGAGCACCATGTACGCCACGATGATCCCCATCATCAGCGCGAACAACAGCTCGTTCGACGACTCACGAAACGCGACGCTCGCCCCGCTCAACACCGCGCGGTAACCGGCCGGCATGTCGCGCGACAGCTCGTCGACTTTCGCGAGCGCTTCGTCCTGCGAATGCCCCGGCGCCACGTTTCCAAACACGTTGATCGCCCGCTCGCGATCCTTTCGCGTGATCGCTTGCAGCGCCGGTTTCTCTTCCTGCGCCACCAAATACGAGAGCGGCACCGCTTCACCGGACGCGCTGCGCACGCGGAGCTCCGCGAGATCTTGAGGCCGCATCCGCTGCGCCGCGAGCAAACGCAGCCGTACGTCCACGCGACGTCCCTCCGCACTGTATTTACCGACGCGGATCCCGCCGACCAAAGCGTTGATCGTGGTGGCGATCGACTCCACCGACACACCGAGATCCGCAGCGCGCGCACGATCTGGACGCACTTGAAGCTCGGGCATGCCGACGCGGTAGTCGGTGTCGAGATCGACGACCAAACCGCTCGCCTGCAACCTGTCCTTTAGTACAGTGGTCTGCTCGATCAGTCCTTCCCAGTTCGAGCCGCGCACCGAAAACTCCACCGGGAAGCCGCGCGACGCCGAAAAACCGGACTGCGACAGATCCATCACCACCGCGCGCAGCCCCGGATACGAGTTCAGCTCCTTGCGCAGCACCTGCATGAATTCGCCTTGGGTGAGCTCACGGTCATCAGGATCCTGCAGCGTGAGGAACAAGATGCCCGTATTGACCCCACCGCCCCATCCGCCGACGACCGCAAAGGAACGCTCCACCTCGTCGCGCGTTCCGACGAAAGCTTCCGCGCGCTGAAACAAACGATCGGTCTCTTGCAGGCTCGAACCGACCGCCGTCTGCAGGCGCACCATCAAGCGGCTTTGATCCTGCGAAGGCACCATCTCCGAAGGAAGCGCTTTGAACGCAAACCATGCGACACCGACGAAGACCACCGCCACCGCGATCACCGCCGACGGCACCCTCAACGAACGTTGCAGCGCCCAAGCGTAGAGCGCAGCCAGCCGATCGAAAGCGTTGTCGACGATGCGGCCGAGGCCCTTTCGTTCGTGCGCCACATTCAAAAGTTGCGCGCACCGCGCCGGCGCGAGCGTCACCGCTTCCACGTACGACAACAACACGGCGACGGAGAGCGTCACGCCGAACTGCAAAAAGAAGCGACCGATCACGCCGCTCATGAAGATCACCGGCACGAAGATGGCGACGACCGCGATCGTCGCCGCGAGCGCAGCAAAAGCGATCTCGTACGTCCCTTCGCGCGCGGCTCTGACCGCGTCTTTTCCCATCTCGCGGTGACGGAAAATATTCTCCATCACCATGATCGCATCATCGACGACGATACCGACCGCGAGCGCCAAGCCGAGCAGCGTGAACGTATTCAGCGTGAAGCCGAGGAAATAGATCACCGCGATCGTCCCGAGCAGCGACATCGGGATCGCCAAGACGACGTTGATCGTCGACGAGAGCGAGCCCAGGAACATCCAGCACACCAGCGCCGTCAAAAGCACCGACAACACCAGCTCCAGCTCGATCTCGTGCACCGACTCTTCGATGAATTGTGTCGAGTCGAAGTTGATCCCGATCGTCAAATCCGGCGGAGCGCCTTTCTGCAATTCGGCCAGCGTCTCCTTGACGCCGTTCGCCACCGACACCGCGTTCGAACCGCGCTGTTTGCGCACGCCGAGGCCTTGCGCGGGCACGCCGTTGACGCGCGAAAGGCGCCGCACGTCCTCGAAGCCGTCTTCGATCAGCGCGACGTCGTCGAGATAGATCGGCGAACCGCCGCGCTCGAGCACCACGATGTGGCGGAACGCGTCCAAGTCGAGCGCTTCGCCGAGGACGCGCACGTTGATCTCGCGTCCTTCCGTTTCGAGGCGTCCCGCCGGGAGCTCGACGTGTTGGCGTTGCACCGCGGCGATGACGTCGGTGACGGTGACGTTTTTTTCGTTGAGCCGCTCCGCATCGACCCAGATACGCACGTTGCGTTCGAGATAACCGCCGAGCGTCACTTCGCCGACACCGGGGATCGTCTGCAGCGATTCTTTGACGCGGTAACGCGCCCAATCCGACAAAAACTGCTGCGGATAAGGACCGGAGACGCCGATCCACATGATCGGCTGATCCTCCGGGTTCGACTTGGTCACCACCGGCGGATTCATGTCGCGCGGAAGGCGCTGCATCGTCTGCGAGATCTTCGACTGCACCTCTTGCATCGCGAGATCGACGTCGCGCGAGATGTCGAACTCGAGCGTGATGTTCGCCGTGCCTTGCTGCGAAGACGAAGTGATCGACTTGACGCCTTCGACTTGAACGACGGCCTCTTCGATCAGCTCGACGACGTCGTGCTCCATCACCTCGGGCGCGGCGCCTTCCCAAGAACAGGAGATGTTGATGTTCGGGAAGTCGACGTCCGGAAATTGCGAGATACCGATGCGGCTCGCGGCGACGCCGCCGAACAACATCGTGGCGAACATCAGCATCCAAGCAAAGACGGGTTTGTCGATGCAGGCGTCGGTGATCTTCACGATCCGGCCCTCGCGTTCTTCGCCTCTTCCACTCGCACTTTCACGCTGTCTTTGAGCGCTTCCGATCCGCGGATCACCAATGTATCGCCGGGCTGCAGGCCGCTGACGATCTCCACCTGTCCGTCGGGCGTGCGGACGCCGAGCTCGAGCACACGTTCTTTGGCGACACCGTCCTCGACGACGTAGGCCAAGAAGCCGCGTTCGCTCGGACGGATCGCGGTCTGCGGGATCACCGGCGCGTCACGCGCGGCGCCGTGGTTGATATTGATCTGTGCGAAAGATCCGGGCCGCAGCTCTTCGCGATCTTTTGCGTCGACCTCCGCGGTCACCGCGACCATCCGCGACGATTCTTCGGCGATGTCCGTGACCAAAGTGATCGTCGCGCTCCGTTTGGGTCCGCCGCTTCGCGTGTGAAACTCGACGGTCAAGCCGGGCTTCAGCGGCTCCGCATCGCGCACCGGAACCTTGAAGCGCAACAACATCGGATCGCGGCGGATCATCGTCGCCAGCACCGTTCCGGGCTGCACGTATTGACCGGTCTGCACCGTCCGCGTCTGCACCACTGCGGCGATCGGCGACTTCACCAAGGCGTCGCGCAGATCGAGCTCCGCTTTGGCCAGCGCTGTCTTCGCGGCCAGCTGGTCCGCTTTCGCCGTGCGTTCGCGCATGCGAAACGACTCCATCTCTTCGCCGCGGATCAGCCCCGGATTGTTCTGGCTCGCGGTCACGCGGCGTTTCATCGAGGTCTCCGCGTCCGCGAGCGCCGCATCCGCACGCTCCAGCATGGCGCGTTTTTCGTCGATCTCCAGCCGGTAACGTTCGGGCTCGATCTCCACCAAGGTCTGGCCATCTTTGACGCTGTCCCCTTCGCGAAAACGGATGCGCTCGACCACCCCCGCGACGCGCGCAGTCACCTGCACCCGCTCGAACGCTTCGAGCGATCCGACGGCAGTGATCGCATAGTGGAGCGGCTTCACCTCCACGCGCTGGACTTCCACCGGAAAAAGGATCGCCGTACCTTTGCCGCCACCCGGTTTCGGGGGGCCGCCCTGATCTTTGGTACAGGACGCCAAAAGACAGACCGCGAGCACGGCGATCAGGTCGCTCTTCATGGAACGGTCCACTCCTTGCCCGTCGGATCGAGGCCGAGGGCGATGAAAAGATCGAGATATGCGCCGAGCAAACCGTATTGTTCGCGCGCGTAGCTGACGTTCGCGTCGAACAAAGAAGCGTTCGCATCCGCGACCTCCAGCGCCCGCGCCAGACCTTGGCGGTACAGCTCGAGGATCTCCGCGGCGTTTCTTTTGGCGGTCACCACCGCGATCTCCGCTTGTTGCTTGGCGCCCCTACTGGCCGAAAGACCCGTGAGCGCACGATCGATCTCCACCGACACGCGGCGCCGCGCGGCGTCTTCTTCCAAACGCGCGATCCGGGCCAACGCCCCCAGCTCCTCCGCGTCGGCGTAACGTTCACCGCCGTCGTAGAGCGACCAAAAGAGGTTCACGGTGACGAAGCCGTCGGTCGATCGTTCGAAACGCGGCTCGTTCGTCCAATTGATCTCTCCATCGAGCGACAGCGAAGGGATGAACCGCAGCTTCGGCTCGAACGCCGCTTGTTCCACGGCCTCCGTCTGTTTGCGCCGCGCGAGCAGATCGAGCCTCGCCGCGTCCGCACGTTCGACGAGCTGTGCTCGGGCCGAGAGCGTCGAGGAACGTGTCGCTTGGATCAGATCCGGTTGCGCCAGAGCTTCGACTGGACTTCCGATCAGGTAGCCCAGCTCGCTCTTCGCATTTTGAACCTCGGCCCGTGCGCGGTAGAGATCGCGTTCTGCGCTGGCGCGATCGAGCTCCGGCCGGGTCACGTCGTTCGAGCTGACCAGCTCGGCCTCGAAACGCGCGCGGGCATCGACCAGCGATTGTTCTGCGAAGTCGAGGCGGGTGATCGCTGCGCGCTCGAGCTCTTCCAGCGAAAGTGTCGCCAAAAACGCCGCCGCGACCTCGAACGCCAAGAGACGTTTTTCTTCCAGCGCGGAGAGCTGCGCGGCTTCTCTTTCCAAGCGCGCTCGTTTGAACAACGGGATCGATCGCGCATCGAAGAGCGTGATGCTCAAATTCGCCGCCGCGAGCAGGCCGTTTTTTCCTTGAACGACGAAGCCGTTTTGCACACCTTCGTGCGCGCGCCGCGTGTAGCTCCCGCGAAGCGTGAGGTCGGGGAAAAAGAACGCGCGCGCTTTTTTGACGCGGGCTTCCGCGGCCGCCAAACGATCGTCGGCGATGTGGGCGCGTTCATTGTTCTCCAGCGCTCGCCGAATCGCGTCATCGATCTGAAGCGGCGGTCCCGCGGCCACCGCGCACAAGCTCAAGAAAGTGATCAGCATTCCGCAGTAAAGCCTTCGTTTCGCGTGCGCTCATCGGTCAAGGTAAACGACGCAAACCGATCGAGGCGCTCCGTCCCTAGGTCGAAGTTCGTATGGCCTCGTTCGGTACGAACCCCGACGCTGTCGCCGCCTGTGGGACTTACGGAGCGACACCCGACCCGGCCACGAACCTTCGAGACCGCGTGCTTAATCCTGGCTCTCGCTGGATTCACTTTTGACGCGCACGCGCAGAGCCTGTTCGGAGGGACAGGTCGACTCCCCTACCGCGACATCACGGGCTCCGCCGAGCTGCGCAATATGTCGCTCGACTACGAGTACATCGAAGGCAATCGCCCGACGTACGCGGAGAGCAAGCTCGGCCTGGCCGGCGCGCCGACGGTCGAGGTTCGCCGAAACTTCATCTACGTCGAGGACACCGACGGCACGCAGACGATCCCCTACCGCTCGACCGACGACCTCTTCGAATCGTTCAACTTCGCGCTTCGCGAGGCCTACAACGTGCTCCCGCAAGAGTTCGTCTTCGTCTACCTGTTCACTTCCTTCGAAACCGGCGTGGGCGCGTTCTTCTACCAACCGGAAGCGAACACCACGCGAGGATTGGGCGAACAAGAGTTCGACGGCAACGGACCCCGCGATCCGCGCGAAGGGTTCGTCTTCATGAATTATTGGGGCTCCTTCGAGGGCATCACCGGCGGCGGCCAACAGTTCGATCGCGACTACGGCCGCGCCGTTTTCAACCAAGAGGCCGGACACCGCTGGGGCTCGTTCATCACCACCGGCGCGGGCAACATGGGCCAAGGCCCGGACATCCTCCTCGGCCGCGACGAAGGCCACTGGAGCTACTTCATGCACTCCAGCGGCTCACCGATGGAAGGCAACAGCTGGCGTGACAACGGCAACGGCACGTTCACCACCAACACCCGCTTCGACAACTTCTACTTCAACGAGCTCGATCTCTATTTGATGGGGATGTTGCCGCCCGAAGAGGTCGATCCGTTCTTCGTGATCACCTCGCCGACCTTCCCTTCGGGCACGCGCGATCTCTTCGGCCAATCGTTGACCAAATCTTCGCCGCCGCAGATCGTCGAGCCGCTCACCGTCAGCGGTACCCGCGTCGACATTCCGATCGACCGCGTCACCTTCCGCATGGGCGCGCGTATTCCGCGTCACGGCGATGCGCCGACCAGCTTCCGCGTCATGTTCTTGATGCTCGCGGGTCGCCGCAACACTTTGGACGAAACCGAGAAAACGAACTTCGAAGACATGGTCGACGACTACGCGAGCGGCTTCGCTTCCGGCACCGGCAACCGGGGCTCGCTCGACTACGTGTTGCTCGACGTTCCGAAGTCGCCGCTCGGGGGACCCTGCGCGCAGGATCGTGAGTGTGACGGCGACGGTTCGAGCTGTTTGACGATCCCGCCGGTCCCCACGGGCCAAGGTTTGTGCACACGTTTGTGTGCCGACGCGGCCGGATGCGCCGATGGCTTCTGCTGTCAGCCGGCGTCGAGCGGGGCCAACGTTTGTTTGCCGACGCCGATGTGTGCGGTCATCGAGCCGCCTGACTCGGGCACGATGCCGGCGTGCGCCTGCGACACCAGCGCGGCTTGCGAACAAGGTTGCGACTGCGATCCGGCGTGCACCAGCTCCGGTACCGACGCGGGCACGAGTCCCGCTCCGGCGACGTGTACCTGCGACCTCACCACGGACTGCGACGAAGGCTGCGATCACTGCGATCCGGAGTGCAATCTCGAGGGGGACGACGGCGGTTGTGCGGCCGTCGAGAGCCCGGCCGATCGGACAGGTTTGTTCATGATGCTCGCTTTCGGCTTGTTCATGGCGTCGACTCGGCTCAAAAAGAAGAAGTGATCGTCGATCTCCGTTCGGACACCGTCACCCGCCCCACCCCACAGATGCGCCAGGCGATCGCGGAAGCCGCGGTCGGGGACGACGTCTACGGCGAAGACACCACCGTCACAGAGCTGGAGACTCGCGTCGCTTCGATGCTCGGCAAAGAAGCGGGCTTGTTCGTGCCTTCGGGGACCATGGGCAATCAGCTCGCGATCCGCGTCCATGTCTCGCCCGGCGATGAAGTGATCATCGAAAAACAAGGCCATTCTTTTTTGTACGAGAGCGGCGCGCTCGCCGGTATCAGCGGAGCCCAGGCGCATCCCGTGGATGGTGAACGCGGCATCTTGACCGCGGCGCAGGTGAAGAGCGCCATCCGCCCGCGCGCCTATCACTACGCGCGCACCCGCCTCGTTGTCCTGGAGAACACCTCGAACGCCGGCGGCGGTACGATCTATTCAGTAGAACGCACGAACGAGATCGCCGACGTCTGTCGCGAACACTCACTTCCGCTGCACCTCGACGGCGCTCGTTTGTGGAACGCTCATGTCGCGAGCGGTGTCTCGCTCTCGGCGTTATGCGCGCGCGCCGACTCGGTGAGCGTGTGCCTTTCGAAAGGTCTCGGCGCACCCGTGGGCAGCGTGCTGGTCGGCGCCCGCGCGTTCATCACCGAAGCGCACCGCCTCCGCAAGATGTTCGGCGGCGGCATGCGGCAGGTCGGATTGCTCGCGGCGGCCGGTCTGTACGCGCTCGATCATCACCTCGAGCGCCTCGCCGAAGATCACGCGAACCTCAAACGGCTGGCGAGCGGCCTCGCACATATCCCGGGCCTCGAGTGCGAGCCCTCGGCCTTTCCGACGAACATCGCCTACGTGAAGACGTCGAAAATTTCGGCGGCTGATCTTTCGGCCAGGTTGCGCGCCAAAGAGGTCTGGGCGAATCCCACGGGCCCGAATGAGCTGCGCGTGGTCACGCACCTCGATGTGAACACGGACGCGATCGACGAAGCGATCGTTCGGTTCAGCGCGGCGATGTCGTAGGAGCCTATTCGGGATCGGGGACGAGCTTCTCGAGCTCGATCGGCTTGCCGGTCACCATCACGTAGTACGCTTGGGCCGCGTCCTGCGCGAGCGTCTTGAAGACGGCTTCGCGTTGCGCGCTCGTCAGCGAAGCGTCGTCGCGAAACGCCCGCAGCGCTTTGGCGAACTTCTCGATCTCGGCGCCCGACTCAGCGATCGCTTTGATGTGTTTGACGATGCGCTTGTCGCGCGGCGGAAGTGTCGCCGCAGGCTGCGCTTGTTCAGGCGTGTCGGCCATGGGCAGGGATGATCGCTCGGACCGAAGCCTCGAGCAAGGAGCCGAGGACTAGAACCAGGCGCGGTGGCCCAACATCATCGGGCTGTACGGGAGCTGTCCCATGCCGTACGGATTCATCATGTGCGGGTTGTAGCCCATCTGGCCGCCGTAAAGACTCATCCCCAGCGGATATCCGGAGCCCATCGCGGCGGACGCGGTGCGCGAACCGACGAACATCGAATTCAGGCCGTCTTGGAAGAACGTCTTGAAGAAGCCGCCCTGCCCGGTCATCCGGTTCATCATCCAGGCCTGATTGAAGTCCGGATCGCTCCCAAAGAGCTTTCCGACCATCTTCGCGCCCATCCACAAACCAGCGGCAGCACCAATAACCAACGGAAGTCCCATTACAATCTCCTTCGCCGCGACGCGGCGTCAGCGTCCTCGTACCTGCCCTGAACCCCAAGGCAAACCTCGCGAGGAATCACATTCGCATTGTTCTCGGCTCCCACACGCCGATCGTTGCGTGAAAATACGCGGGCCCCATCCGAGGACCGGCCGGCGGGCTATTTGCGACCCTTGTTCATGCTCTCGGCCATGAAACGCGCGAAGAGCTCCTTCTCGAGGCCCTTCTCCGACTTCGCCTTTTCTTTGATGCCCGGCCCGTCCTGCATCGGGGCCTTCTTGCCATCGCTGCCCACGAGCTTTCGCGCCGCGCGCGTTTCATCGGACGCTTTCGCCGAATCCGCCGCGGCTTGTGGCCCGTCTTTTTCGGTGAATTGATTCACGAAGCTGTAGTCGAATGGATTGTCCATCGCCCACTGGATGTGGCGAAACCAATCTTCACCGCTGATCCCTGAGCTCTCGATGATGATCTTCTGCATCGCGAACCAGCGCTGCACCATATCGCGGCGCTCTTCAGGCAGCGCCTCGTAGGCCTTCATCCACTCGGCGATCTCGTTTTCGTTTTCGACCGTCACGACGGCCGCGAGAATAACTCGGTCTTCGGCGCCAGCGGAAGCGACGAACGAGGGCCAATGTCACGGGAAGGTGATGGTGACGGCCTTGGAGCGGTTTTCGTTGTCCGACTCGGCGGATCCGCGGTTGGTCAGCGGAACGCGATAGTTTCCGAGGTACATGCCGGCGTAGATCCCGAGCTGTTTCGGGCCGTAACTGATGGGAATTCGGATGGAGAACTCGTCGACGACGATCTCCCCCTCCCGCCAGACCGCCGTCGGATACTTGCCGCCCGCCGGGTAGTGGTCGCCGTGGATGCGCGGCGCGTTGCCGCCGATCGCGTCGCCGTGGATGAAGATCTCGTAGTCTTCGGCCATCGGCGCGATCGCGGTCCAATAGAAGGTGACCTGCACCTTGTCCCCGCCCGACGGCTGCTTCGGATCGAGCTTGTAGCCGACGAGCTTGGCGCGCTTCCCGAACTCCGCGCCGACCGGAACCATGTCCGACGGCGTGGAGTCGAGGATCAACGTCCCCTTCAACGAATCGCGATCAAAGTTTTCGCGCTGCTCCTTCACCGACTGCGGGTTCGGGAGACAGGCGGTGATCGCGAAGGCGATGATGGCGACCGCGTATCTCACTGCGCGGAAGCGGTCCCGTCGAAGCCGAGGTTCTCGATCTTCGGCATCAAAATGATCTCGAGGCGGCGATTGGCCTTCTTGCCGTCGGCCGTCGCGTTGTCTTCGATCGGATCGAACTCACCGAAGCCGGCCGCCGAGAGACGCTCCGGCGGAACACCGCTGGCGATCATCAGGTTCACGACCTCGACCGCGCGCGCCGTCGACAGATCCCAGTTCGACTTGAAACCACCGCTCCGGCCGACCGGAACATTGTCCGTGTGGCCGGCGACGACGAAGTCACGATCCGCGACGCCCTTCAACACGTCGGCGACCGAAGCGAGCGCTTGTTTGCCTTCCTTCTTGAGCGTCTTGCTGCCGCTCGGGAAGAGGATCGCGTCCGGCAGCTTCAAGGTCATGCGGCCTTTGCGCATCACGACCTGGAGCTGGCCCGCGTCGACCATGGCTTTGAGCTTGTTGGAGACCTCTTTGTACTGCGCAGCTTCACGCTCCGCGAGCTCGCGAAGCTTCTTCAGCTGATCGCGCTCGCGGGCCGTCGCTTCGAGCGAAGCTTTGGTCGAGGCCAGCTCGCCCTGCTTGCTGCCGAGGTCCGCTTTCACCTGCGAGAGATTGCCGCCGAGGCGGGTCACTTCGTCTTCGAGCGAGCCGATACGTTTGTCGCGATCACCGGTTTCGCTGGTGTGCGCCGCCTGCATCTTCTTCATCTCCGCGTTGTACTTCGCGGTCTCTTCGTCGCGCGCGGATTGAACCGCCGCAGCCACTTCTTCTTTGCTTGCTCCGCATGCGGTGAGGAGCAGCGCCGTACCGAGAACCAAAGACAATCGCCTTCTCATGGCGCGCTCATCCCCCGAGATACTCTCGAAGGCAAGCCTCAATGCGTGGCTTCATCGAGGACGAGATCGCGAGCGAGGATGCCGCCTTTCGGAACCTCGATCAGACACGCCGTGCCCGCATCGCTGAGGCCGCAGATCGCGCAACGATCGTCCTTGGAGACATAGATGGCGTAGCGTCCCGCCCCAAGGTGCGCAGTGAGCTCACCCGCGTCCGAGGAGCGCTGATCGAAGACCGACAAACGTGTCAGATCGGCGACCGCATAACCACCGCCGCAATCGCTCGAACGCGGCACACTGACGTTGACCGGCACCAACAACACGCGGAGCGCGGCCCGTCCTTCGGTACAGTATGGATCCGCGTCGGCGCCTCCACATTCGGACACCGCCTGCGGCTTCGGCGTACAATCGCCGGCGAGATACGTCGTCGAGACCGCGAACCCTTCGATCAACGTCGGATCGAGCTCGCGCGCTCGATTCTCGGTCATCGGCTTCGGCTGCTCCGGACCTTTGGGACAGCCACCACAATCGCCGCCCAACGAGAGCGCCGCCGCGGCCAAAATCACGAACGCGTCACTCGCCCGTATCATCGCTGAGGAACTGTAACAGATCGGTGTAGGTCGCCTTCTGTTTCTTCTTCGAGCCTTCGTCGTTCAACACTTCGGTGCGCTCGGCGACGCCCGGGGCATCTTCCGGCGAGCCGTCGAGCGCGAGGTCGATCCGCTTCGTCCACTCCGCTTCTTCTTTGGCGTCTTTCGCGAAGGCCCGCGGCAACATCGCTTTCGCCGCGGCGAGACGGATACCGCCCTGCTCTTTGTCGCCCGCTTCCTGCAGCGCGCGTCCCGCCCAATATTCGTTCTCCACCAAACGATCGAGGCGCTTCAACTTCGCGTTCAGCTCCTTCGAGCGTTCGCAGTGTTTCTTCGCCTCCGCGTATTTTTTCGCGAAAAAAGAGGTCTCACCCAAGTTCTCATGGACGTCCGCGGCGGTCGCTTCGTCGTTCGCGGCGAGCGCGCGGCGGAGCGAGGTTTCGAAGCGCTCCAGCGCCGCGTCGTATTTCTTGAGCTCATAGGCCATCACGCCGATCGAGTTGACCACCATGGGGATCCACGACTCGTAACGTTTCGGATCTTTCTCCATCCGCGTGAGGATCGATTCGTAGGACTTCATCGCCGCGGCGAATTCTTTCTTGTCCGACAACACGTCGGCCGGTTTGATCTCCACGACGAGCGGATCGTCTTCGTTCGCCAGCTCCTCGGGACGTTCGCTCCCCGACAAATATCCGAAGCCGCTCACGCGCGCGACATAGTCGGAGGTCGGCGTCTTTCCTTCTTTGAAGTTGAAGGAGTCGGAGAGATTTTTGTCGCTCGTTTTGGCGCGCCAACGCGCACGTTTGCTGGTGGAGAACGGGTTGAGCGCCACGTACGTTTTGCCGTCGTCGCTCTCCACGCCGAGCCAGAATTTTTCGTGCGCTTCGAGCTTCACACCTTTACCCGTGTCTCCGAGCTTGCCCGTCGCCCACGCGTATCCTTCGGGCGGGATCGACGGCCGCACCGTTTGTTTCACGATCACTTTGCCCGGCTTTCCACGATCGTCTTTGTACAAACGGAAGGTCAGAGATCCTGTCCCTCCGGCCGGCCCGATGACGAAAGTTTCCGCCGCGAACGCCAAAAATCCGCCCGGCGTCGCTTCGAGCTGCATCAACGCTTCGGAGCTTTTTCCCGTGGGCACCGTCGCGAAACGGCCGAAGGTATAGCCGTCTTCGCTGATGGTGTACGGCACGCCGCCGGGGTTGAAGATCTCGGGGCGATCGATGTCGACCATCATCACGCGCTCCGGCGGCGTCTGCACCTTGATGCGGATCTTGGAGGGTGCTCCGTCGTAGGCGCGCGCGCTCGGATCCGTCGAATCATCGAGCGTGTTTTTGCCGCCGCCGGTGAAGACGTCGACGTCGTAGTTCGGGCGGTGAAAACTGTCGACCGCGTCGAGATCTTGCACTTTGCTCGCTTCGACGACGTCGACCAGCTTGTGTCTCTCATCGTCGTTGTCGCCCTTTGCTTCGTCGATGTGCCAGACGAGCAAACCTTCGGCGGGGATCATCGCGTCGAAGCCGACTTTGCGCCGATTTTCCACCAGAAAATATTCGCGCGAATCGATCTCGCCGACCGGGATCTTGAGCGCGAACGGACGCTCCGAAGAGGACGGCACTTTTAAACCTTGGACGGGTTTGCTGATCACCGTCGGCGTGATCCATCCGAGCCGGATCTTGGCCCACGCGGACATTTGTACGGGGCGCTCGGCCTCGCCCATCCAAGAGCCGGAGGCCATGGTGCACCAATCGCCGGCGCCGTGGCTCGAGTAGTCGCGATCGTAGAGATCGGGGATGCCGAGATCGTGTCCCAGCTCGTGGACGTACACGCCGAGGCGCGCGCCATGATTCAAGATCAAATAACCGCCGACGCGCACGCCGTCGACCTCGAAGTCGAGCGAGCCGCGGTGCGGCCAGATCGGTGAGAAGCCGTCGAACTTCCCGCTCTGCTCCGCGTAGACCAAGAGCAGGTGATCGATGATCCCGTCTTTGCCTTTTCTGCCGCGGGTGTCGTGGGTGTCGAAGTCTTTGAGCTTCACTTTCTTCGATGCCGCTCGCACCGCTTTTTCGATCAACACGCGCACGCGCGCGCCGTTTGGATCTTGGCGATCGTACGTATAGTCGCGCATCGCGCCGTCGACGCGCACGGGACCGATCACTTCGCCGTTGAAGTCGAAGGTTCCATAGGAGCTCTCGCGATAATATTCGCGCACGGAGCTCGATGATTTGTCGAAGAGCAGCTCGTGATAACGCGAGGCTTCGTAACCCTTCGGCCAGGGGGAGTCGCGTGTTTCGACGAGGATCGTCAGGATGCGGTGCTCTCCGGTGAGCGCCGTGACCGGCGGCGGCGCCGAGATCGACGTCGGTTTCACTTCGCCGATCTTGCGGACTTTGACTTCGGTGACGCCTTTCTCCGGCTTGGCGCCCGGCCGCGGCGGCATGGCGATGGAAAGAGCGGCGACGACGACGGCGACAAACATGCCGGGCTCATCGTATGCCTCGCTTTTCGCGCGGGGAAGATGAGCGCGCTTACTTCGAGTCTTCTAAGACCTCTTCGAGAATGGACTTTGCGCGCTCGGAAGCACGGCCACCGGAGCCGAGCGCGCCATCGAGCGAACGAATGTCCGCCTGCGTGACGTCGACCTCGGGCACCAACAATTCGCGATGCACCGCACGCGCGATCCGCCGGGAAACGCCCTCAGCGTCGCCGCTGCGCGCCGCCGGTATACGGACCGTGAACAGCTCGGTGCCGTCTTCGAGCATCAGGGAAGCGGACTGCGCGCGCACCACCAACCGAAAGCCCCAGCCATCCTGCTCGAACAACGGCGAGCCCGAAAGCAGCTCCAACGCCTCCGCGACTTCGGGCGTGTCCTCGCCCGCTTCGAGGACCACCGGAAGCGTGAAACCAAGCCGGCGGATGACGCCCGGATCCGTGGAGAGCACGACCGTGTACATCTGCATCGCTTGTTCGTAGTCGCCCGTCTCCACCGCAGCTTGCGCCGCGATCGCCGCCGCACGCGCGCGCAGCAAAGCTTCGCTCGGAGGAAGATGCTCCACGACCCACGACGCATTCTCGAGCGCCGCCGCTTCGTCACCGCGGAGGAGATAAGCCTCTGCCTCGAATGATCGAAAGATCAGCTCGGAGAGCTCTGGAGGCAAAGTCTCCTCGAAGCGCGCTTCGCGGATCGCCGCGAGCGCCACACCGGGACCGACGACGTGAATGATCTCCGCGTCGAGCCACTCGGGGAGCTCGATCGAGCCCGGACACTCGGGACGAAGCGAGCTCACCAAACGTTCGCGATCCGCGAGCACCTCCGCGGCACGCCGGCCGACGACCCACGCTTCATAACGAAGCCGTACGGCCTCCGCGCGGAGCTTCAACGAATCCCAAAATTCGGCGACCGAGGCTTCCTCTTCCAGTTGCCGCGCGACGTCGAGCTTCACGACCCGATCGGTCAACGCCGCCCCCGCTTCGTTCTGCTCCGCTTGCGCCGACGACGTTCCTTGGCGATCCGGCCGGTGCACGGTGCGCTCGGTGATCTCTGCGGCATCGCGCGAACGCCCGGCGATCATCAAGACCGCCGCGCCGATGAGATCCGCGTCCGATTCGTCTTGTTGCAACAGATAGTCGGGCCGCTGTTTGCGGTAGTCGCGCATCTTGCGCCAGGCACCGAGCGCCTCCGAAAAACGTCCTTGGCGCAGATACAGGCGCACCAGACGTCCCCACGGATTGACCGAACCATCGATCTCGCGATCCGCCGCTTGCAGATACATCCGCTCCGCTTCGTCGAGCTTGAACACTTCGCTCGCCGCGGCCGCCGCGTTCGACAGCTCGACCGCACCGTCGAGCGGATTTTCCTGCGCGATCTCCGCGGCCGCCATACACGCGCGATACGCTTCCATGCGCCGCCGCTGTTCGCTCTCCACCGCACACAACGCGGTCAGACCGACCGCGCGAAAGAACGGATCGGTGGAATTCGCGGCCGACTCCGAGATCTGGCGCGCTTCATCGAAACGTTTCAGCTTCAACAGCGGCCACGCTTTCAGCGGCGAAACGTCGACGCCGATCCGATCTTTGATCAGGTCGACATAGAGGATCTTCTCGACGTGATGATCCATCTCGCCGTGCACATAGACGAGCTCCATCATCACTTTGTAAAAGACCTTCCAGATCGGCGAGGTCACCGAGGGCTGTTCGCCGTAGTTGTCGATCAAGAGCTGCTCGGATTGTTCCAAGTGATAGAGCGCTTTCGGAAGATTGCCCTCGCCTTGGTGATGCGCCGCGCCGACCAAAAATTGCGCGCGAAACGAGCCGGGATTTTCGCGGAGCGCTCGATCGGCGAGCGACCGCACCGAGACCATGTTCGAACGACCGCGGCCGCCGGTTTCGAACAAACAAAACGCCGCACGCTCCAGCTCCGAGCCGCCAAATTCCTCGGCGCCGCCGCAGCTGGTGTCGATCACCGGCATACCGTCTTGGCCTGTCTTTTCTTCGGGCAAACGGAAGCGGTGCGCTTCGGTCGACGTGCCGACCAGCGGTTCTTGCGCGATCAACGTCGCAGCCAAGATGGCGAGCGAGACGATCATCGACCTCCCGTGAGTGTCGCGCGCGCGAGTCGCTCCAGCACCGGGGCCATCGATTGTTCCACGACCTCATCCACGTCCGCACCGCCCGCACCGAGCTCCACGCGATGGCCGAAGACGTGCGGCAAGAGCACTTCCACGTCTTCTGCGCTCACGAAGTCGCGCCCGTACAACATGGCGCGCGTCTGCAGCGACGGCAGCGACAACACCAAAGCTCGCGTCGACACCCCTTGCAACACGCGCCGATCTTCGCGAAGCGCGGTGGCGATGTCGACCAGCGCCTCATGCACCAAGTGATGGACGAAGATCTGCTCTTCGATCACCTTTCGTGCGCGCACGACCTCGTTTCGCGTCACGCCCGGCAAAGTCTTCGCGAGCCCGTCTTTCCGCTCGCGCATCGAGGTCAACACGTCGAGCTCCGACTGTCGATCGATGTGTTTCATCTTGATCTTGAACAAGAAGCGGTCGAGCTGCGCCACCGGCAAGGGATAAGTCCCCGCGAGATCGAGCGGGTTCTGCGTGGCGATGACGAAGAACAGATCGTCGAGCGGATGAGTGTGATTGTCGACGGTGACCTGTTTTTCGGCCATCGCCTCGAGCATCGCGGACTGTACTTTCGGCGAGGTGCGGTTGATCTCGTCTGCGAGCACCACGTGCGCGAACACCGGCCCCGGCCGGTACTGAAACGTCCCGGTGTGCGGATCGAAGATCGTCGTCCCGGTGACGTCCGAAGGCAAAAGATCCGGCGTAAATTGAATACGCCGAAACGCTTCGATGAAGCCGCGCGATTCGCGGGGACGATCGTCGATGATCGCTTCGCCGAGCGCTTTCGCCAGCGTCGTCTTGCCCGAGCCGGGGAAATCTTCGAGCAACATGTGCCCGTCGGCGAAGAGCGAGGTCAGCGCCAGCTCGATGACGTCGTCGCGCCCGCGCACTGCGACGCGCACGCGATCAAAGAGACGCCGCGCCACCTCGTGGCACTCGACTAAAGTAAACGTCTTCTCGCGAGACACAATTTCCGGGTTCAACGCTTCGACCATGACTTCGACACACCTTCGTTCATCGCGACCACAACCAAGAGACCGGGTTCAACACACCGATCAACCAACGCCACAACGGCACTTTTTTACGCACTTCACCGCCGACCGAGCTCGCGAGCGAACGCAGGCTATGACCCTCGGCGCTCGCCACCGATCGTAGCGCATCGCGTGAACCGTACGCCACGGCGACGTGTTTGTTCGTCAGCGCCAAAAAGCTCGGTGAAAATTCCTTCACGCGTTTCGCGAAACGTTCGCGCGGCTCACCGTGCTCGCGCAGATATCCCGCAGCCGAGAGGCGATCGAGCGCTGCGCGATACGCGACGATCGGTTGCCTCTTCGCCCCGGCGAAATACGGACCGAGCAAACGCCACCACTTCATCAGATAGGCGAGCGCCAAGAGCGCGCCGAGCAGATAAGGCACCAGCGCCATCGCTTGGCGGATGATCTCGCCGAGCTTCGGCCCGGAATACGGCTTCGGCCCTTCGCGTCCTTCTTTTCGCGCCATCTCTCCGAGCAGCTGCTGCAGATCGCGCTCAGCGAAGGTCTGCGGTTTCACGTCCGTCTTTTCCGGCGTCACTTCGACGGGCACCCAACCGATGTCTTCGAGATAGATCTCCGCCCAGGCGTGCGCATCACCTTGTTTGATCAAGAGTGAAGAGCCGCCGCCGAGATTTTCGGAAGGCACACCATAACCGGCGGAGACACGCGCGGGCACACCGTTGGCGCGCAACAAATACGCGGCCGAATGCGCGAGATGCACGCAATAACCTTTCATCTCTTCAGAGAAGAGAAAGGCTGCGGTCGGATCTTCTTCACCGTCGTAGTTCTTGCTGAAGGAATAGGTCGCGCTCTGCTCGAGATATCGTTTGGTGGTCATCGCCAGCGCGATCGGATCGTTTTGATAGTCTTTGCGAAGCTGCGATTTCAATGTCGCCGCGAGCTTGTGGTACCGCTCGTCCTTCGGCATCTCCGTGTAGTACTCCCAGACGTCGTCGCTCCACGAAGGATCGCCCGCGGGTGTGCCGATCAAGTTGTCGTACGTCTCGGTGATCACGCTGGAGACCACGCTGTACGCGCGCCGAAAACGCGCAGGTTCTGGGTTCGGAAGAGGCGCGGCTTCCACGGCATCGGTCAACACGAAGGGGCGGCGATGTTCGGACATCAACGCGACGTCGGTGGCCACCAATTCACGTCCCTCGGCTTCGCGTGAGGGTCCGAGCACTTCGGTGCGCACGACTGGAAAGGAGCGCACCACATCTTGGTCGACATCGCCGCGCGAAGTTTCGATCAGCCGTGTTCCGTTGAACTGCGAAAACGACGCGTGCCGGAAATAGAAGACCCCCGACGACGGCTGCACATCTTTGTGAAACACGACGACCGCGGCCGGCCGATTCTGTTGGCTGCCGCCGCCCGGACGGGGCATGTCGTCTTGTTTGAAGCCCGCGCTCGCTTGTTGATCCTTCTCTTCCTTGCCGCCTTTTCCGGCGCCACCTTTTTGGTCGTCGTCCTTCGAGGCCCCCGGCGGTTGTTGATCCGGGCGCTCCACATCCGCACCGTGGATCCGCATCGCGAGCATGCCGCCGAGCACCAACACGAAGAGCAGCTGTGCGATCGTCCGTTTCGGCGAACGCCCGTAGGCGAGCACACCGGCGAACAACAACGCACCCGCGAGACCGATCGCCAAAAACGCGACCACGGGATCGATCCCTTGCGTCCAAAACCAATCGGAGACTTCGAGTGGCCGCGCGATCATTCCACCGCGATGGGCCGCGACCGTCGTGGCCACTGCGGCGACGACGACACCACCTTCGATCGCCAGCGCCGCGCGATAACGAAGCGCGATCGCGCGGAGCGCCACCGACACCCCAAACGCGACCGTGCCCCAACGCAGCGCTTCGGCGACGTTCAAGGAACCCACGGGCGAGATCAGCTCCGACATCCACGTCGCTTCGACGAAGACGTAGAGCATCAGGCGGCCGAGCAAGACCACGAGCAAGGCGAGCGCGAGGACCGCCGGTAAGCGGTAGCGCCGATCGATCAGACGTTCGGCGATCCACGCGCCGTAACCTGCAGCGAGCGCACCCCAGATGATCCCCACCGGCAAAGAGATCGGCCAAGCAAAAACCGCGAGCGCGATCGCGAGCAGCGCCGCGTGGACGAAGCTCGATAGTTTGATCTTCGCCGGCGTCGCCTCGATTTCGTCTTCGATCTTTTTGTCGCCGCGAAGCGGTGCTGCAAACGTCGACACTTAAGCAACCCTCCGCGCGCCGCGCGATCCGATGGGAAGCGCGCGCCCCGTCGTCCGTTCGAGCGCCATCACTTGTGCAGCCGAGCCGAGCGAAACAAATGCGCGCGCCACTTCCGCGAGCTCACTCGGCGTGGTGCGCGCGTCGGAGTGCGGTTTCGGCGCATCCGGGATCTTGAGATAACGATCGACGGAGCGCTCTTTCGGCGCGTCTTCGTCGACGCCGTCGGTCACGATCAACACGCTGACCGACGCACCGAGCTTCTTCACCGCGGCGACAGTCCGATCGATCCACGGACCTGTCCGCGCGGGCACAAAGATGATCACCCGCATCGCTTGTTGTTCGGCGGTCCCTTCGAGGAACTTCGACAGGCCCGCAGCATCTCCCTGCTCCGTGCCGCGCACGCGACGCGAGCCGGCGATCAAGGAGAGCGCACCATCGACCTCATCGGCGGGATGATTGGCGCCGTCCGCCGAAAACACCCAGCCTTCGCCGAGGAGATTGTTCTCCACCGCGACGCGCGCCGCAGCGGCGGGAGGCTCATCGCCGAGCGCTGCGGGCAGATAGGCGGCCACGCGCACCGAAGGCGCGATCGCACGTTCGGGCGTACGCACCATGAGCACGCCGGTACGCGCATAGATCTTCCACAAGGCGAGCTTCAACGGATCGCCCGCGACGTAACGGCGCATGTCGACGCGATCGCCCGTGAGATCCCCCAGTGGATGCGGAAGATCGTCGCCGCCCGAGAGCGAGCGCAACATCGGCGCATGTTCGAGCTCGCCGACCCAAGGCAACACGCGCAGGGTGACGTCTTCTTTTCGGCGCAAGACGATCCGCGCGAGACCAAAGCCGTCTTCGATGACAAAACGCCGTTCGAGACGCGTCGCCGAAGTGCGCGCCGCCGTGGTGAACGCTTCGCGCAGCTCGCCGCGGATGTTCACCAGCTCGACCTCGAAGTGTTCGGGCTCGACCAAGGTCCAGCTCACTTCGATCAGCGGCAGATAACGCCAGGAAGGAAGCGAGATGCCCGCATAAGGATGTTGCGCTTCGAAAGACACCACGCGCGGCGTCGCTTGCAGCTTACGCTTCACTGTCCGATGGACCAGGATCGCTCCGATAATCACCGCGACCATGGCCACCGTCACCAGCGCGATTCCGAGCAGCGACACCAGGCGCACCACGTAATCGAGGCGCGGAACGGCGAAGTATTGGAACACGAGCAGACAACCCGCGAGGACCAACACCCCGAGGTTGGTCAGCGGCAAAAGCTCGCGCGCCCTTCCGGCGAGGCGCCGGATCTTTCCCCACGCTCTCGCCACGGATGACGACTGTACCTCAGTCAGGATAGGTTCTCCGCTCCCATGCCATATGCCGGAAACAGCGTGAATTATTCCCGAAGGCCAAAAACCTCGGTCATACCCGCGCTCGCATTCTCGGTCGCATCCTTGGCGTTCGCCTGCGCCGGCGCGAAACCACCGTTTCAGTTCAAGGGTCCGCCGCCGGCGAACGCGTCCGATCGGGCCATGGCGCGCTTCGCCGATCGTTACCTCGACTCGGCGCTGCGCATCGATCCCGTGCGTGCTTCAGCGCTCGGTTACAAAAAATACGACCGTTTTCTGCCCGATTGGTCGGCCGCGGGCGTGGAACGATCGGCGGCGACGCTCCAGACGCTGGAGCGCGAGCTGATCCGCATCGACGTCAACAAGCTCTCCACCGCCTATTCGATCGATCACGAGCTGATCGCTGCGGAGATCGCACGTTCGCTCTACTTGAGCACTGCGCTCCGAACCCAAGACTGGGACGTGCAGCAGTGGGCCGAAGCGATCGGCGCCGCGTTTTATCACGTGACGCTGCCGCCGGATGATGCCGCAGAATGGCCCGAGAAGCTGGACGCCACGTTGGCGCGCCTCACCGCGCTTCCTCTGTTTCTCGAACAAGCGAAGGCGACGCTGAAAAATCCGCCGCGCGTGTTCACCGAATTCGTGCTCACCCAGGCACCTGGCCAGTTGGACACGATCGAAAATCAGCTCCCGAAATTGTTTGCCGGGGACGCGGCGCGAAAAGCGCGCTTCGAACAGACGCAGCCGAAAGCGGCCAAGGCGCTGCGCGAATTTTTTGCGTGGATGGAAAGCGACTTGTTGCCGCGATCCACCGGAGATTACCGCCTTGGCAAAGAACGTTTCGAGAAAAAACTGGAGCACACGCTCGGCTCGACGATGAAAGCCGCCGAGGTTTATGCGGCCGCGGAACACGCGCTCCAGACCGCACGTTTCGAGATGTACGATCTCGCGCTGCCGCTTCACCGCGAGATGTTGCCCGGCGATCAAACCTATCTCGCTTTGACCGGTGATGAACGGATCAACGCGGTGGTGGGACGGGTGATCGGCGCGTTGTCGTCGGAGCACGGGACTGCGGAGTCTTTGTTCGACGACGTGCGCGCGGTGTCGAATCGGCTGAAGACGTTCATCGGCGCGACGCAGCTGATCGCGCTGCCGCCCGCGGAGGACAACTTCGTCATCGAACGGACGCCGCCGTTCCTCGATGGGCTCGCGGTCGCCTTCTACAATCCTGCGCCCGCGTTTCAGCCCGACGTGAAGAAGAGCTTTTGGATCAGCACCGTCCCGGGAAAAACGGCCGAGGACAAAGAGAGCTTCCTGCGCGAGTACAACCGGCACACTTTGCTCGCGCTGGTGATCCACGAGGCGTTTCCGGGGCACTACGTGCAAGGTTACTGGTCGAGCCATTCGCCGAACGCGTCGATCGTGAAGAGCGCACTGGAGAGCGGGACGATGACCGAAGGCTGGGCGGTGTTGATCGAGGAGCTGATGCATCGCCGCGGTGTCTCGAAGGACAACGTCAAGGAGCGCTTGTTCCACTTGAAGATGCGGCTCCGCGTCTTTGCGAACGCGATGATCGACACGCGCCTGCACACCAGCCGCGAAGAAGAATCCGCGCTCGACGCTTGGGCGCTCGAGCTGATGAAGAAAAAAGCGTTTCAAGAGGACGCCGAAGCGACGCGCAAATTGCGCCGCGCGAAGCTGAGCAGCACGCAGTTATCGACCTATTTTGTGGGTTATAAAGAGATGCTGGGCGTCTACGACGATGCGCGCCGTATCAAGAAGGTCGACGAAAAGAAGGTGCTCGAGGAGATGATCTCTTACGGCGCCATCCCACCCCGTTTGATCCGCCGCGCGATGCACCTGCAATGAGAGCTGTACTTTAGTCCGCCGTTAACCGTCCAAGTAACCTGCGGCCTGCAGATTGAAGAGGTGCGCGTAGCGGCCGTTTTTCTCGATCAGCTCTGCGTGTGAGCCGACTTCTTCGAGCTTGCCGCCGTTGAGCACCACGATCCGATCCGCCATGCGCACCGTGGAGAAGCGGTGCGAGATGAGGATCGCCGTCTTGTTTGCGGCGAGCGCTTTGAAACGAAGAAACAGCGCGTGTTCCGCTTCGGCGTCGAGCGAAGCGGTGGGCTCGTCGAGGACCAAGATGTCGGCGTCGCGCATGAATGCGCGCGAGATGGCCATTTTTTGCCAGCTGCCGATCGACAGCTCGGTGCCGCCGTCGAACTGCCGGCCGAGCTGTGTGTCCCAGCGATTCGGTAGCCCGGCGACGACCTCGTCGGCCCCGCCCTGTTTGGCGGCGCGCTCCAGGCGATCGGCTTCGCCCGCGTGTTCGAGATCGCCGAGCACCACGTTGTCGCGTGCGGTGAATTGGTAACGCACGAAATCTTGCAGCACGACGGCGAAACGCGCGTGCAACACGTCGCGCGGGATCTGGTCGAGGGGCACGCCGTCGAGGGTGATCGTGCCGCCGGTGGGCCGGTACAAACCGGTGAGCAGCTTGATCAAGGTCGACTTGCCGGCGCCGTTTTCGCCGACGATGGCCAACTTTTCGCCGGGTCCGATGGTCATCGAGAGATCGTCGACCGCAGGTTTTTTGGCGGCCGGATAGCGGAACGTCACGTGGTCGAGCACGAAGCCTGTCCTTTTGGACAGGTCGACCGCAGCGAGCGGCGCAGGAGCTGCGTTCTTCAGCTCCAAGAAACCGAAGAGGTTCGACATGAACAAGTTGTCTTCGTAGGTCGAGCCGACGGAACGGAGGATGCTGCGCAATGCGCCTTGGCCGTTGCGGAAGACGGTGATGTAGAGCGTCATGTCGCCGATGGTCAGCGCTCCGTCGATCGCCCGCGCGGCGAAGTACGCGTAACAGCCGTAGAGCACGACCGAAGAAACCGTCGACAACAGAAAGCCCGCGAGGGAGCGGCGCACCGCCAAGGAGCGTTCTTCGGCGAAGAGCTTTTGGTAGAGCGTGTTGTAGCGGGAGAGCAGCTCTTGGCCGAAGCCGTAGAGCTTCACTTCTTTGACGGTGCTGTCGCTGGTGAGGAGCGACTCGAGGTAACGCATCTTGCGCTGTTCGGGCGCGCGCCAAGAGTAGACGCGGAACGCTTCACCCGAATATTTCGCTTCCACCAGGAACGCGGGGACGGTGGCGACGAGCAGCGCGAGCAGCGTCCAGGGATTGAAGGCGACCAACAGTGCGCCGTAGGACGCGAGGGTGACGATGCCGCCGGCGATGGCCACGATGTTGGTGAACAGATTGAGCGGGCGCGAGCTTGCTTCGCGGCGGGCGTTTTGGAGCTTGTCGTAGACCGACGGGTCCTCGAAGTGCGACAGCTCCAGCGAGAGCGCCTTATCGAGAATCCTCGAGTGGATGAAGTACGCGAGCTTCGTTCCCAGGTTCGTGCGCACCACGCCGGTGATCAGCCCGACGACGCCGAGCGCCAACATCACCCCAAGCTCCGCAAAGACGAGCTCGATGGCGTGCGACCTGTCCTCTTGGACACCTGTCCTTCCAGCCAGGACGACGGCGTCGATAATCAACTTCCCGAGCCACGCGACCGCCAGCGGCAACAACGCGCCGACGAAGCTCGCCACCATGAAGATCAGCGAGCTCGTTTTATCGGCGCCGAAGACCAGCGAGAACACGCGCGGCGTCTGCGAAAACGCGAGGCGGATCGAGCTTTTGAGGTCGAGCTCCGTCTTCGGTTTTTCGGTGCGCGTGCGCGGCATGAAAAAAGCGGGCGAGGCGTGTCATCGCCCGTCCTGGGCAATAACGCGCCTCGCCCACAAAGCACGAGGAAATTGTTGTCGAAGCCGCCGGCGCGACGAAGTCACCGCTATGACGGAGCCACCGCTACGACGGAGCCACCGCTACGACGGAACCACCGCTTCGTCGGAGCCACCGCTTCGACGGAGCCACCGCTACGACGAAGCCACCACTACGACGGAGCCACCGCTTCGTCGGAGCCGCCGCTTCGACGGAGCCACCGCTTCGACGAAGCCACCGCTACGACGGAGCCACCGCTTCGACGAAGCCACCGCTACGACGGACCCACCGCTACGACGGAGCCACCACTACGACGGAGCCACCGCTTCGTCGGAGCCGCCGCTTCGTCGGAGCCGCCTGCGCGTAGAGGTCTCGCGCCCGTCCCCGGGCGCGAGCCGCATGCCATGCAGCCCCAACGAAGGCACCCGCAAGCGAAGCGCGCAGCACGCAACGCGTGCGTAGCCCCTAAGGAGACCTCTTCGACCCGGCGCCACCGCCCATCGAAGAGATCCAACCAAGACACACCCAGCTCCCGCCAAACACCGGCTCCCCGCCAAAAACACCGGCTCCCCGCCAAAAACACCGGCTCCCCGCCAAAAACACCAGCTCCCCGCCAAAAACACCAGCTCCAAGAACACAGCGACGAAGAACACAGCGACGAAGAACACAGCGACGAAGAACACCAGCTCCCGCCAAAACCACCAGCTCCCGCCAAAACCACCAGCTCCCAAGAACACCAGCGACCAAGAGCTCCGCCGCAGAGCGAGCGCTACCTCATCGAATCGATGATGCCCTTCGCGGTCTGGTTGTACTTGTCGATGATCTGACGAAGCATATCGAACATCTGGGAGCGCTTATCGATGAGGCGCTTCAGCTTCATGGTCTCGACGTCGATCGACTTGTCGCTTCCGCCACCGCCGCCGCCGCCACCTTTGCCGCCGCCTTTACCACCGCCGCCGCCGCCGCCCTGTTTGCTCTGCTGCTGCTGGAGCTTGTTGATCTCCTGGGCTTGCTTCTCGATGTCCTTGTCCATCTTCTGCATGATCAACATGATCATCAGCGTCACCTTGTCTTCGACGGTGAGGCTTTTGTCGTTGAGCACGCCGGAGATGTCGCTGCCGTCGCTCTCCGAGAGACCGAACTGCTCTTGATTCTGTCCGACCTGGCCTGGCTGGAACGGTCCGTTCGCGTTGAAGCCCGCGCCCTGGCCCTGGCCGTTGAGCTGCGGATTGCCGGGAGGTCCGAACCAATCGACGAACGGCGATTGTCCGTTCACGCTTTGGATCGCCGAGCCCGCTTGCTGCGTGACTTGGCCCTGACCCATCGAACCGAAGAGGCTCGAGAGCGCGTTCAACATCATGCCGTGGAACTGCGAGTGTCCGCCGCCGGTGAGCTGATCGAGCGGAGAGCCGCCGCGGCCCATCTGCGCGAAGATCTGCGCGGCCTGGGCGAAGGAGTTGTTTTGTGCGCCGCCCGCGGGGAAGTGACCATTACCGAAGGGCATGATCGCCATGCGACCGTCATCGACACCGTCCGGCATGATGCGTCCGCCCATGGCCATCTCGACCTGTTGGCGGGCGAACGGATTCGACTTCAAGAAACGCTCGAACATCGAGCCTTGCGCGCGCTGATACAACGAAGCCGCGGAGAACGACGGCGCAGGGGACGCGCCGAAATCAACCATCTGCGGCATCGCGTAGTTGTGCGGGCAATTGCAGTTGCCCATGTTGGGGCCGGGCATCATCAAAGGACCGGCGATGCTCCCGTTCTGGAGCATCGACGCCAACATGTTCGGAGAGATCCCGCCGGCCGCGCGCTGAAAAGAATCCCCTAATTCATGGAGCAGCTGAAGCTCTTGGAGCTCCTCGAGCTGATGTAGAAAGTCGGTTCCTGCGCCAAGTCCGTTGAGGAAGTGTGTGCCGCCGCGGAGTAGGTCAATTCCATTGCCCATGAACGATCTCCTTCGTTGTGCAGCCCGGCGACTAAGACGGGGTGCACTGGGAGCTAGAGCAACAGGCGGGCCACCTGGATCAAAGACGATTACTGTTCGCTTACACCGCGAACGCAACTACGAGGAGTGCACGCTACACCTTTGGAGGTGCAGGTCTGCCCAGCTCACCGTGCACAACGGGGTTCGGCTGTTCGGGCAGCGAGAGGAGACTTTGCGACGAACATGCCAACGCGGCGCCTCCGTTTGCGGCGACCGTCTCAGGAACGGGAGACGACTCGGCGATCGCGGTAAGTACGTTCGCGTGCACGTTTCGCGATGGCGGAGGATCGGTCAGGCTCGCGCGAGCGCTTGAACGGCGGAGGCCATCGCCCGTTGCCCATAGCAGAAGCGCACCGGATTGTTGGCACCCGCCCAGGAAACAGAGCACGTCGTTTTGGTGAACAGCGCGTCTCTCGTTTCGGGGAACGGAGAGAGGACGTTGTTTTCGGCTATGACCGGATTGACGCTGTCGACCGATCTCGAGCAAAAGCCTGGGAACAATGTCGGATTCGGCTGCGCTGGGGTTCTTCAAAGACCTCGGCAAACATCCAAAAGGTTTCTGGTTCATCTTCTGGGGCGAGCTCGCAGAGCGCAGCTCGTACTACGGCATGCGCGCCATCCTGGCGTTGTACATGACCGACAAGCTCGGCTTCACGCAGGGCCAATCGGCGAAAGCCATGGCCGTCTTCATCGGCGCTTGTTACTTCTTCCCGCTGATCGGCGGCTGGATCGCCGACAACCTCTTCGGCAAATACTGGACGATCGTCGGTTTCTCCATCCCATACATACTCGGGCATCTGGTCCTCGGCATAGAAACGAGGACCTTCCTCCTGATCGCGCTCGCGCTCCTCGCCGCGGGTACGGGTGTCATCAAGCCCAACATCTCGACGCTGATGGGTCTGACGTACGACCAACAACGTCCAGGCGATGAAGCGCTCAGAAGCGATGCGTTCGGCATCTTCTACATGGCGATCAACATCGGCGCGGTGATCTCGCAGATCGCCATGCCGTACATTCGCACTTCGTACAGCTATCAGCTCGCGTTCGCTTTCCCGGCCGCCTTGATGATCGGCTCGTTCATCCTCTTTGCTGCAGGCAAAAAACGATATGCGGTGGAGAACATCGATCGAACGAAGCAGCTCACCGCCGACGAGAAAGACAGCAAGAGCAAGATCGTCCTGCTCATCGCCGTGATGGGCGTGATCTTCGGCGCGATCACTTGGGCCTCGGTCGTCGAGTCCGAATACTTGAAGGTGCTCGGTATCGTCGGCTTCATCGGCTTCGCCACGGTGATGACGCGCGTGCTCGGACGCCTCGGCGGAATCTTTGTCTTGGTGACGTTCTTCTGGGCGATCTTCGATCAGTCGGCGAGCACCTGGATCTTCTTCGCCAAGTCGGACTTCAACCTCGACTTCTTCGGCTTTCACATCGAGCCGGACGCCATTCAGTCGATCAACGGCGGCTTGGTCATCCTGCTCGTGCCGACGTTCTCCATCATCTGGCGCGCGATCGGCCGCTCTCGCGGTCGCGACGTTCGTCCGACCGAACGCATGTTGATCGGTTTCGTCCTCACCGCGATCACGATGTTGGTCATGGGTGTCGCAGGTTTCGTCGCCGTCGACGGCGTCAAAGTGTCGATCATGTGGCAAGCGGGCGCGTACGTCTTCCTCACCGCCGCGGAGATCTGCATCTCCGTGGTCGGCCTGGAGCTGGCGTTCGCCGCAGCGCCGAAACACATGAAGTCGGTCGTCACCGCCTGTTGGTTGTCTTGCGTGGCGATCGCCAACTTGTGCATCAACGCGCCGATCACCGAGCTCTACGACAAAATGGCGCACGGCCCGTATTTCATGATGCTCGCGGGCATGATGGTCCCGGCGATCATCATCTTCGTCTTCGTGGCGAAGGGCTTCAACGCCGAGCTGGATCGCAAGAAGGCCGCAGCGCAGACAAACGTCGCAGCGTGACTTGGCCGGTTAACGCCGGAACCAGTCCGGCTGCCGGCCCTTCGTTCGGCTTCGCCTCTCTGCGCGCTTCGCTTGCGGCTGGCCGGTAGCGGCGGGAAAAGCCCGCCTGCGGACCTACGTTCGCTGCGCTCACTGCGCGCTTCGCTCGCTGAGCTCGTTCAGGATCTAGTTCAACACGCGCACGTTGCCGCGCGTGTTGGGCTCGAGCTTCGGATCTTTTTTCTCATCTCCGGGAGCCGCAGTGCGCGCCACGTATTCCGCGCGCCGTTCGGCGTCGACCTTCTTGAATAACTTGTTGAGCCCGAGCGCGAGGCCCGCGAGATCGACCAGGGGCCGCGGGAGGATCGCCGGGAGCATCGCCGCAAGTTTTCCGATCTTCGGCACGTAAACTTCGAGCCTGTTCTTTTGGACACCTTTGACCAAAGCCTTGGCCACGTCTTCCGGCTGGACGATCGGCGGCCACGCCAAACCGCCCGCACCGGCCGCGAGCTCGGTGTTCACCAAGTACGGCATGACGTAGGTGAGCTCGATGCCCGAGCCGCGCAGCTCGTTCCGCACCGATTCGGTCGCGCCGATCACCGCAAACTTGGTCGCGGTGTATGTCGTCGCATGCGGAATGCCGATCCGCCCGGCGAGTGAGGCGACGTTGACGATGTGCCCCTGCCCGCGCCCGAGCATCTTCGGGAGCACGGCCCGCATCCCGTGGAGCACGCCCATGACGTTGATGTCGATCTGACGGCGGTCATTTTGTTCGTCGAGGTCGAGGAACTTTCCGAGCGACATGATGCCCGCGTTGTTCACCAACACCTCGAGCGGACCGAGGTTTTGTTCGATCCGGTCCACGACTTGGTCGAAATCGGAACGTTTGGTGACGTCGAGCTTCATCGCGTGGATCTCGCCCGAGGCCGACAGCTCACGCGCACACGTCTCGGCGAGCGGCAGATCGATGTCGGCGACCACCACGCGCGCGCCGGCCCGGAGGAATTCGACCGCGGTCGCCCGCCCGATCCCGCGCGCACCCCCGGTGATCAGCACGAGCTTTCCCTTCAGATCTTTGTGAGCCATACGAATCGGCTTAGCAGGCGATTTGACTGGATCGCAAGGTATCGGGGAGTCTGGAGGCGGGTTGGCCGCGTTCGAGGAGCAAACCGTCCGCAAGATCGGGCGCTACGAGGTGATCCGGAAGATCGCCACAGGTGGAATGGCCGAGCTCTTCTTGGCGCGTTTCGTCGGCCCCGGCGGATTCGAGAAGCGTTGTGCATTGAAACGGATCCTTCCGCAGTTCGCCGCGGACACCACCTTCACGCGCATGTTCATGACGGAAGCGCGTGTCACCGCGATGTTCGATCACCCGAACTTGGTGACGGTGTTCGAGCTCGGACAAGACGAACACGCGCAGTTCTACATCGCGATGGAGCTGGTGAACGGGATGAACCTTCGCCAGCTGATGCACATGGCTAAGGAGCGCGGCAAACGTGTGCCGCCCGAGCTCGCCGCGTTCATGATCGCGCAAGCGCTCGACGGGCTCGCGTACGCGCACGAGTTCCGCGACGAGACCGGCCAACACCAAGGTCTCGTCCACCGCGACATCTCTCCGCAAAACCTGCTCATCTCCTACGAAGGCACGGTGAAGATCGTCGACTTCGGGATCGTGAAGGGCTCCTCGATCAGCGGCGAAACGTTGGCCGGGATGCTCAAGGGCAAGGTCGCGTATATGTCGCCCGAACAAGCGTCGGGCGAGACGATCGATCACCGTTCGGATCTCTTCTCCATGGGCGTGGTGCTCTACGAGCTGATCGCCGGCGAGAAGCCGTTCACCGGGCCGAACGAGATCATGTGTCTGAAGCAGATCCTCGAGCACAACCCGCCGCCGCTCACCACGTACGCGCCGGAGTGTAACGAAGCGATCGAACGTATCGTCTACCGCGCGTTGGGCAAACAAGCGTCGGAACGATTCGGCACTGCGCGCGAGATGCAGTTCGAGTTGCAGAGCGTGCTCAATCAATGTCCCGTGCCGCTCGGGCGTCACGTGGTCGCCGAGTTTTTGAAGAGCCTCACCGAAACCGCGACGGAGCAGTTCGATCCTTCGCGGCTCCACATCCCGCGCACGCCGGGGGTGGTGGTGAAGCCGTCGAGCGTCGGTTTTGCGGTCAACGATTCGAACGTCCCGCTCGCCGATGCGCGCCGGGCGAGCGGATCGCAACCGGCCGAGAGCTCGTCGATGCCGTACACCGAGCGGACGCCGTCGGTGAGCCGCCCTCGCACTTCGCCGTTGGTCGACAACGGGCTGACCTCGGAGCTGCGCGCTGCGGGTATCGGCAGCAAGTGGAGCCCGATGGTGATGTTGGTGTTCCTCGCCTCCGCCGTCTTCGGTGGGCTCGCGGTGTTGTTGATTACCAAAGAGCCCGAGCCGGTGTTGATCGAAACGTTGATCGAGCCGCAGCCGTTCACGCTCAATGATCCAAAGGACAGGAAGGTCGAAAAAAGCCTCGAGGCGCTCCCTGCCCAAAAGACCACTGTGGCCGATGCGCCGGTGAACGAACCGGTGCAGACGGCGGTGGTCGGCGAGAAGAAGCCGCGCGACCGCGAGGGACGAGAGCCGCGCGAGAAAAAGAGGCGGAACAAAGATCGCGATGAGCCGCGTTCGGTGAGCGGCGGGGGTCAGCTGTCGATCGAGTCCACGCCGCGCGGCCTGACGGTGATGCGCGGCGACGACGTGCTCGGCAAAACGCCGATCGCGTCCGTGTCGCTGCCGCCCGGCAAACACACGCTGCGGCTCTTTAACAAAGCGTTCGGGATCTCCAAAACCATGGTCGTGGAGATCAAAAAGGGCGAACGCAGCGACGAGTCTTTCGTCGTCGGCCGCGGCACGTTGAAGGTGAACTCGCGTCCGTGGAGCGAGGTGTTCATCAACGGCGTCAGCAAAGGAAAGACGCCGCTCGACGCGCCGGTCTACGAAGGCACACACGAAGTGCGGCTGGTGAATCCAGAAGCCGGCGAGCGCATCCAAAAAGTCGACATCAAGGCCGGCGAAGAGAAAGACGTCAAAGTTCGGTTCTAACCGGGTGCTCGCGGATCGCGAGCCTCGCGTACGCGGATCGCGAGCCCGCGTCCATCGCCCGCCCCGCGGACCGGGGCCGGTCGCACCTCGTGCACCTAGGCAACCGCTCGGCGCGGTGGCCGATCGGACAGTGTGCTCGGACTCAGCAGTTACGGTGGTCGCGAGCGGTCACGATCGGCTTACGAGGTGCGCCGGACCCCGGTCCGCGACTCCTTTAGATGAGCATGATCTGATCAGACCCGGCGCAACCACGAATCGCGAGCCTCGCGTACGCGGATCGCGAGCCCGCGTCGATCGCCAGCCCCGCGGACCGGGGCCGGTCGCACCTCGTGCACCTAGGCAACCGCTCGGCGCGGTGGCCGATCGGAGAGTGTGCACGGACTCAGCAGTTACGGTGGTCGCGAGCGGTCACGATCGTTTTACGAGGTGCGCTGGACCCCGGACCGCGACTCTGTAGTTCAGCATGATCTGATCAGACCCGGCCCAACCACAAGATCGCGGGTCGGGCCTTCGGCGCACCTCGTAAGCCGATCGTGACCGCTC
>WUUC01134460.1_pt1 | contig 41693 bp, 53 predicted proteins | sample 6278441 | NCBI WGS metagenome assembly WUUC01 (sample SAMN13675441, study PRJNA597444) | soil metagenome | isolation source: soil | place: USA: Washington | collected 2017-10
ATGAAAAGCAAATTGACGAAGGCCGAGCGAGAAGCGGAGGCGGCATACGCGGAGAAGGCCTATAAGGACCGCGGTGCGGCGAGTAAGCAGATTAAGGCCATATTCAAAGAACGCGATGCCCAGAGGGCTGCGGGCCTTCCGGTGACGGCGGGCGTTCGGCCGCCTGCGGTGCAAGCAATAGTTGATGCGGCGATCGCGGGTTCGAGGCCGGTGACGATCAGATTGAACGTTAAGGACATCAGGCGCGCCGAGGAGCAGGCGGCGGCGAAGGGTTTGAAGTACCAGACGTATATCAAGATGCTGCTGCATGAGGCGTTGGCGGCGCGGTGAACCTGAACGTCTGTGCGTATTGTGGGGAGCTCGGCGACGAAGCGGAGACGCACGACGTCGGCACGGCTAGCGGGTGGTGCAAGATCCATCGTGAGTGCATATTCCGAATGGTCAGCGGATCGGCGGCGCATCTGCTGGGGGATTGTGCTTGCTGCGGGGGCACTCGCTCTGATCCGCCGGGAATGTCGAAGCGGCAAGCGGCGCGGCTGGCGCTGGAAACTTGGCAGGTTCTCCATCCGCCACAATAGCGGGCATGGCTGATTTCATTCGAGCATCGGAACTCACCCCTGAGGTTGAGGCCGCAATTAAGGACGCGTTTCTCTTCCATCCCTGGGATGAGAAGCAAATAGAAAAGGGAACGCGGGTGAGGGAAGCTCTCACGGCCGCAGTGTGTGTGATCGTTGCTGAGGTGCCACCCTCGGCCGATCGAAGCGCGGCTATCCGGAAGATCCGCGAAGCGCGCATGGATTGCAACTCGGCCATCACCCATGGCGGGAAGTTCTGATCGCGGATGCCTAATCCGAAGCGGCTGCTGATGGCTGAGCAGTGGGATCAGTTCTCGCGGTTGATCGGACTCTATGACAAGCCGGCAACGCAACGGCGGGAAATGAGGCGAGCGTTTTATGCCGGCGCCGAGTGCATTCTGTTTCGGGTGATAGCGAGCTTCGCTCCGGAAGCGGAACCAACGGCCGAGGATCTCGCGATCATGCAAGGCGTTCAAGATGAGCTCGTTGAGTTCGCGGAGCAGATGAAAAACGGTCGGGCCTGAGGGTTGCTCGGGTGAGCGACGATAGACGGGAAGTTCTCCTTTTCGTGCACAACTGAGAGAGTGTACGGAAAACCTCTGATTCTGGGGGCGCTTTGGTGTTGCAAACGCGGCACTTAAGCGCCCTATTTTTGTGTACGGCAAACATTTGTTATCCGTACAAAACCACGTTCACAAACGTGCTCAAACGTGCGTATTCATTGAGTTTTGAAGGCTTTCGGCTGCGGGCTTCGACGGTTGCCGCCGGCGCGGAGGCGCAACATACAGCAACAGATGCCGGCGGGCCGGAGTTTCCGCCTACGGTTCCGGCTGGATCTCGGTATAGATTGGCGCGTCGGCATCGCCGGTGAAGGCATAGGTACCGCTGTGCTCACCGACGAGAGTGATGCGGTCGGGCCAAACGTCGTCGAGTGCTGGATGAAACGATTGCAGGGTGTAGGGGAAGGATGTCCCGTTCAATCGATAGAAGGTGGCCGTCATGGGATCAGCTGCGCATGTGGCGGTTGTGGACGCGATCGTATGAGGTCGCGGCGCCTGATGATAGGGCACCGCGAACCTCATTGAGCAGCCGAAGGATAGCGGGGCTGGTAGCGAGGGAAGGGTGTGGGGTTAAAGCGGCCGGCGGGGCTGCGGGCGGACTCTTGGGGACTTCGGCGCTCATGGGTGCATTCTATCGTTGCGGCGGCGGGCCGAAGTTTCTCGCTACGAGTCCTTGGCCTCGGCACCGTGGATATCCCCAGCGAGCCTGAGACCTTCTGCTTTTAGGCGCAGCTTCTCGGCGTCTTGGTGCATCTGAAGGTACACCGCTGGCGGCTTGGACCATCGAAGGTCGATGAGCTTTTTCACGGCTACCCCATATTCCGATAGGGCCGTATGGTATTCGCGCAGCAGTTCCGATTCTTTGTTTTGGTGTGATGATTCCACGGATCAGTTCCTAACTGGGGGCGGTTCGGGTTTGCCGTTGCGGCTGCCGCGGTTTCTGATCCATTCGTTCCAAGTCTGGATGAGCGCGTCGAAGTTTCTTTGGGTCTCGGCACTCTTCATGGCTAGGTAGTTCATGATTCGTTTTGTCTCGGCTTGCGCGTTGGCCAGGTTGGCCATCGCCTCGTCGAGATTGTCGAAATTGTGGGTGTGAGTGGTCTGCCTGGTAATCAGGGTGTCGATGTTCTGGGCGAGGGCTCTTTGGGGCGTACCCAGCTCTTCTAAAGTGGCGTTGATGCGTTGGAAGCGGAGGTCGGACTGGTTAGTCATTGTTAGGTCCTTGGGAGGCTTTCTCGGCAGCGGTCCAGGAGCGGCCGCAATTAGGGCAGGGGCTGCGGCGTTCGCGCGCTGTGGCTTTGCGGCTGCATTGAGGGCAAGGAATGAGGACGGGCGCGCGGCGGGTGCTGGTCCGAGCTCGGCGGCGTCCGACTTCCTTCCATAGCTCGGCATCTGGAATCGTGTTCAATTTCCAATGAACTTGGTATTGCATGGCGGGATGTCCTCTTGGTCTATTAGGGCTTTAAGAACGTGGTCGGGCCGGCTGCTGTATATCCGTATTTGGCCGGCACGCCTGGAACATGGTCGGGGCGGCCGGTTCCGTACTTTCTGGAGAATTCAAAGATCTGCGCAAGGAAGTCGCCTTCTGTGAAGACTTCCACGACATTCCCGGTGGTGATCTCGATAACGGAGAGCGTTTGGGGTTGGGTGTTCATCTTCATCTCCTAAGCGATTCCAGATCTGACGATAGCACACCTTACATGCAATGTGTTCCAGGTGAAACACCGTTATTTATGGGCCTCTGAGAGCGTTTAAAACTCAGCTGCTGTTCTGAGACTTGTTCTTGGAGTCGCGATCTTGGAGGGATAAAGTTCCAGGAGAGGCGGTCTGAGAAACAGTGCGGCGGCGTTCCAGTTCGGCTTTGAAGGGTGCAGCGAGTTGGGCACCTTGATCGTGTCTAATTGCTAAGTCAATAGCATGCTGCAAGTCAATATCGGTCATGTACAGGAAGTTTGCCATGGCGATACAGCGTAGCACCTTACATGCAACGTCGCACAGGTGGAATGGATGTGTTTTTGTGGGTTTGGGTAACGAAGTCGCGGCTATTATCGGTCCATATTCTCACGCGACGCTATACAGATCGATGGTGAAAAAGGACGGCACGCGCATGTTGAAAGTGGTGTGTCCTGAGTGCGGATATACCGTCCGAACCACTGCAAAATGGCCGGCTGTCGGCGTTCCGTCGTGTGCCTGCTGGGCTGAAATGGAGGTATCCGGCTAGAGCGCTGTTGATGCGCTATGCTGTGCTAACAAGACTTGGCAGAATCCAACTAGGAGAAGAGTGTAACTTAAATGGCAAATGAGGCGGATTTGCGGGCTTGGACGGATGACGTCGATCCGGCTACGATTCCCGATGAGGTTCTGAGAAGCGAACGGGCTCGGCGTAACAATGCGTTGCGCAGAAGTAAGTCTGGCGGCGTCGGGGGCGGGCCTCCGAAAAAGATGACGGCTGCGAACGTAACGGCGGCTAAAAAGATGCTTCGGACGGGGAGTACACAGGGGGAAGTAGCGGGGCATTTCGGGGTGTCTATCGCCACAATTGGGCGGCGGGTTGGGGGCTCGAAGTGACGGGGACGTGCCCGGTTTGTAGCGCTGGCAAGCCTGAGGCGGCGCCGATTTGCGAAGAATGCTTCGGATATTTGGAAGCGGGGCGGGTGGTGATTTCGAACATCGACGTGCCGCGGGACACGGTGGTGCTTGCGTTGTCGAAGGCGGTCATTTCGACGATGACGCTGGCGTTGGGGATCGCGTGTGAGACAGCGAAGGCATCGAGCATGCGGGGCATAGCGAGTGAGTTCGTGATTATCGCGAATCTGCTGCATCGTGCGGATCGAAACTGGACGGTGTTGCATGAGGATGGGGCCGCGGCGCCGTCTGTGGAGGGGCTGGGCAAGCCGTCGTGATGCTAGAAGTCACAGCGCGGCAGGCTGAGGTCATTGCAGTAGCGTTGCGATACCTGGGCTTTATGGTGTTGTCGCAGGTGCTGGCGCGTGAATGCGTTGATGCGTCGGTGCTGGTGGATCTCCAGCGCAACCGGGAACAGTTGCGGCCGGGGTACACGTGCGAGCGGTGCGCGGCGCTGAATAAGTTCGGCGTGCTGTCGATGCGGTGTCCGTTGCATTCGGAGGCAGGGCAATGAAGGAAACAAAGGGGGCCAGCATGGCTAAAGTGGCGGATTTGATTGATGACGAGTACCTCGAATTCACGAATGAATTGCTGGCGGATTCGTCTGCTGAGGGCGCGTACGCGGTCGGGCTGGTTTCGGCTCTGTGTTGGCTGGAAGGAAGGAAGCCGCCGTTTCCGTTGCTCGAAGCGGCCGCGCGGGCGACGTCGGTTGCTGATGCGGCGGCGTTGGTGCGTGGATCTGACGAGATCCGCGCGGCGTTCTCGGCGGAAGGGGGGCGTCGTGGGTGAAACCGTCATGCCGTTGACGTTTCGTGAGGGTGATCATTTGCGGGTGAGCGGGGCGGCCGGCGTCGATGTGTGTGAGGTCCTGCGGATTATTCGGCCTGAGAAGCTGCCTGAGCAGACGGATCTGCTGGCCCTTGCGGTGACGGTGGCCGCGGTGAAGGCATTTGCGTCTGAGCGGGGTGTGGATGTGATCGTGCTGTTGAAGGGTCGGCTGGGGGCGCCGAATCCGGTCGTGTTCTGGGTGATGCATCTGGAGCAACCGGATGAGTGGATTGATTTGAGGGAGAAGGAGCTCAATTTGGAAGTGTGTTCGCCGGCTGAGGTTCGGGGGAAAGATGCCGTTACGGCCTGAGGTTCGCCACTTCTACACGTCCGCGGCCTGGCGGGCGGTTCGCAAGCGGGTTCTGGAGCGAGCGGGGCATAAGTGCGAGCGGTGCAAGGTGCCGAACGGGTCTAAGATCATGCGAATGCGCGGCTGGCCTGGCTGGTGGTGGACATTGTACGGTGAAGCGCATGACCCGGCGGGGAAGCTGTGGGCGAAGTATCGGCCGCTGCTGGTGGCAGAGGCTCGCCAAGTGACGATCGTGCTCACCATTGCTCACCTGGATCGGATACCGGGGGAGGATGATGAGAACCGCCTGCAGGCGCTGTGTCAGAGTTGCCACCTGGGCTACGATCGGGTGGTGAACTTGGAGAGTGCGCACGTGACGCGTGCAATCCGGAAGGACCGGGAGCGGCCGATACAGTGGCCGGCGGCGTTGGTGGTGGCGTGACGGCGATCAGGGCCTGAGGGGCTGGACAGCCGGGAACATCGGATCGTAGGTCCAGTAGGCGAGTTTGATGGTATCGCCGATCTGAGCAATGCGGCCGAGAGGCAGAGTGATTGTGAGCGCTTTCCCTATGGGGCGAATGACATCGGATTTCCACATCCAGAAAACCGAGCCGCGGTAAAAGGCGAACAACAAGTCTCCGGCTGCCGGCATGGCGGTTAGGGTGTGTTCAATGGTGGTCTGATCGAGCGGTACCGGGTCGAGGCGAATCTCTTCGCTAACCATTCGCTTCGGCATCGAGGCCACTTGGTCAATTTCAAGCGCTGGACCGCCGGCGGCGTCCATGTTGATTTTCAAGCCGGCGCCGACGTTTAAACACACTGTGACCAATACTTGGGCGCCGTCTGGGAGTCTCGCGGGGATCGACGCAGCGATGCGGGGCTTTGACTGGTCGCCTGGGCATGGCTTCGCTGAGAAGTCCACGCCGGGCTGAGCGGTGAGAGCGATGGGGATGAGTAATAGAAGGAGCTTCATTTCAAGGGACCTGGGGTGGGTGGGAAGTGGATCAAAAGCGTCGTCTCGGCAAGCCAGATAGGTATGCCGCGGTCGCGCATTTCCTGGATGGCTTCCTTCTCCTTTAATCGGAACTTCCTCATCAAATGCTCAGCGATGCAGCGGAACTCTTCTTTCGTGAGGGACGGAATGTCGAGCATGTAGGCGGGCTGCTGGCCGTGCCCTGGAAGGTGGGCCAGCACGGGGGGAAATTGGACGGGGAAGGTACTCCGGCCGATGACCTTCTTCCACTCATCGCCTCGGGGCCCACGAATTACAACGCTGTATTCAGTTGGCATTCGTCCATTGTGTCGTTAGAATCGACCCATGGCGAAACAAGCTACGGCGGCGGCTAAGAAGCCAGCGGCCACCACTAAGACGGCCGGGGCGTCGACCCCAGCACCGAAAACACGCGGCGCGGCCGCGACTCCAATAAAGACTACGGCGCCGGCGAAGGCCAGCGGGAAGGGATCGGCCGCGATGCCTGCGGCTGCCGGCAAGGGCTTGGCGAAAACAACGGCTAAGCCGGCGGCGAAGTCAGTCAAGAAGCGCTAGGTTTAGGAGGCGGGCTCGCCGGCGTCGACGAGCCCGTTCATGCTGAGGCGCGGCGGACCTGGCCCGGTGGGGCGGGTGATGACTTGGTTGTTTTGGTTTGGGTGGGTGCTGCTCGGGATGGGGGCGGGATCGACGGCGGCGGCGGTTTAACGGGAATGCACTTGTGCATCTTGAATTTCCTTTTGGTGTCGAATTCCTTTCGGCACCGTAGGCAACAAACCGGGGTAGCGGTTTTCCCCCCCTTCTTCGTCGTTCGTGCCCTGTTTCGGATGCGGCCGGCCTGGGCTAGAATGATGTGGTCCGGTACCTCGTCGATGAATTCTTCAATGAGGTGCCGAATCCATCGCCGACCAATTTCCGTTTGGCAGTGCGGGCATTCGGCACGGGACTTTTTGGGCCGCCCTCGCGGCCGGGCCGAACCCTTCAGCATTTGTCTAAGGTAAATGACCTTAGAGTGGATTCTTTGAGTCTTGCTGTGGCTTTCGTCCTATATCGGCCGGGTCGGCCCGGTAGGGGCGGTGCGGCGAGTTCTCGGGTGGTTCGTCTTGTTTCCGCTGGGCCGAATGCGACTCGCGGCGAGCACTCTTCCACTTAAGGACCGAATTTCTCGCTGCGATACAATCACCTGTACTGTCCCCCCGCAGTGTGAACACTCGCCCTTTATTGGGAAAGTACTAGTATTCTTACCGGAGTCCTGGTTCGTATTCGCGGGCGTCGTCTGATCCATGGCTGTTTACTCCTTCGAGTCTTGATGAGGTAAAGTATACCTGTTGCTTCAACAACGCTGTTCTTGAATTTGGCAGTTTTCGATTCAGTTCGGTTCCCCCAAAAGAGTGACACTTTCGAAGGGCGTAGAAGGCGTGTTTCCGTCTAAAAATTGGCTGGGCTGGTGCTCTCCCCATCTACAGTTGATTTTCGCGCTCAAAATCAGGCAAACTTCTAGCAGGACGGCCGTAGGCATACGGTCGGCCTCCGCCGGCAACGGTGTGAAATTTTGGAATGGGCGACGTCCATTGGCCTCCCCGGCCGGTGATTGCTACCGCCGCCCTTCCAATCTCGATGTAGCAATCGAGGCTCTCATCAACTTCCTTTCCCCCAGTCTCGGAACCCTCACACCTTCACGCGGATTCGCGTGTCTACTTATGAGGGCGCAAGCGTGAAAGAACGGGATCGCTGGTATCGGGTGCCGGCGATGTACCGGGATTCGTCTGGGGCGGTCAAGCCGATCGCTTCGAACCACTGGCTGCCGCGGTACGTGTTCGGTATCGAAGATGCGCACACGGCTAATGAGCAGGCGGTCTACAGATACCTTCAAACCAATCAAAGAGCACTGCGGGGCGAGCTCGGCGGGATGGTGCAGCATCAGAGCGTGGCGAAGATAGCGGCGGAGCTGGAAATGTGTCGCGATACGGTGCGGCTGGGACTTCGGTCTCTCGTTGCGAAGCACTCTATAGTTCCCTGGAATGAGATTGTAGGCTGTGCTGAAGCTCGGAAAAGAGGGGATCACGGGGGTACCACGGCGTGGCGGCTTCCGCTGGCTACGGACGTGGTGATGGTGCGGGGGGCTGATCCGACGATTGGCAGAGCCGGTGGCGACTTCTTTGTTTTCGGGCCGGGGAAGCGTTTCCTGACGCCGGCTGAGATTTGGGACTGGAGGCTGGGTGGTCCCGGCGTTCGATTTGGCGGCGGTGTCAATGTTGGCGCCGCGATCAGAGTGGGTGAGGCTGTTGGCGCACGCTCGGCAGGAGTACGGGCGTGAGGCAAGCGGAGCGATGGTTTAAAGTACCGGCGACGTATCGGGATCGTTTGGGAGTTGAAAAGCCGGTTGCATTCAATCACTGGCTGCCGTGGTACGGGTGGCGTGTAGAGCATGCGCATACGAGTAACGAGCAAGCGGTATTTCAGTTTTTGCAGGACCACAAAAAGGCGCTGCCGGGCAATCTTGGCGGGATCGTGCATGAGTACAGCATCCGGAAGATAGCGATTGCTCTGGAAATGGCGCCGCCGACGGTGCGGGATAACCTGCGTTCCCTGGTCCGGAAACACTCCATCATTCCGTGGAATGTGGTTGCTGGGACGGCCCAGCCACGGAAACGAGGCGATCATGGGGGTACAACGTCGTGGCGTCTGCCATTGTTTGCCGACGTGTTGAGAGAGCGGCGGGCGGATCCGCTTATAGGAACGGGTGGGAAGTCGGGAAAAGGCTTCTGGGTGTTCGGTTCCGGGCGTAGATTTCTAACGCCGGCGGAAGTGGTCGAGTGGGGGATTGATAAGTTGTTCGAGGAGGAGAAGCACCGCCGGCTGGCGGCTGTGCGGCATGCCAAAGAGGAAGATTTTGCGGCGCCGGATGTTGAGGTCGCGGCACCGGTGGCTACAACATCGCCGCCGGCCGCATCACCGCCGGCAGTAAATCCGCTGCCGGTGGAAGTCAAGGGTTGGCTGCGCAATGTGTCTCATAATCGGTGCACTCCGGCTGTGGGTCGGGAGATCGTGGGGAAGGCGCGTGCAAAGGCGTCTGAACTGGGGTCGGCAATTGCGGATGGTGAGATTGTCGACCTTCTGAGGAGGATTAAGCATAAAGCGCCGAAGAGCACCAATTTTGATAATGGGACATACTTCCGAGCGTCGATAGCCGAAGAGGTCGAATGGTGGCTAGGAGCTCGGGCCGAAGAACTCGCACAGCAGGCGCTCGATGCGCCCAGAAACGCCGCATTTGAGCGGAACGTCCGCATCAACAACCTGGTCGAGTGGCTCAAGTGTGAGGCGGACCCAGATCCGGGGATGTCGGAGTTTGCGGGCAATATCGCGCAATGGCTGGCTGAGGCGGATCCCAGTGAGCTCGATGAGGCGCGGGCACGGTTTGCAGAGCGGCCGCTGGTAAGGGCTGCGGGGTGACAGATGGGGAGCGGTACGAGGCTCTGCTGGATCGGGTGATGGCTGCGGTGTCGTGGCAAGAAAAAGAACCGCTCAATCTGCGGCGAGCACAGTATTTGCTCGAAAAAGGGCAGTTTGAGCGGTTGCGAGAGGAAGGACTTACGCGATGGATGCAACAAATAGTCGAGCGGCGTGGTTCATTGCCGGCGCGGTCTGCGGGGCGTTCCTCACGTTGATGAGTCCGCTGATTCGCCGCCTATTCAGTCGGGATCGGAAAAATCCAGTGTGGAAGCCTGATCCAAATCGAAAGTGGTAAGGCTGTCGCGGTGAAAACGCCAATTTCTGAAACGGCCGCCGCTGGTGGAAATCGCTCTTACGGCTTTGATCTCGGCGCAGCTCCGCAAGTAGGCTTTCGGTAATCCACTAAATTCGGCAGCTTCGTTGAGAGTGAGCCAGGGTTTTACGGGTGGCGGCGGCGAGGCGGGCGCTGGGGGTGCGTAGGTGGCGTTTATGGCGTGTACCGCCTGGCTCAAATTGGCCAGAAATGCCGGCAAACCGGCAAACTGGTCTGCGGCGGGGGCGGCAAGCGCTGTAGAAAGTGCCTTTTTTGGCTCTGGGGCAGGCTCTGGCGCGTCCTCGGGGGAATTCATGAGCACAGAGTACTTATTCGGGCTGCCGGCGGCTATGGCGGCGATGTCGGCTCGGTTGTACATCGTTGTGTGAGATTTTTCGTGCAAGCGCCTAGGGAGAATCTTTACCCGGAGGTATCCCTGTTCGGCCCGGCGCTGCACTTGACGCTCAGAAACACCGAGGGTGGTTGCCGCCTCTTTGCGGGTCATCCAGTCTCTGGCGAGTTCTTTTGCGCCGATTGCCGTCGCTAGGTCAAGTTCCTGTGAGGATTCCTCCTCCGTGTGGAACGCTTCGGCTTCCGGACCGGCTGGTTTTGGGGGCATTCGATTTTTCTTCCTTCTGTCATGACTATGTCAGCCGTACATGTCATATCTACGCCGACGTGTCGCGTCTATTGTAGCCGACCGGCGGCACCCTGCCAATGGGAAAAAGGTGCCTCTATAGCTCCCAGAAATACCCCATGAAGAAAAGGCGAAAACTTATTAAAAAAGAAGATCCGTCATAGTCGAGGCTATCTATGACGGATACTCTTCCACGGCTATAACGAAATCTCTAGACGACTATGACGGATGTGTTTTTTATTGGGGTTTTGACTATGACGGAGGCCGTCTCAGTCTTCTATATAGGGCTTAAAGATATGGGAATCTCGTTGTTAAAGAGCATTTTCGGGGCCGGAGGTTGGAAGGCAACAACAACGAAGTGGGGCGAACAAAACGGAAAAACACCGTTACGGCTCTATCGGCAGTTTGCCGACTATTGGGTATCGTGAATTCTGAAACTGTTGGGCTCGATCCTCTGGACGGGGTGGATCGGTCAAACCGCGATAGTCTTGTTCGCGCTCACGTGCATCTGGTTCGCAACATCGCCTTCCGGCTGAGACCGAAGCTGCCGGCGTCGTATGACATCGATGACCTGATCGGGGTCGGCCAACTGGCTCTGCTCTCCGCGGCCGAGAGTTTCCGTCCAGACCTTTTCGTGGGTGTCCCGTTCGGCGCCTATGCTCGGTACCGGATCAGGGGCGCCATGCTGGATACAGCGCGGCGGAAGAAGCTGCTGGCGAATACGCGGCCGTCGATGGATGATGTTCCGGAGCCGCATGTTTGCCCGGAGTTGGATGAGGCGATTGATCGGGCGCGGTTAATTTTCCGGCTGCGTGAGGCTATGGCCCAGCTGCCGGATCGGGAGCGGCGCATCATGGAACTTCACCTGGCGGGGGAAAGATTCGCCACGATAGCGGGAATGCTCGGCGTGAGTGAGTCCAGAATCTGCCAGTTGCACGCCCGGGCCCTGGATCGGTTGCGGGTAGCGTTCGGCTTCCCTGAGCGAAGGGTCGGCTATAGCTTCCACAACCGGAAGGAACCGGGGCGCGAAGTGTTTGCGGTGATCCTGGGTATCGCCGCCTGACCTGGTGCTGCCGATTCTTTGATGTCATGAACGATTCTCTTCTTCCTCTCATCACCCTGGGATCGGTGATCGTGAAATTCTGCATTGATTCAGTGCAAGCGCGGCGCCGTAACCGCGAGCTAATAGAGCAGCGGGAACGTGAAGCAGAGGATCGGGAATCCGCTCGGGTGGCGATGCTGGAACAAATCGCCTTGGGCATCCAGATCAACCGGGAAGCGATCGAGGTTGCCAACCACGCAAACGAGAAAATAGCGTCCGTGGTCGAGGTCGCTAATCGCAGGGCCGCGGCTATGCCCATTGAGGAGCTCACGCGGGAAGTGCGGCGGATCGCGGGCGTCGTGGCGAACTTGGGCGCCTCGATTCAGGAAGTTCGGCTACTGGTCGAGACGAATCAGCGGGCCTGATGCAGTGTTGCCGGCGGCGCCGTGTGGCGATTCGTCAGTGTGCCAACTGCTGAGGATCTGGGGCCGTACTATCTAACGGCCGCGCTGCCCACCTGTACGCGATGTTCGGGTGACGGGCTGATTCTGTTCCATCGGAAGTGTTCGCCCTGCTATTGCGTGCATCGCCATATCAGCCGGGTTTGCCTTCGTCGGCTGCATGAGGAGTACTCCTCGGAGTGGGTCACGCCGACATATGAGACGTACGGCGCCAGCCGGCGGCAAGGCGGGATCACCTGTGCAATGCCGCGGTCGGACTACCGGTGCGACCTGGAAATCGTAGCGCGGCGGGTGTTGGATTGTCGGCAGTGGCAAGTCTTTCAAGATCACCTGCTTTATGGGATTCCGAGCCCAAGTAGGGCCGTGTTTTCGGTGATCTACAGGGTCGAGGAGCTCATCGGCCGAGCGTATCTGGCTGAGGGGCTCTGGCCCTTTTTCAAGTATTTCAACCGGCCGGGGATAGACCTGGCGCAAACGAGAGGGGTGCAACATGGCCGCAAAAACGACGGCAGCAAAGAAGACTCATTCGCTGGGACCGATGGTCGACGAGCTCGGAGGAATCGAAAAAGAGCTCCTTCCATGGAAAGGAAAAATCGCCCGCGCCGAAGCGTTGCGGAAAGCATTGCGGGGAGCGGTGAAGACGATGCCGCCTTCGAAGGAATTGACGTTCGAGGGCGAGAAGTATGTCTGTCTGCTGGGGGCGGCGGGGATGCAGACTTGTATCAACAAGCTGATGCTGTTTAAACGGCTCGGCCAAAAGCTTTTCGTCGATTTGGCGGGGTTCACCCTCAAAGCGATCGAGGAGAACTGTTCCGCGGATGTGGTGGCGGCGGTTACCAGCCAGGAGCAAAGCGGAACGCGGTCCCTGAAACTGATGGAAAAGGGGATTGCATGAACTGGATTCTGCAACGTCTGGTCACGTCGCCGCGGACTACGATCATTGGTTTCGCTTCGCTGATAGCGCTGGCGATTGGGGTCGTCAAGAACCCGGCGGGGTTGAATGATCCGCAGGTGTTGGCGGGGATCGCGGCCGGCGTCGGCCTGCTGGTTGCTGGTGATGACTCGAAACTGCCACCGCCGCAACTGCCGCAACTGCCGCAGACGCCGGCGCCGGCGCCGTTTGTAATAAAACAGGGCCGGCGGATCGGGTGTAGTTGTGATCCAGCAAAGGGCGAAAGGTGCTTTCAATGCGGCCCGGTGGCTTCCTGAGGACTCGCCGGCGGCGCCGTTGATGGCGATAGGCCAGTGTGAGTCTAACGGCGACAGCGTGCTGGCCCTGGTTCGCGCTACGGGTGCGGTCGGGTCGCGAGAAGAGCGTGAGGGATCGGCTTTCCTGGGCCGGCATACCTTCATTTCTCCCTTTGTTGGTCGAGTGCCGGCGGTGGTCGGATCGGGTGAAGCGGATCGAGCGGGCGTTGTTTCCTGGGTATCTGTTCGCTTGTTTCGGCACTGACCGCGAGGCCGAAATCAAAGCAGCTCCGGGGATCTTGCAAGTCGTCGGGGAAGTGGATCGGGGCCAGATGAACGCTTTGCGGCGCGTGACGACGGTCGATTTGCCGGTGCAAGTAGTGGCGTATCAGCCGGGCTCTGTGGTGACAGTCACGACAGGGCCGCTGATTGGTTGTGCGGGAGTGGTGATTCGTTCGAAGTCTGGAGCACGGTTTATGGTCAACATTGAAATCCTACAGCGGGCGGTCGGGGTTGAACTCGACGCCGCAGACCTGGTTGCGGAATGAAGGGCCGAAGGAAGTCCACTGCGGCTGCTGTCGCCGATCCGGTTCGACCCGTATCAACCCATAGCGACCCGGATATCATCACGCCGGCGGAACCGTCCCCGATTCTGGTTCACGATTGGCCAATCGATCACGTGAAACCCTATCCGGGTAATGCTCGGCAACTGAGCGATCGGGCAATCCCGGCGTTGGTGCGGTCCATCCGTGAGTTCGGCTGGCGGCAACCGATCGTCGTTGATGAGGACGGCGTCATCATCGTGGGCCATACACGGTGGCTCGCCGCGAAGCTGCTCGAACTGAAATGGGTTCCGGTGCATGTGGCACGCGGGCTCAGTCCTGCCAAAGTCGCGGCTTACCGGCTGGCGGACAACCGGACCGCGGACAACGCCGAATGGGATCTCGTGCTGCTCGAAAAGGAAATCGGCGAGCTACGGGACATGGAAATTGACTTAGCTCTGACGGGGTTCACCTCGGCAGAAACGGATCGCACACTCACAGGAAACGACTATGCCCACCCGGAAATCCAAACGCCCAACAAAGGCGGCTCCTCTAAAACCGTCGAGTGCCCCGGCTGCGGGCACGTCTTTGACCGTTGAATCCTGGGCGGTCGATCGAGTAATTCCCTACCCTGCCAACGCGCGCCGGCTGAATGAGCGCGCGGTGCAATCGGTGGCGGACTCCATCCAGGCGTTCGGCTGGCGGCAACCGATCGTCGTGGCTGAGGACGGCGTCATCATCCTGGGGCATACCCGGCGGTTGGCCGCGATACTGCTGAAACTGACGACGGTCCCCGTCCATGTCGCGACCGGGCTCTCGAAGGCCCAAGTAAAAGCTCTCCGGTTGGCGGACAATCGCACTCACGATAACGCTTCCTGGGATCTGGATCTGCTCGAAGCTGAGTTTGAGCGCTTGCGGGAAACAGGGATCGACCTGGCTCTGACGGCGTTCGACCAGGCGGAAATTGACCGGTTCCTGGGTACCGTGCCGGTGGTGGATTTCCAGGAATACAACGAGTCGGCCGCGGATGAGGTCGTTCAATGCAAGTGCCCTGAGTGCGGTCTGGAGTTCCTCCCATGAATTACGTGAAGCTGCTCGGGCAAACTTGGCAGGATCATTTGATACCGCGGGCCGCGGCGGCGCCGACGGTCATCAGCATCTTCGCCGGCTGCGGGGGCTCCTCCCTCGGGTACAGCATGGCGGGGTATCGGGAACTGCTGGCGGTCGAATGGGGGAACAATGCGGCGGATACTTTCCACCTGAATTTTCCTGAGGTTCCGCTGTTCCACGGTGACGTGGTCAATTTGAGCGTTGAGGCGGCCCTGGAGCGTTGCGGGCTGGCGCCTGGAGAGTTGGACGTACTGGACGGTTCGCCGCCTTGCCAGGGCTTCTCGACGGCCGGCGAACGGATCATGTCGGACCCGCGGAACGGTCTTTTCCAGGAATACGTTCGGCTGCTGCGAGGCCTCCGTCCAAAGGTGTTCGTGATGGAGAACGTCGCCGGGATGGTGCTCGGCAAAATGAAGCTGCTCTTCGCCGAGATCTTGCGGGCGTTGAAGGCGTCGGGCTATCAGGTTTCGGTTCGGAAACTGAACGCCATGTACTTCGATGTTCCCCAGTCTCGGGAACGGATGATCTTCATCGGCGTGCGGGATGACCTGGAGTTTCTGCCGTCGCATCCTGTGGCCCAGTCCGGACCGCGGACGGTACGGGAAGCGATTCAGGGTCTGCCGCTGAACCTGCAACTGCCGGAACTGGATCACATTTGGATCGATGAGGTCGGGCGGAAAACGCAGTGGATCTCTCGGGCGGCGCAGTTGCTCCCCGGTGAAAAGATCTGTCCGCACGTGGCGAGCGGTACGCGGCCGCATCTGAATCGGCCGGCGAAAACGATTCAAAAGAACGCCCATGACGGGGTGGCTCCCTACGTTCGCAATAGCGGCATTCATCCGACCGAGGCGCGGACCTGGAGCATTCGCGAGATGGCGCGGTTGCAATCCTTTCCGGATGAGTTCCGATTCGTGGATCCGCTCAAAAACGGAATGCAGCGAATCGGGAATAGCGTCCCGCCTCTTTTGATGCGGGCGATTGCGGGCCATGTCGCGTCAGAGCTCGCGCGTCATGCCTAAGAAACGCGATCGCGGAAAGCAGAAGGCATTCCTGGAAGCGTTTAAACGTACCGCCAATTTGAGCAAGGCGGCTGAGGGTGCCGACGTCGACCGCTCCACACATTTTCGCTGGCTCCGCGGTGATTCGGACTATGCGACGGAATTCGAGCTCGCGCGCGAGGAAGCGATAACTCTTCTGGAGGATGAGGCAGTCCGGCGGGCGCATGAGGGGACGCTGCGGGCGGTCTTCTACAAAGGCAAGGCAAGCGGCGCCGTCCGCGAGTACTCGGACACGCTGCTGGTCGTTTTGTTGAAGGCGCACAAACCGGAGAAATACCGGGAGAACTGGAAAGGGGAAATCAGCGGGCCTGGCGGTGGACCGATTCCACTGCACGACGGCCGGCTGAACAATCTGACCGATGGCGAACTCGCCGAACTTATCGCTCTTGCCGGGAAGCTTGCCACCCCTGGAAGTCCTGAAGGCTGAGGCGTCGCGGCGGGCCCGGCGCAAGTTCTATTCGATGTTCCCGGAGACGGGGCCATTTCGGCGGGAACTGTACGGGCCGCATATGGGCTTTCTCGAAGCCGGCGCGATCTTTCCGGAACGCTGTTTCATGGCGGGCAACCGCACGGGGAAAACGGAAACCGGCGCCTATGAGGTCGTATGCCACCTGACGGGGATCTATCCGGCTTGGTGGAAGGGGAAGCGGTTCCGGTCGCATATCGACGCCTGGGCCGGCGGTATCAACTCGAACACGACGCGTGACGTTATACAGGAGAAGCTGCTCGGCAAGGAAGGGGAGCGCGGAACGGGGATGATCCCCGGAGATCTCATCGTGTACGTGTCCAGCCGGCAAGGGTTGCACGATGCCGCGGATGTGATCCACGTTCGGCACGTAGACGGCGGCGTTTCGACTCTGGGCTTGAAATCGTATGAGCAAGGGCGGGAAAGCTGGCAGGGAACGGCAAAGCATTTGATCTGGCTCGATGAGGAGCCACCGCAGGCGGTCTATACCGAGGCGCTGCTTCGGACGGCAACGACGGGCGGCGTGCTCATCATGACCTTTACGCCACTGCTGGGGCTCTCCGAAGTGGTCAAGGCTTACATCGAACCTGAGGACGCCGAAGCGCGCACGGTGAAGCATGTCACCACGGCGACCTGGGAGGACGCGCCACACCTCACCCCTGAGGCAAAGCGGGCGCTTCTGGCGTCGATCCCCGCCTACCAACGGGACGCGAGAACGAAGGGGACGCCGCAACTCGGCGCCGGCGCGATTTACCCGCTGGCCGAAAGCGACATTGTCGTTGCTCCGTTCGTCATTCCGAAACATTGGCCGCGGGTGTTCGGAATGGATGTCGGGTGGAAACGGACGGCCGCAGTCTTCGGGGCGTTGGATCGCGAGACCAACACCACGTATCTGTATCACGAGTATTACCGGGGGCAAGCCGAGCCGGTTGTGCACGCGGCCGGCATTAAGGCGCCGGGCGCCTGGATTCCTGGGGTGATCGATCCGGCTTGCATGGGGTCGGGGCAAATTGACGGCCGGAACCTGATGGAGATGTATGGCGTACTCGGGCTGATCCTGACCGCTGCCGACAATGCAGTCGAAACCGGGATCTTCACCGTGTTTGACATGCTGAGCGGCGGGCGGTTGAAGGTGTTCTCGTCGCTGCTGAACTGGATCTCCGAATTCCGGAAATACCATCGCGACGAAAAGGGCAAAGTCGTCAAGGCCGATGACCATTTGCTGGATGCGACCCGATATCTCTGTGTCTCGGGCCTTGCGCTGGCAAAGACAGAACCACTGCCGCCAGTACCCTTTGTGCCGGCGCAACGCGGGCCGAATTCCTGGATGAGATGACAGTCGGGCTAAGACACGACTGGAACTGAGGACATACGCATGACGAACAAAGCACTTCACACACTGGCTATTAAGCAATTTCAGGAAGCGGTCCAGGCGGAAAGCGAGATCCGGAAGGAAGCTGAGGTAGACGTTCAGTTTCGGGCCGGCCGCCAGTGGGATGACACGATCAAGGCTGAGCGTGAGGCCGAGGGCAAGCCGGCGCTGTCGTTTCCGAAGTCGCATATCTTCATTCAGAGCGTCGCTAATGAGTCGCGCCAGAATAAGCCGGGGGCGAAGGTCAACCCGATTTCGGGCGGTGCGACGGTTGATACCGCCAACGTCCTGAACGGTATCTATCGGCACGTCCAGTACCGCAGCAAAGCGGATTCGGCGGCGGATCAGGCGCTGGACAATTCCACTGGCTCCTCGTTCGGCATTATTCGGGCGGTGACCGAGTACTCGAACGCAAAAACCTTCGATCAGGATATCCGCATCATGTCGGTGGTGGACCCCTTCGCCGTGTATGGCGTCATTATTGCCACCGCTCTGAAGCAGGAAGTCCGCCACGCGTTCGTGATCTCCACGATTACGAAGTCTGAGTATGAGCGAAAATACGGGCCGAAGGATCACGGCGTTGACTGGGAAGCGACGGAATGGACGGAATGCAAAGACTGGCTTCAGGGGGAGAACGTCCGCGTTGCTGAGTATTGGTACATCGTCGACGTCAAGAAAACGCTTCGGGTCTATGAGGGTCCGGACGGGGAGTTGATGCCGGCGTATGTGGGGGACAAGGGTTACGACCCAACCCTGCCATATTTGACCGATCCCGAGGGCAAGGTTTTAGAGCGGGAAGTTGATATTCCGACTGTCAAGTTTTGCACGATGGACGGAACGCGCATTCTGCCGAAGTCCGAAACGACCTGGGCCGGTGACTGCATCCCGATCTGGGCCGTTCTCGGGCAGGTGGTGGTGGTGAAGGGGAAGGTTCATATCTTCTCGCTCATTCGCTGGATTCGGGACGCGCAGTGTTTGATCAACCTGTATAAGTCGGCGATCGCGGAAAAGATCGGCCTGGCGAACAAAGTGCCCTACATCGGGTACACGGGGCAATTTACCGATCCCAAGTGGCAGGATGCCAACGTCAAGAATTACGCCTTTTTGGAAGCGAATCCGGTAACGGTCGCGGGCACTCTGGCGCCTCTGCCGCAACGACAGCAACTTGAGGAACAAATCGCCGCGCTGTCGGCCGCGGTACTCCAAGAAATGGAAGACCTAAAGAGCGGGATGGGCATCTATGATGCTTCGCTCGGGTCTCGCGGGAATGAGACTTCCGGGGTCGGGATCGAACGACGGCAACGGCAATCGAACGTCACGAACTATCACTTCGGCGATAACCTGGTCAACACGCTTTGGGAGATGGCCAGCGCCCTGCTGTTAGTGATCCCCAAGATTTACGACCGGCCGGGCCGGCAAGTGCGGATCGTTGGCGAGGATCTTCAGCAGTCGGTGGTGAAGGTCAACGCCAAGTATCAGGACCCGAAAACGGGCAAGGAGCGGCACTATCCGCTCGATGTCGGCGAGTACGATGTGGTGGTCACGATCGGCCCTTCGCACGCTACGGCGCGCCTCGAAGGGGCGGAAACTCTACAGGCGTTCTTTGCGGCGGCGCCGGCGGCGGTACCGCTGCTGGGCGATCTCTGGGTTGGCTCGCTTGATTATCCCTGGGCCCAGGAAGCGGCGCGGCGGTTGAAGGCGGCGGCGCCGCAGGATATCGTCAACGAAAAAGATGAAGGGCCGGCGAAGATTCCGCCGGCAGTCCAGCAGCAATTGGAACAGATGTCGGTGATGATCGAACAACTCACCGCGGCGCTGAACCAGGCGCAAAGTGACCTGGATTCCCAAAAGGTGCAATCTGACTCCCGCGAGCGGATCGCGTTCGAGCAGGAAAAAACAAAGCGGGCGATCGCAACCGCGGAACTTGCTTCAAAGGACGGCCTGGCTCTCCTGACGGGAGAACTGGCAGCGATTCGCGATCGGCTGGCGGCGTTGGACGCCGAGAAGGCCGCGGCATTGGCGGCGGAACAGCAAAAACAGGCGGCTGAGACTGAGGCTCGGGCTGTCCAAGTGCCGACAACTGAACAGCAGGCGGCGTAAGGCCGCATTTCCAACGGAGTTCGGATGTCCAAACTACTGATCGTGATTCTAATGGCCGCGGCGTGCCTGATGGCGCAGCCGGTGCAATTTCAAGGCGGCGAAAGCCTCGGGGCGGGAGAACGGCAAATTAAGCCGCAGGCGGTTCCCACTTCGACAACGGCTGTAACAACGGTGGATGCCTACATTCGCCAAATCACGGTAGCGAACACCTCGGCGGGCGCGATCAATTTCACGGTGGCCGATCGGCAGGGAACGCCGATCGCCTTCGTCCCGACCGTGGCCATCGGTCCCAATACGCTCTATGTCGTGGTGATCCCCAAGAATTACTGGGCGCCTGGGGGCTTCACCGTCCTGGCCAGCGGCTCGGGGCTGGTCTACTACGCGAGTTGGAGGCAGTAGGGCGATGACGACGTTTAAACGGGGTCTGCTCTGTGCGGCCGGCTTGCTGGTGATGGCGCTGGTTTGCTTCCCGCAAGTCTCCCAGATTCCGGGTCAAATGGCCGGCTTCGTCTGGGACTACACCAACACGCGGCTGGGGATCGGCATCACGCCGGTGGATAACCTGCACGTCAACGCATCAGCGACGATTGGCGGCATTCGGATTTCGGGAGCGGTGGACAACTCCGGCATCAATTTAGTTAACACTGGCACGGGCGGGCGGCATTGGGCGTTGATGAATGCGTCGGGCTCCTCGGGCGCTGGACAGGGCAACATCGGTCTGTATGACGTAACGGCCGGCTATCAGGTGCGGCACATCTGGACTCTGACGGGCGAATCGAAGCAAGCCAACTGGGGCTATTCCTGGTCTGGAACGAACAATGACGCAACGGCGGCGAAGGATCTGCGAATCACGCGGAATGCCGCGGGCGTTCTCCGCATTGACGGGGGCGTGGATGCAACGGGCGGCGGGCTGCTCATTGAGGGGCTGAAATCGACCTCTGGCACCCGCTTTGTGTGCGTGGATACGACGGGCCGGATTACCTCTTCGGCGTCGCAATGTTCCGGCACTTAACAATTTTGTGTGAGCGCAGCGGTGCGCATCGTTCGCCGCGATTATCCCTGGAGCAATATCCATGAGCGTTGAGAATTTAGCCGGCGATGCAGCAGCAGTTGACGTTTCGGATCGGTCCATCAGTGACCTGATGAAAATGCTCGACGGCGGCGGCGGCGTCACGGCGCCCACAGTAGAACCTACGGAGGCCGCGGAACCGGTAGCGGGGGAACCCCCTGCAGCTGAACCGAAGGCCGAATCCGCCCCGGCTGCCGAGCCGGTGAAACCAAACCAGGAAACCGACGACGAACAGAACCTTCCCGCTGGCCTGAAGAAACGTTTCAAGACCTTAACCGGAGAAATCCGCGACCTACGAGCGCAGTTGGCTGCTACCGCAAAGCCTCCTGCAGCTGAAGGTAAACCGGGGGTCGCTCCCCCGCCGGCAGACGCGAACGTTGAACCGAAGGCCGAGCAATTCGATACGTATGAGGCATACGTGGCGGCGCTGACGCGCTTTGAGTTGCAGAAAAGCCGAACCGAAGAGCAGGCGAATGCTCGGCAGGAACGGTTGGAACGGGAATGGTCCGAACGGTCGGCCGCGGCGAGAACTCGCTACGCAGATTTCGACGACGTAACAGACGCTGACTTACCGATTTCGCGCTTCATGCATGAAGCCATTCTCTCGGACGCCCACGGCGCCGAACTGGCCTATTGGCTGGGAAAGAACCCCTCCGAATGCGCGCGAATCGCTGCACTCCCTTTCCGGGAGCAAGTCGTGGAAGTTGCTCGAATCGAGGCGACGTTCAAGCCCGCGGCGGGTACGCCTGAACCGCAGAAACCCCCAGTTAGCCAAGCGCCGAAACCACCCACCCTTGTAAAGCCTTCCGCGGGTGTCGTGGTTTCGCAGGATCTCAACGATCCGAACTTGTCGATGGCCGATTTCAAGCGAATCGCCTCCGGCCAGTTGCGCAAAAAGCCTAACTTCTAGCGCGCCCTTTGGGGCGCACGAGAAAGCCCCATGCCCAACGTAATTTTGACTCCTCAGCTTCTGACGAAGCTGACCCTCGCCAATCTGGGCGGCCGCCTGAGCGTGTGCCGCAACATGAGCGCCGAGTATTCGGCGGAATTTGGCAAGAAATCCCATAAAATCGGCGACAAGCTCGGCGTGCGGAAACCGCAACGCTTCGAGGGGACGGATGGGTTGGACTACAACCCCGAGCCGCTGACCAACACCCAGGTCCAAATCACGGTGGATCAGGTTTCCGGCGTCCATTTCGAATTCGATTCGGTGGAACGTACCCTCTCTTTGGATCACATCCAGGAGAAGTACGCGAAGCCGGCCGCGATCAGCATGGCCAACAAGATCAACGCCCGCGCTGCCCGCTACATTGCGGAAAACACCTTCAACGCGGTGGGTACGCCGGGCACGATTCCGAACTCGATGCTGACCTACCTCGGCGCCGGCGATTTGCTGGTCGAGCAGGGCCTGCCCGAAAACGAAGAGCTCGCGATGATCATCAATCGCCGGATGTCTTCGACCTATGTGGACGCCAGCAAAGCGCTCCACAATTCGGAGTCCGTCGTTTCCAGCCAGATGAAAAAGGGGAAAGTCGTTGACACCCTGGGCTATGACTGGACAATCGATCAGACGATCCACACCCACACGGTCGGCACCTGGGCCGGAACGATCCTGGTCAACACGGCCGGCCAGACCTCGGACGGCGGCAACAACGCGAACGGGACGCTCATCACCAACGGTCACACTTCCGGCGTCTCGACGCTGAAAAAGGGCGATCGGTTCACCATCGACGGCGTTAATTCGGTTCACCCGCAGACGCGCGTTTCGACTGGCTCGAAGCAATGGTTTGTGGTCCAGACCACAAAAACCGACGTTGCCGGCGCGATGACGATTGAAATGTACCCGGCGATCACGCCTTACGGGCAGTATCAGAACGTCGATGCGGCGCCGCTTCATCAGGCTCCGGTCAACATCCTGGGCGCGGCCGGTGCTGTTTCCCCGCAGGGAATCCTCATGCACAAGAACGCCTTCGCCTTCTTGAGCGTTCCGTTAGAGGACCCCGATCCCAAAGGTGTGGAAATGGTCGCGCGGGAAACCGACCCCGAAACGGGCATGACGTTGTCTTTCATCCGCGCGTTCGATCCGCGGACTCGGAAACACATCAACCGGTTCGATGGGCTGTATGGCTTCGGGCGGCTCTACCCCGAGATGGCCAGCATCGTGTGCTCGTAACTGGAAGCGAAAAACACCTCAGAAAAGGGACACAAAACCATGAATCTCAAAAACGTTCTAATCGCTAGCTTGCTCGCGGTGCTCTCCATTGGCAGCGCATTCGCTCAAGGCAACACCCTCACGGGCACAACCGCGTCGGCTGCTATTTCGCTCGAAGCGAATCAGATCTCGGTCGCTTCGGCGACCGGGCTGGTCGCTGCCAGCGCGACCGTGGCGGGTTCGCTGCTCTATGTGGAGTCGCCTGGCTCCAAAGGGGAAGCGATGCGCGTCCAGTCCATCAACGGCACGCTGATCACGGTGGCGCGCGGTGTGGCCGGGACCCGGCGCGTTGCTCATACTTCCGGGGCCATGATCCTGCATGGCCCTGCGAACTACTTCTACACAACCGACCCTCAGGGGGCATGCACGGCTGCTCGCACGGTAGTGACGCCTTACGTCAACATCGCCAACGGGAACCAGTGGCTTTGCTCCACGATTACCCTGTCGTGGGTGCCCGGTTGGGGGAACACTTCGCGGCCGGCTCTGCCGACTGCGGCTGTGGCGTCCGTCGCCGGCGCGACCACGGTAAGCGGTCCCCTGTTCCACATTACTGGGACCAATGCGATCACGGGCTTTACCCTGCCGCTGGGCTTCAACGGCGGGCGGTTCTGTGCGATCGCGGACGCAATCTGGACCTGGACGGCCGCGGGCAATATCGCGGTGCTCGGGACTACGACCGCAGCGAACCGCCATCACTGCTTTGTTTGGGACCCGGCCACGGTCAAGTGGTACCCCGACAAGGTGATTTAGCGGGGACTGAACAACAACGGGCGGGGGCCGAGCGATCGGCTCCCGTCTCTACGAAAAAGGGTCGTTATGTCGATAATTGAACAAACCTATCCGCGGTGGAAGTTCCACCGCACTTTACCGGCGCGGGTCGCCTCCAACCCGGATTTCGAAGCTGCTCTCGGCCCCGGCTGGGCCGATTCCCCGGCGGCGTTCAATGAACCTGTTGCGATCGAGGAGATTGACGCGCCCGCTGCCGCGCTCGAGCAACTCGGCACCGAGACGGCTGCGGCGACCGCTGAGGCGGATCCCAGCATCGAGGATGCGCCAGCAACCCCCACGGCTGTGAAGCCCCCCAAGGGCGGCCAGAAGGCCGAAAAACCGGCATCCAAACTAGTACCGGCCAAACGCGCGGCCACCGCAAAGCGGGCTTGAGCCCGTGCTGCTGCTCGATTACCTCGGGCGGGAAATAGAGCGAGCAAACCGGATCGGCTTCGGCCGGCCTCCCGACTACCGGCTGGTACGGCCGCGGATCGAGGGGCCGGCCTGCGTTTTGGCGGATGCGGTGGGCTCGGCTGAGATCCCGAGTGACGAAGAAGAAGGCGCGGACAGTCGGGCTAAGACACGACTTGAACTGAGGACAATGTCATGACAGCAGCACAATTTGTAAATCAATCCCTTTCGTTGATTGGCGTTCTGGCGAGCGGAGAAACTCCCAACTCGGACGAAGCGGCTGCGGGGCTTGTGGTCTTCAATCAGCTTCTGGCTCTTTGGAGCGCAAAGGAATTAACGGTTGTGGCGACTCGGACAGAAGCGATCTCGCTGGCCGAGGATGACATTACGTACGCCTTTGCCGGGGCCAGACCAATCAAGATTCTCGCCGCGGATGTGGTGGTGGGCGGGATGACATTCCCGGTTAAAATCATGGGCGCTGACGGCTGGGCTGCCTATGATGATCGCTCTTCCAAAGCGGCTCGGGTGCGGGCGGTGTTTTGCGACTACGCATTCCCCACGGTTTCGGTGCTGGTAGCGCCGATACCGGCTGGATCGGCAACACTCAATCTGTACTGCACGACTTTGTTGTCGGCCGCGCTTTCCAGCGGTGACAGCTTCGCGGTTCCTCCCGGCTATGAAATGGCGATCCGGTTCAATCTGGCCGTTGCCTTGTGCCCGGAATTCGGCCGCCCCTGTCCGCCGGAAGTGGCGAGCCTGGCCAAACAGTATTTGGCGGATATCGAGCAACTGAACGCATCGAACCGCGCGGGGCTATCAGCTTTGGAGATTCCGCCGGTTCCAGGGAGTGGCAACTAAATGACTGTACAGGGATTGATTGAAGCCAGCATGAATCATCTGGCGCACCTGGGACCAGGTCAAACCGCCAACGCGGCCGAACTGGCGACCGGGCTGGGCTTCTTGAATCGGATGCTGGCGACCTGGAGCGCCGACCGGCTGTTTGTCTATTCGGTCGGGTCCCAAGTGTATTCGCTCGTGATCGGTACGCCGAACTATCTCATCGGGCCGGGGCAGACATTCAACGCGGCGCGGCCGGTGTTCATTGAGCGGGCCGTCGTCGTTTCGAGCTCGATCCGCCGCCCGGTGGATGTGATTTTCGAGGATGAGTGGAGCGAGATCAAGACTCGCACCGATACCTCCATCTTTCCGAAAAAGCTCTTCAACGATGCGGCGTTTCCCTATTCGACGCTGAACCTTTGGCCGGTGCCGTCGGCGACTGCATCGCTGGAACTGTTCACCTGGACGGTTCTTGCGGCGTTCGCGTCAACGGCGGACACGGTGGCGTTTCCTTCGGGGTACGAACGAGCGCTCATCGACAATCTGGCTGTCGAGATGGGGCCGACCCTGCGGCGCCCGGTCACCCCTGAGCTCCTGGGTATGGCGATCGCGTCGAAGGCGGTCATCAAGGAATTGAACGCGCGGCGGTTGCCGGCAGTAGAGGGGAAATAACGTGACCGTCCAACAACTCGTACAGCAGTCTCTTACTTTGATCGGGCGCCTCGGGGCGGGCCGCGGGGCCGGCGCGGCAGAATCGGCGGTGTGTCTGGAGTTCCTGAACCAGATGCTTCTGAACTGGAGCACAGAGCGTTTAAACGTCTTCCAGGTTCTGACGGAGACCTTTGCGCTCACCATCGCAACGGCGGCGTATACGATGGGGCCCAGCGAGGACTTCGACACCGCGCGGCCGGTGCGTATTGAAGCGGCGAACGTCGTTTCGAGCTCGATCCGCGAACCGCTGGAACTGATCGGCGTGAATGAGTGGAACGCGATCGACACGCGGACGGATACCTCGATCTTTCCTAAGCGGCTGTACTGCGATTATGCCTACCCGGCGGTGACGCTGAACTTCTGGAAGATTCCCTCCGCGGCTGCTTCGGTTGAGTTGCATTCGTGGAAGATTCTCGACGCGTTTTCAGCCCTTACCGACACGGTTGCTTTCCCGCTGGGCTATGAGCGGGCGATCGTTTACAACCTCGCGATCGACCTTGCGCCGGCGTTCGGTAAATCGATCTCGGCCGAAGTGGCGGCGATCGCAAAATCGAGCAAGGCGGGCATCGTGTCGCTGAACGCGCTGAACGGCAACCTGCAGCTGCCGGTTGAACTGGCTCCGGAGCGCGGCAAGTGACGGCCGCGGAGCTCATTCGCAGTAGCCTGAGGCTAATTCAGGAACTGGCGCCGGGGCAGACGCAGCACGCCGATGACGACAATGACGCGCTCTTCGTGCTGAATTCGATGCTGGACGGATGGAGCATTGACCGGCTGAACATCTACCACATCAAACGATCTGACCATACGCTGGTGGCTAACCAATCGAGCTACACCATTGGCACGGGCGGAAACTTCAACGTGGCGCGGCCGGTGCGAATCGACAATGCCGGGATCATCCTGGACGACGGCAGCGAAAAGCCTTTATCAATTCTGGATCCAGATGAGTATGCGATGGTCTGGCAGAAGACTTTCGCGACGCCGATTCCCTGGGGTTTGTACTGCGACTATCAGCACCCGCTGGCCTCGCTGTTCCTGGTTCCGGTGGCGTCGGTGGCCTATGGCCTGGCTCTCTACAGTTGGCAGGTTCTGAGCTCGATTGCCTCGGTGGCGACAACGATCAGCTTTCCGCCCGGGTATGCGGATGCGATCCGCTACAACCTCGCTGTGCGCCTGGCTCCTGAGTGGGGCCGCGTCCTTCGGCCGGACGTGAAAGATCTGGCGGTTGAGACGAGGGCCAAAATTCAGATGCTGAATGCGCCGGCGCCGATCATGCGAGTTGATCCGGCGTACGCGCTCGGCGGCGATCGGCGCCGCGGCTTCGACCTGCGCAATCCCTACGGGCGGTGATGAATGGAGTATCAGGGTTTTGTGGGCGCCTCCTACCTGGGGCCGGCGAAGAAAGCCAACGCGCAGCGCTCAATCAATCTGTACCCCGAGGTCGATGAGTCGGGGACGGGGAAAACCAAAATGCAGCTTGTCGGAACGCCCGGCCTTACCTCGGCGTTCTGCACTCTGCCGACCACACCCGTCCGCGGGTTTCTGGCGGCCGGCGCGCCGCTGTCGGCCGCGCAGCGCTTGTTTGCGGTCGGCGGGTCGAAGCTCTATGAAATCACGTCGGGCGGGTCTGCGACTGAACTGGGGGACGTGGGCGACGACGGCACGCATACGCCCGCTCAGATCTTCGCCAACGGTCTGCAATTGGGCATTGTGTCGGCGGGAAAGTTCTACTTACACAACGGTGTCTCGATCTCCCAGCCCGACTATCCAAGCTCCTCGGGCGTGGCGCTGGTCGAGGATCTGGGCGGCGGCGTCGGCCGGCTGAACTGGGTCTCCGGTGATGAGTTTGACGGCACGATGGAAGGGCAAACAATCACGTTCGACGGCTCGCCCTACACCGTCACAAACTTTCACAGTCCGACCCGGATATTCGTCACGCCATCGCCTACGGATGGGGCCGAGGAAGCATGGTCTATCAGCTATGACGTAGAAGCGCGAACCGGCGCGTTTTTGGATGGATACTTCATCGTCGCCAAGCCGAATTCGAAGCAAGCCAATATCAGCAGCCTAAATGACGGCACGTCCTGGGACGCGCTCGATTTTGCGATCAAGGAAAGCTATCCCGACAACATCGGCGCCATCCTGGTGGATCATCAGGACCTCTGGCTCTGGGGCGAATCGACCTCGGAAGTGTGGAACAACACGGGGGCCGCGGACTTCCCCCTGGAGCGCAACCAGACAGGCGCGATTCAGATGGGAACGGCGGCTCCCTGGAGCGGCGTCAGCCTCGGGAACGGCGTCGCCTGGCTCGGCACGAACAATCAGGGCAAGGCCGTTGCTTACGTGGCGGCCGGCTACATTCCGAAGCGCATTTCGACGCACGCGGTTGAGCGAATCTGGGCCGGTTACTCGACCGTGGCCGATGCGATCGGCTGGGTGCAGGAGTGGGAAGGGCATCTGTTCTGGTGGATCACTTTCCCCACGGGAAACGCGACTTGGGTCTATGACCAGCTAACGGGAGCGTGGCACGAGCGGGCCTGGTGGAATGGCTCCTCACTCGACCGGCATCGGGCGCGCTGCCATACCTATTGCTACGGGAAGCACCTGGTGGGGGATCACACAACCGGTGTGATTTACGAGATGTCGGCGACCGCCTACACCGATAACGGGACTACGATCCGGCGCGTCCGGACGGCGCCGCACGTCTCGAATGAAAACAAATGGACGTTCTTCTCTACGTTCCGCCTGGACGCTGAGAATTCCGGCGCCGTAAATCCTTCGCTCGATTGGTCGGTGGATGGCGGGGACACTTTCGGTACCGCAAGAACGACGACGTCTGCCGGGGTGGGCGCCTTCTCGAACTATGAATGGCGGCGGCTCGGGCGGTCGCGCGATCGCGTGTTTCGGGTCACCATCACCGCCGCGGTCAAGGTGGTTCTAGTGGGCGCGTATTTGGAGATTGCAGCATGAGCTCAGCGGCTAACCCTTTGGTCCCGATCCGGACGCCGATGTATGACGACGCCGGCAACCTGACTGAACCCTGGATCAAGTTCTTCCAGCAACTCTATCGGTTGGCTTCGACTCGGCCGACCGATGGGGCGACGGTAACCGAGAACGGGGTCATTCTGCCGGGCCTGAGTGAAATCACTTCGGATTTCAAGGGCCACGCGGTGAATCTTAAGATGTTCGGCGCGGCCGGTGACGGGAGTGCCGACGATACGGCTCTCGTTTCCGATGCCTTTAACGGCTACCGGCACATCATCATTCCCAAGGGGCGTTTCCGCCTTACTGATCTTGTAGAGGTGAACGTGGACGCGGCGGCGGGCCTAATAATCGAAGGCAGCGGGGATCAGTCCACGCTCCTGCTCGATGACGTGACGGCTGGACTTCGGATCGCCGGCACGCCAGGGACGAACTATCACAACATCGTCCTGCGGAATTTCATGATCGAAGGGGCCAGTCAAAACGGGCAAGGCCAGTTCGGTCTCCAGCTTTATGGCGTCGCCAATTTCAGCGTTGAGAACGTCAAGATCCTATGTGACACCTGGGTCATTTACTCGATTGACCTGGGCTCGCTGATTTCGGTGGTGGTGGCTTCGGGTACCGCTACGTTCACAACGTCGTCGCCGCATTTCTGCGATGAGCAAACGATCATCTGGTTGCAAGGAACCACCGACGACGGCATCAATCTGAATGAGCCGTTCTTCGTTCAAACCATCCCTACTTCTACGACTTTCACGATCTCGGTTTATGGTGCCTTTCCGGTACCGGATGGCACCTACAACAACTCCGGAATGATTCTTCGCATTCCGCGGTTGAAGATCGGCATCAAGACTTCGGCCGCTCAGCAAGGCGCGTTTTATAACGGGCGCGTCTCGACTTGCGGCGTCGGTCAGACCTGGGAAAAGGTGGATGGGATCGGCTCGAATATGTGTCCCCGGTTCGGCGGGGAAGCAGATAACTGTCCGCTGGCGGCGTGGTGGTATCGGCAAGGCGACGACAACGGCGGCGCCGATGACGGCGGGCTTTACGGCACGCATTCGACACAGGGCCGCTATTCGGTTCGGGTCGATCAAACCGGCTCGGGAATGATCAACCTCATCGGCAATCACTTTGAGTACCAGACGCGGATGGGGATCTATATTGCTGGCGGCCGTGTGAGCGCGCTGTCCAACATCAGCTATGACGACGCCGGCATTTGTGTAGGGCTCTATGTGGCCGGGGCGGGCGATTTCTTCGGCTCCTACAATCAGTTGAACGGCGGGGCATTCTTCGGCGCGGGTATCTTCTCGGGCCGCTTCGTTCACAATGTTTTGGGGGGCGTGCCGACCTGGGTTTCGGCGGGTGAGGAGTGCGAGGTTTATGCGACCGATGCGGTCACGCACTATTCAAACCGGCGGATGTCGGGGAACGCCGTAACTGCTTTCCGCGCGATGCGGTTTGTCGAGCCAGAATTCGAGTATCAAACGAATTCGCAGGAGCCAGGCGACCTCTGGCGGTTCCTGTGCGATGGGGCCATTCCGGGTAAATACCGCATGAAGCTCACCGGTGCCGGCGCCGGCGTTGACGCTGAGTACACAGTGGACGACACCACCGATGAATGCCTGTCGGTAGATCATCCGTTTGTTGATGGCGATGAGGTCTTTTTGAAATCGACGGGCGCGCCGGCGCCGGGCGGTTTGGCCTTCAACAAAATGTATTATGTGGTGGGCGCGACGGCGGATACGTTCCAACTGTCGCGGACGCTGGGCGGCTCGGCTGTGAACATAACCGGGTTGGCGACGGGAACGCAAGTTTGCTCTCGTGATCATGGCTGCGGGATGCTCCTGCAAGCCTCTGAGATCTTCGTGCCGACATCGAACACGTGGATGCGGTTCGTGGTTCCTGATTCTGACGGCGGATATACGATCGCGGCGAAGCTCGACGTTAACGGCCTTCAGCTTATGTACGGCGGGACGGGCCTGAAAACTACGGCTTTCGGTTCTCTCATGGTGGGGCTCAATGCGAATGAGCGGGGCAACCTTACGGTGGGGGCGGACAATACGGTGCTGACGGCGCGGGCTTCGACCGGGCATGGGATGCTCTGGGAAACCCTGCCTAACTTGGTGTCGGGCCTGACCGTGGGAGGCGTGTTGGCTGGCACCTTGCCGAATCCAACTCTGGCCGAGGATCGGCTCCGGGTGCTGTCGAACCTGTCTGACCTGGATGACGCGGCCGCGGCGCGGACGAATCTCGGCCTGGGCGCCGTAATTGACGGCGCCGCTCTCCAGGTCGCAAGTAACCTTTCCGACTTGGCCAATGCTGGGACGGCGCGGACGAACATCGGCCTGGGCAACGTGGCCAACGCTCTGCAACTGGTTGCGGCGAACAACCTATCCGATCTGGCCGATGTCCCAACCGCTCTTGCCAATCTCGGGCTGTCGGGCGTAGGTGCCGACACGATTACTCTGAGCGCCGGATCAAACACGCTTGTACTCTCCGACGCGGGGACGAAACTGCTGATCGCGTCAACGGGGCAGGAGTTTGAAATTGGCTCGACGGATGGTTCCTACGTTGATCTGATGTGTAACGGGGCGGTGGTGCTGCGCCTCGATCCGGTTAACGGATTGGTCCAAGTGGGCGGCTCCAGCAATGCCTTCCCCGGCTTCAAACGGGACAGCGATACTGTCGCCTTCAGGCTGGCAGACGACTCTAATTTTGCCGGCATCAAAGCCCTGGTCGGCGTATTCGCCATGAATGGGATCTGCGTCTATTTGGGCGGAGTAACTTCGTCCTTCCCGGCTATCAAGCGGAACGGGACGACGATGGAGGTCCGACTGGGGGATGATTCCGGGTATGCTCCCTTGAAGGCTTCGACGGCAAACCTCAGCGCGCCGGCCAACGGCGCCGGCGACGTGCTCACGACGAACGGGACGCAGACTGTTACGGGCAAGACCATTGCCTTCGCCAGCAATACTCTGACGGGCGTTTTGGGGAGTGGCAATAATCTCTCGGATCTGGCCAATGCTGGAACGGCGCGGACGAACATCGGCCTGGGCAACGTGGCCAACGCTCTGCAACTGGTTGCGGCGAATAACTTGTCGGATTTGACGGATACCGATGATGCGCGAATTAACATCGGCCTGGAGTTCGTCACCAATGACCGCCAACTCAAATGGGGCAGCGATTTCGCGGATCTGAACAGCGTACCCGCTGCTCTCGTGAATCTTGGGATTTCGCCTCGGTTCGCTGTTGAGGCGCTGTGCGGGGGGTACATCCTGACCACCTCGTATGCGAACGCGACTGGGCTTTCAATCACGCTCGGAATTGCCGGCGTTCCTTATCTGATTACCGCCAGCATCTACTTCATTTATGCGGCTCCCGATGGGGCGTTGTTCGCGCAATTGAACACGCCCACGGGGGCTCGATCCGGCGTGATAAACGGTGATGCCGTTACGGGGACGCGGTCGCGGAGTTGGATCTATACGCCTGTGAGCAACGGCGAAACGGTGACGATTCAGGGTAAGAAGCTGAGCGGGGCGGGCGGGTCCGGCTTCGCTTTTGACTCCAATATGACGGCGATTGCGGCATGATCCGGTTCGCGCGCACTTTTGATTTCGGCGCGGTTCGGGATCTCATCACCCATCCGAGGGTCTGGCCTTTTGCCGGCGAGGATAGCGGCCTGGCGCCGGGTGATTTCGAAGCAAACGAGGATCCCAGGATCTGGTATGTGTTCGCCTACGACGCCGGAGAGTTCCTCGGCGGGTTCATGTTTGTGCCGCAAACGTCGGTGTGCTGGGAAGTTCATTTACTGCTGCTGCCGGCGTCGTGGGGCCTACGCTCGGCCGAAGTTGCTCGCGGGGTCTTCGCGTGGATGTTCGAGCACTCACCCTGCAGGCGGATCGTAGGGGCCACGCCGGCGTGTTACCGGCTGGCGGTGCGGCTGGCCGAGCGCGCGGGAATGGTGCGGTATGGCGTCAACCCGCAAGCGTTTTTGAAGTACGGAATTTTGCAGGATGTGATCCTCAGCGGGATCAGCAAAGGGGAATAAATGCCTAGTCTTGTTACGAGCATCATTGGCGGCATCCAGGGCCGCAGCGCGGCGAAGAATGCGGCGAAGGAAAACGCCGCGGCCGCGGATTCGGCGCGGGCGCAACTGCTGGCGAATGCGGAGCGAGTAAATCCGGCGATAACGCTGGCGTCCACGGTGGCCGGTGCCGGCGTGCGCACTTCCGCTGAAGCGGCCGCGGCCGCTGCGAGGGAAGCGGCTGCCCGGGCCGCGGGCGGGGTAACTGGGGCGACGTCGACGGCGGCGACGGGTATCCGCGATGCTGGGGCCACTGCCGGCGCCGGCGTGACGGCGGCAACGACCCAGGCGAACGAACTGCTGGACCCTTACCTGACGGCCGGCGGGGACGCCATGACCAGGCTGACGGCCGGCCTCGGGCCTGGCGGCGGGCTCGATGAGAAGTTCGATGCGTCGATGCTGCCCGACGATCCCAGCTATCAGTTCCGTCTGAATGAGGGAATGAAGGCGCTGGAGCGTTCCGCGGCTGCGCGAGGGGCTGGGCAGGGCGGGGCCGCGGCGAAGGCATTGACGCGGTATTCGCAGGGCGTGGCTTCCACTGAGTATGCGGCGGCTTTCGACCGCTTCGAGCGGGGCAAGGCGGACAAGTTCAAGCAATTGGAACTGCTCTCGGGCGTGGCTGGGCTTGGTGCAAATGCGAGCGCTCGAGCGGGAGAAAATCTGACGGCTGGTGCGCGCTATGCGGGCGATATCGGCGTCGGCACCGAGCGCACGGCCGGCGACTTCGAAGTTGGGGGCGCCCGGTACGGCGGGGACGCCGACATCAACGCGGCGCAGTTCGGCGCCAACGCCGGCACCCGGGCCGCGGAGTACGAAGGCAACACAGGGATCAGAGCGGCGGAAGTGGTCGCGCAGAACACGACGGACGCAGCGCGCGCCGGTGCGGATCTGACGATGGCGGCTGGCGATGCGCGGGCGCAGGGGCACGTCGGCGCTGCGAACGCCTGGAACGGCATGCTGTCGGGGATCGGCCGCGTCGGGGATGCTGCGATCGCGGGCGGATTGGCGGGCGGTACCGGCTTCAATCTGCGGGGCGTCTTTCGGCAACCGACGCCGCCCAGCACTTCACGGCTTGTAACGGGGCGTTCGGGCATTCCTGGCTATCCGGCGTAAGGGGTCACTATGGCTTATCAATTCAGCAACTTTTCGCGGGCAATCGTTCCGCCTGATGGTCCCGAGGACCCCAATGTTGTGATGGGGCGCGCGCTCACGCTCCGGAACGTGATGCAACAACGGGAGCTCGGCGACATGGAACTCACCGCACGGCGGCAAGCCGCGGCGGATGAGGCCGAGCTGCGCTCTGCGTTCAACGATGCCGGCGGCGACCCGGTGAAGCTCCGCGATGCACTCTCGCGCACTCAAAAGGGTATGGGCATTTTGGCCGGCATGGATAAGTCGCGCCTGGATCAGAAGAAAACCGAAGGGGACATTGCAAAGACGGCGACGGAAACCCGCGGGCTCGATCTGGTCCAGGCGAAAACGAAGATAGACGAACTGGCCTCGGCGTCGGGCTCCCTCATCCGGCTCACTCCTGAGCAACGGGCGACGGCATGGCCCACGGCGCGGGCCGCGCTCATCGGTCGCAAGCTGGCGACGGCCGAGGAGTTGCCGGAAGTCTATCCCGGTGACGCCTGGCTCCAACAGCAGCACGCGTCGGGGCTCTCTGCACAACAGCAACTCGATGCGCATCTCAAGGACGCCGAGGAAGTACGGAAACAGGAACTACATGGGCCGGCGGTGGAAGCGGCGACTGCGGATGCAGAGCAGAAGCGCATCCTCACCGATCAGTATGGCGAGCATGGCATGACGTTGAAGGACGTCGAGGCGAACAAGATTGTGAAGGACGGGCAAGTTGAAACCGGCCGGCATAATCTGGTGAGCGAGAAGGAATCGGGGCGGCACAATCGGGCCGTTGAAGCGACGGCCGCCGCCGGCGTCGATGGGGCAACCGACTTGTCACCTGAGGCGCTCGGCAAGATGGCGGAATACTTCGCCACCACGGGTCTGTTGCCGCCGCTCGGGCAAGGAAAGCAGGCGACGGCGCAGCGCGCGCAGATTATCAATCTGGCCGCGAAGGAATACCCCTCGGTGACGGTCGCGAGCTCGGGCGCTGCTTATATGGCGAACCGGAAATCGCTGAGCAATGTGACGGCGATGTTGGATAACGTCGAATCGTTCGAAAAGACGACGGCGCAGTCATTGAAGCTGTTCACGGCTGCCGCGGGAAAAATGCGTGATACGGGTATGCCCTGGCTGAACACGCCCCTACGGTTGCTCGATGAAAAGCTAGTTGGAGACGAGAACATTGCGGTCGTCAATGCGGCGCGCCAGGTGGCGCTGACGGAAATTGCGAAAGTGATCACCGATCCCAAAATGCAAGGGGTCCTATCGGACTCGGCGCGCCATGAGATCTCTTCGCTTTCCGGCCGCGATGCAACGCTGCCGCAGATTCTTTCTGTCGCGAAGCTCTTGCAAACGGAAATGAAGAACCGCCATCAGTCGTTGATCGAGCAAAAGCAGGCGATTGAGGGGCGGATCGGCGCGCCGGTCGGCGCCTCGGCCGCGGCTGGCGGCGGAGCTCCTGCGGGCGGATCCCGGCCGGCTGGGCTGCCTCCAGGCGTTCCGGCTGCCGGCGGCGCCGTGACGGTTCGCGATCCGGCCGGCAACATTCACACGTTCCGTGACCAGGCGGGGGCGGATGCGTTTAAACGGGCTGCGGGGATCAATTAAATGGCTGGGAATCCTATTGACTACACTGCCCTGGCGAAACAGCACGGGGCGATTGATTCGGCTCCGCCGGTGGCGGTGGACTACAACGCGCTGGCGAAGCAACACGGGGCTGTAAGCTCGATGGCGCCTGGCTCTATGGCTGGCGTCCGTCCGCCGCATCTGGGGCGTAAGATGACCGACGAGGAGTTGGCGCCGTATGTGCGACCGCTGCCGGCGGGAACCGAAGCGCCTCCGGAGCGCGGCTGGCTCGATGCAGTTATCGGTGAGTCGCTGAACTTCGCTAAGGGTGCGGTCTGGAATACGGGGAAGGGCATCTATGAGACTGCCAAGCGCATCATCGAACCGCCCGATCCGAAGGACAAGACGGCGACGCTGGCGCGGGCCGTGGCGGGGCCGCTGGGGCCGGTGCTGACCGAAATGGGGCGGGCTCATCTGGACACGGCTAAGAAGTCGGTCCTGGCGGGCCAGCGCGGCGATTTTTGGGGGCAAGCGGGTTACGGCGTGGCGGCTCTTGTGCCTGGCATGGGGCCGGCGGCGGCGGCGATCGGGGAGAAGATTGGCGAAGGGCAAGTAGCGGAAGGCCTCGGCGACCTGGCGGGAATGTACCTTCCCCTCAAAGCGGTCGTTAAGGGCGTCGCGAAGCGCGTGCCAATCCTACCGAAAGTGGTGAATCAGAACCCGGCTGAGGTCGCGGCTTTTGAGTACATGCGCGGGCAAGGGGTGGAAGTGCCGGCGGGCGTGGCGACGGGCAACAAAGCAGTGTCGGGCATCCAGCATATTGTGGATCACTCGCCCGGTGGCTCGATCATCGCGCAGAACGCGAAGGCCAAGCTGGACGCGGGAATGACGCGCGTCGGCAATGAGCTCGCGGGCCGCGTGAATGAAGTAGACGGCGTGCCAGGTGCGGCGGTGACTCCGTATCAGGCGGGTGAAGGGGTGACGGGCAAGATCGAAACCGAGATCGGCGGCTACCACGCCAAAGCGAATGAAGCCTACGGCGAGTTGCGCGCGCTCGAGGCCGATCCGGTCAACACACAGCGGATTCAGACGGGCGTTAAGGAAGTTCCCTCGGGGATGCTCGATGAGGGCGGCAACCCGATCATGAAGGAAGTTCCTGTCCTGGAAGATATGGCCCTTCCGGTAGACCTTCGGCAAGCGAAGCTGATGCTTAAGCCGGTGGTGGATCAGTTCAAGCGGCAACTGCCGGTGTCTCAACAGAGGGCGTCCGCGGGCCTTCACGCGATGCAGAACATCCTCGCGGGTCCGGACTTCGCGCCGGCGTCGGTGGTGGATCTCGACCTGGGCACGATCAAGGGCATCGCCCGCGGGGCGGATCTGCCCGAGTTGAAGAATCTTTCGCAGGGGCTGGCGGCGCACACAATCCAGTTCATCGACGATGCGGTGCAACGGGCGGTGTCTGAAGCTCGCCGGCCGGCCGGGCCTGGCGCCGTGGCGCGTCCGGTGGCGGCGGGTGTACCGAGCGGACCTGGCGCGTCTGGCGCGGTCCCTGAGGCTCCCGCGGCCGCTCCTGCATCAGGCTCACCGGGTGTGTCGGCGGGTGCTCCAGCGGCTTCACCTGCAGCTGTCCCTGTGGCAGTAGCGGGATCGGGTGAAACGGTGATCCGGGTACCAGGCGAGCAGAAGAGCTATCCGGCTCGTTATGAGCTCCGGGAACTGGCGGCCGTGCGCACGAGCCACAAAGGCTCGAACTTTCAGCCGAATCCGAAGTACGGTCTAAAGAACGATCGGAATTACTCCGCGGCCGAGAATCAGGGGAAGGTTGTTGAGTGGAGTTCAGAGGCGCAATTTGACCCGGCGTATCACGTCACCGATGCCCCTGACGCGCTGAACGGCGCGATCGTAGTTGACCAGGCGGGGAATGCTCTCGCCGGCAACGGCCGCGGCATGATGTTGGACCGGGTGTATTCCGCCAACAAAGGGGCGGCGCAACGTTACCGAACAATGCTCGAAGAGCGGGCGGGCCAGTTCGGTGTAGACCCGGCAGCGGTGCGGGGGATGAAACAACCGGTGCTCGTGCGCGTCGTCGACGATACCGGCATGACGCCGGCGCAGAAAGCGAATGCGATCTCTGATTTCAATAAGAAGGGAACCGCGGAGTTGACCCCGGCTGAACGTGCGATCGCGGATTCGCGGCGGGTCTCGGAAGGGACGCTAGACGACGTTTCGGGGCGGCTGGAAGCTCTCGGGGATGAGGGGACACTCGCGCAGGTCCTGGAGGGCCGCGGCGGCCTGGAGGTCCTGAATAAGCTCATTGACGACGGCATCATCACCTCACAGGAACGGGCGGCGCTGGCGAACGAAAAGGGCCTGACGGCCGCGGGCCGCACTCGCGTTAACCAACTCATGCTCGGTCGCTTTTTCCGGGATCCCAGCCAACTCGACAATGTGCCGGCGATCGTTCGGACCCGGCTCGAACGGGTGGCGGCGCAACTGGCTCGGGTGGAAACGCGGGGCGACTGGAATCTGACGCCGTTCATTCAGGATGCGGTGGATCTCCTGGAGGAAGCGGGCCATCACGGGATCAACGATCTCGATGCGTTCGTGCGACAGGATGGGCTGTTCGGCGCACAGAAGTACTCGCCGAAGGCGATCGCAATGGCGAAGCATCTCCAGACCACTCCGGTCGGCCGGCTCACTACGGCCGTTCGGCAGTATGCCCAGGATGCGCAAGTTGCGGCGCAGGGCGCGGGCTTGTTCGGGGAACCGATCAGCCAGGCGCAGGCCTTCGCGGATGCGTTCGGCGGCGATGCCGGCGCAATGGCTGGATCTCGGCCGAACACTTCGCGCTCGGCGGGTAGTACTGCGGTGGCTGGCACGGAACGGCCGGCAACCGAGGTCGATGCGCCGCGGACGGAACCGGCCGGCGCGGATGCTGTGGATGCGTTACAGCGTGGCCGGATGGCAACGTCGGCGAAGTATGATGCGGCCGGGATTCTAAAGCAGCTCCGGGACGAACCGCGGCAAGTCTTCGATCAGGCGGTATGGGCGAAGGATGCTGGCATTGACCGGTTGCGGGAAGTGGCGCGGCTGGCTCCTGAGGAGATGCCGAAGGTCGGGCGGGCTTATCTCGAAGAGCTCCTAGAAACGGCGACGGCCGAGGGTGACTTCGGCAAGGGGAAAACGATCCATAATCAGTGGCAGAAACTGGGGCCGCAGACGAAGGCGCTGCTGTTCCGCAGTCCGGAGCTCATCAAGGACCTGGATCACTTTTTCCTGGTCGCGAAGCGGATCGGGGAATCGCCGAATCCTTCGGGCTCGGCGCTGGTTGGCTCGCTGGCTACGGGCGGCGTGTATATGGTGATGCAGCCGGCGACCGGTATCCCAATGGCGATCGGGGCGGCGGGTCTGTCGAAGCTGATGCACTCGCCCGCGGGCGTTCGTGCCCTAACCACCGGTCTTCAAATTCCAGTCGGGAAGGGCGCGGCCGCGTCGATTGCCGCGACGAATATACTGCGTCTGGCTGGCGACTCGGCTCGGCCGGCTCAAGCTGGCGCGGGCCCAGAACAAAGCGCTTCGCCCATCCAAATACGGTAGGAATACAAAAGGGGCCAATCATGAAAACCCAAAGGACCGGAATCATCCCTTGGCCGTCGTCTTCAGGGGCAAAGTCGTGATAATTCGGGGACGCGCGAGATGCCTGGCGCAACGGCTCACTCTCTATATGGTTTTGCCTCATAGAGATGATGCAAAAGAGCATCAGACAAGCCCATGGGGTCGATAGCAGATACCACGCGCGTCGGATCATACAGAACCTTTCTTCTTAGTAGCCGCCCTCTTTGGGGCGGCTTTCTTTTTTGCCGCAGCCTTTGCGTCCCTTATCATGCGCCTTGAATATATGATTCCGTCCGTGGTTCGGCTGAAAATGTGGCGTTCTTCAAGGTGGGAAATCGACCAAGAAAAGTCCTCTGGTGTGTATCCGAGACGCGCTGAGAGCACAACCTCCAGCGAACCGGTTGGGGGGAGGTCATACGGAGACTCTAAAACACCAGCATGTGCTACACCCTGCGGTGCGGAAACTTGTGTGTTTTGCTTCTGCGGTGGGCGTAGCGCCAGGTGTCCGTAGGGATGGCCACACGCCATGATGCACAGTAAATCCATCCAAACGGCTCGGGCGAAGGGGTGACAGCTTCGGAGGTTCAGGTCGTTAAGATGATCTCCGACGTCAAACGGCAGGATAGGATTTTTCATGCTGGGTCTTTCCTTGTAACAGCGGTTTTTGATTTTCCCGCTTTCTTCTGGGCGGCTTTTTTTTTGGCCCAGCGTTGCACTGCTGCGTTGCGGGCAATTTCACTTCGTTTCTCGGGGGGAATCTGCTGTCGAGCCTGGGTCAATGCCGCCCCCGTGTCGTCGCGCTCCTTCTGGGTGGATTCGTCCCATCTTTTTCGCGCGAGTTCCTGGGCTGCTTTCATGGCCATGTGCGCAGTCTAGCTCAAGAGCGCACAAACGCACACCGTATCCAGAGGCCTGAGAGGGGTAGGGGAATAACCCCATTGCACTTGTCCGCACATGAGCATAATCTCACATCAGGCGCATCTAGCGCTGCTGGAGAGAGAGATGCAACTGCAAGAGATGCTGAGCGTTCCGGCTTCGGCCGAACGGATCTGTGATGGATGCGGGGAAGCGAAGGAAACGGTGAAACCGTTTTCGGATGGGTCAATTAGTGTGTGTGATGAGTGCCGACCGATTGCGCGTCAACTAGTCCAGTGACGATATACGGGGCATGAAACCCCTTGGAAATGAAGCCTACCTTGACGCCTTCGGGCAACTGTATTTGGAGCGCCCCGGCAAGGTTGATCTGTTCGATCCGCCGGGCACGCTAGCGCAGCCGGTGATCACGCCGACCGGTTTCACCTTTGAACTGGTCAAAACGTATGGCTGGCTGCTCGGTCAGTTCTGGGATAACAATCCACTCCAGTTCGCGACGGCGGCGACGGCCGACAAGATGGAATTGGCGGTAGGGGCTCTTGGTCTCCTGCGCTTGTTCAAGCTCGGTGTGAGTCAAAAGGCCGATGAGGTACGGGTCGGGCCGTTCACCTGGGCGCCGATCCGGAAGGTGGATCTATTCGACGCGGACGGTACCGTGGTGAGTCTGAATGCCGGCGAGCTGGCGAATCAGATGGCTCGGTATCAGGACGGCTGGCGGGATCAAATTGAGCGAACCATCCGGGCGGCGATGTCTGCTGAACGCTCCACAATCTAGGGATGGCGAAGCAACCAACATCGACCGTCGCGGCGATTTACGCGCGGGTCTCCACTCAGGATCAGAACAACGACCTGCAGCTGACGGATCTGCGCGCATATGCGGCGCGGCAAGGCTGGCGCGTTTACGAGTATCAGGAGAAGGAAAGCTCGGTTAAGAAACGGCCGGTCTTTCTCCAGATGCTGGACGATGCGAAGGCCGGCAAAGTGAACGTGATCCTGGTCTGGCGAATCGACCGCTTTGCGCGCTCGATGAAGGACTTCGTCATGACCACCCTGCAGCTGAATGATTGGCGGGTGCGGCTGATCTCGGTTACCGAATCCGTTGATACGGGCGACAATAATCCGTTCGCTGAGTTTCAGCGCGGGCTGCTGGCGTTGCTGGCGCAGTTGGAACGTAAGATCATCGTCGCGCGGGTGAATGCGGGCGTGGCGCAGTACAAAGCCGACTATGCGGCCGGCCGGATCGGGAAGGACAAGCATTCTAAGTCGGGGAAGGATCTCGCGGCCGGTCGGCCGAAGAAGATCTTCCGGCGCGATGAAATGATAAAGCTCCGAAGGAAGGGGCTCTCGATCCGCGCGATCGGCAGCGAGCTCGGCATAGCGCATACGACTGTTGCGGACGCTCTAAAAGGCATCAAATTGAAGTGAGTTTTGCCTTGCGGTGTACACACTATGTATGTACACTCGATGTAGATGAAGTCTGACGGCACAAGCGGTTTCGATTGGGATGCAGACAACATCGCGCATGTGGGACGGCATGGCATAAGGCCAGAAGAGATTGAGCAAGTGATGCAGAACTCGCCGATCTTCACGGGCAGTCAGATTGATGAGCGAAGCGGTGAAGAGCGCTATCGGGAAATCGGTCATACAGGGGCTGGGCTTGTGCTAGTCGTGATCTGGACGGATCGCCGTGGATTGTGTCGCGCTGTGACGGCGTACAAGGCGAGCAAACAGGATCGTGAAGGCTACTACAAACAGAAAGGGATGGCGTTATGAAAAGCAAATTGACGAAGGCCGAGCGAGAAGCGGAGGCGGCATACGCGGAGAAGGCCTATAAGGACC
>WUUC01086396.1_pt1 | contig 41644 bp, 73 predicted proteins | sample 6278441 | NCBI WGS metagenome assembly WUUC01 (sample SAMN13675441, study PRJNA597444) | soil metagenome | isolation source: soil | place: USA: Washington | collected 2017-10
CGGTGTCACCACCGGGTTGTGACGGTGCCCGCGGGTAGCATCGGGGCCGTACGCCGCTGGCTACGGGCCGGGTGAACCCCTTTCTGTTGGGAGTCCCCCGTGGCCCGATGTGGGTGTGCAGGTTCGGGCACGTGCCCGTGTGTGCTGCAGAACGGATCCGGCACCACCGTCTCCGGCAACGGGTCGCCCGGGTCGCCGTACGCCGTAGCGGTCAACGTCGACCCGGCCCCGGGAAACCTGATCGAGGCCACCGCTGACGGGGTCCGCGTCGACTGCGCCGCCGTCGCGGCCTGTGTCGCTGATCAGACGCCGGGCGGCCAGACCAACTTTGTCGACACGGTCGGCATCAACTTCACCCGCACCGGATCCGGCACCGCTCTCGACCCGTTCGAGGTCACGGCCGACCAGGTTCCGCAGTTCGAGCAGTCCGCGCCGGACACGTTCACGCACGACCTGCTCGGCGCCTCCGACGTCTACGAGTTGATCACCGCTCTCGACCCCGTCGTCGTCGACGTTCCCGGCACCTATCTGGTGACGTACGAAGCGCGCGGCTCGGCCGCGATCCCCGGCTCGACCGCGGCCGTGTCGACGTCGACGTCGGCCGCGCTCTACCTGAACGGCGCCCTGGTCCCCGGCACGGAGCGGATGCTCGCGCTGGTGTCGCAGGGTGTGGCCGGGACGGCTCAGCCCGCGCTGCAGACCCAGGGCACGGCGTCGGCGACGAAGGTGATCACGATCGCCGCCGGCCAAGTACTGACGCTGCGAGGCGCCCGCTCCGGAACCGCCGGCACGAACACGATCGTGTCGAACACCCAGGGCCGGACGGCGATCACCGCGACCCGGATCGGTGCCTGATGGCCGACGGGAATGTGTGTGTCGACAACGTCGACTTCGTCGTCGAGAACGGTCAGCTGCGGCTCAACCCGCACGCGGTCCAGTCGAACCCGCAGACGTTCGAGTTCGTCCTCAACGGCGCCCAGGACGTGTTCGAGAAGATCACCAGCTTCGCCGACGTCGTCATCCCGCTCGACGGCTACTGGTTCATCACCATGGACGCCCACGGCGAGGCGACCATCACCGGCGCCACCCCCGGCACCGTCGTCAACGCGGAAGTGTCGGCCGAGATGCGCGTCAACAACAACCCGGTGGCCGGCACCGAGACGATGCTCCAGTCGACTGTGCAGGGCTCGTCGTCGGTCGACCAGCCCGCGCTCGCCCAGCACGGCTCCGGGTCGGCGTCGCGGCTGCTGCTGCTGAACGCCGGCGACCGCGTCTCGATCTGGGGCAAGCGCAACAGCGACCCGGGCACCACGACCCAGGTCATCTCCAACACGCGCGGGCGCTGCCGGATCACGGCGATCCGGATCGGAGGCCAGTGATGGTCGACTACCTGCCCCGTTCTGCGTGGATGGCCGAGCCCGCCGGCGATGGCCCCGGGCCGCTCGACCCGTCCAAGGTCAAGGGCGTTGTCGTGCACTGGCCCGGCTCGGGCGAGACCGATTCGTTCGACGGCCGCGCCGAGATCGTGGCCGCGCTGCGCGGTTGGCAGCGGTTCCACATGGAAGACAAGGGCTGGTCGGACATCGCGTACCAGGTGGCCGTCGACCAGGCGGGCCGTGCGTGGATCCTGCGCGGGTTGCGGACCCAGTCCGGTGCCAACGGCAACGAGGACCTGAACGAGCGCTACGGCGCGATCCTGCTCGTGCTGGTGGCCGGCGAGGAGCCATCCGCCGCGATGAAGGCGACCGTGCGGGAAGTCGTGCGGGACTTCCGTGCGATCTACGGCGACGACGCCGCGTTGATCCTGCCCCACTCGGCCGTCCGCCCGGACGGCACCGACTGCCCCGGCCCCAAGGCCAGGGCTGCAATCGCTCGCGGCGACTTCGAGCCGTGGGCCGACCACCCCGAACCACCGGAGGATGACATGTGGACCCCCGAACAGGCCGCGGCCGTCGAGAAGCGGTACGTGCTCGCCGACCAGCTGTGGCGCGCCCAGACCGCGGCCGAGACCGCCGTGTCCAACGCGCTCGCCGCGCGACTCCTCGCCGCCGGCAAGACGCCGGCCGAGGCGCTCATCGAGGTCGAGAAGATCTGGAAGCCCGTCCAGCAGGCGCTGAAGACTGAACTGGAGGACGCGTGACCCGCCCGAGCGTGAGCCGGACGGTTCACTACGTATCCCGCGGATCCGCTGACGGCGTCTACGGGTCCGTGTGCCGGGCGGCGATCATCACCGCCGTCGACGACTACCAGGAGCCTCAGCCCGGCGACGAGACTCACGTCGGCGCCGTCGACCTGGCCGTGCTAAACCCGACCGGCATGTTCTTCGACCGCGGCGTGCTGCAGGACGAGACCCACAAGGCCGGCGGCACCTGGCACTGGCCGGAGCGCGTCTGATGGCCACCGGCGACCTGCTGAAGGCAACCAAGGCGAAGGTGGGCGGCGCGATCGCCGCAGTCGCCGGGCTGCTGCTGCCCGGCGTCACCTACCTTCTGACCGTCGACGCCGACGGCATCACTGCCGGCGAGTGGCGGCGTGCGGCGCTGCTGGCGATCGCTGCTGCGGCCGGGCTCGGCGCGAGTGTCGGTGGCGCCGTGTACGCCGTCGAGAACAAGGCCAAGGCCGACAGCCGCGACTACGGCGACCCGTACGACGACCACCCGTACGACGACGACCCGCCGCTGGCTGCAGCGTGAAGCGCGACGCGGTCGACGTCGAGTTCCTGGTCGAGCGGCGCCTCATCGACCAGGGCCCCGACCGGCCCGAGGCGAAGTGGCTGGAACTGCGCACGGTCAAGCTCGACGGGCAGGAGTACAACATCCCGGCCGATGCTCCTGTCCGGGTCGAGACGACCTCGAGCGGCCCGCAGCTGGTGACGGTGACGTTCTGGGCATCCGATGTCCGGTACGCCGAGCGGTATGTCGCGCCGCCGGATCCGGGCCCGTCTGCGTAGGCTGCTGCTGATCTCTTCGGAATCGCATTGCCAGCAGGGCCCGGTGAACCTCGAGCACCGGGCCCTGTTGCATGCCCGGCGACTTGCACACCCCCGCCACTAGCTGTAACGTTCTGTGTGTCAGCCGGTCGGGTTGGCCCAACCGACCGGGAGGTCACCATGTTCGTCATCCAGAGCTCCAACGCCTACGGCTACCGCGTCGTCAACACCCGCACGCTGGCGTGGGACAACTTCGGCCACGACCGGATCGGCGCTCTGGACCACTGCGACGCCCAGAACCGCCGCGCGGAGCAGGCTGCGAAGTTCGCCGCAGCGGAGTAGAGTCTCCCTCCTGAACCCCCACCGCTGGCCTTGGGCCGGGTGGGGGTTCTCGCGTTCCGGGACCGTTCGGGAAACGGTCGGATTCCGGCCGTCGTGATTCGCGAATCGTGAATCGTCTCGGCCAGCCTGCGCCGCCGTTCGGCAACCCGTTCGTAAACTACGATCGTTCGGCAACCCGCCGACGCCCGTTTACCGAACAGGAAGGCCGCCCGCCCATGGCGCTCATCGGACTCGTCCGTGTTTCAACCTCCCGTCAGGACACCCAGCGCCAGCACGACGCGCTCGACCCGATCTGCCTGAAGGTGTTCGAGGAGAAGATCTCCGGCAAGCTCGCCACCGTCGAGCGGCCCGGCCTGCAGGAGGTGCTCGAGTTCGTCCGGCCCGGCGACATGCTCACTGTGCAGGAGGTCGACCGGCTCGGCCGGAACCTGCTGGAAGGGCTGATCGTGCTGCGCGACCTGTTCGAGCGCGGCGTCGCCGTCAAGGTGCTGGACGGCATCGCGGCCGGCGACCACACGGAGCGCTCCCTGATCCTCGACCTGGCGCTCGCGCTCGCTGAGGACCGGCGCCGCGACATCGTCCGCAAGACCAAGGATGGGATCGAGTCGGCTCGCCGGCAGGGCCGGGTCGGTGGCCGGCCGACCGTCGTCGACGAAACCAAGAGGCGCGTCATCCTCGCGTCCCGCCAGACTGGCGAGTCGTACCGTCAAATCGCCGCGGCCGTCGGTATCTCGCCGGCCGTTGTTCACCGAGTCGTGACTGAACACGAGAAAGCAGAAAGCTGATGGCAACCTCTTGCGGACGGTTCAACCCGCATGCTCCGCACCCCTGGGCGATCGAGGCCAACCCCGGCGAGGACGGGCCCGACCTGTTCTGGTGTGACGGGCTGCCGGCGGGGACGGGCGCAGCGCCGGCGCCGGTTTCGGTCCCGCTCGGCCCGGTCGACACCAGCGAGTGGACGATCTGGGGGAACTACGGGAAGGCGCCGCTGACGCCGGAGGGCCGCGCGGCCGTGGCGCGGTTCGCCGCGGCGCTTGGACTGCCGGCCGACGTGCTGCTCGGCGAGGAGGACTGATGATCCTGTACTGGGACAAGGACGGCACGCCGCTCGAAACGCTGGAGTGGGCGCACAAGTTCGAGGACTACGACTACCGGTTCGTCGGGCACAACCATGTCGGGCCGTACCGGATCTCGACGCTGTGGATGGGACTGCCGCCCACCTACCACTGGTTCCACCCTGAAGGGCCGGCCGCCGTGTTCGAGACAGCTGTGTTCCGGGGACGCGCGGAAGACCAGCGCCGGCACTACGTGACCGAGGCGGACGCGCTCGCCGGCCACCAGGAGACGGTGATGGCGTTGTGGGTGATCTGCCTGTTCGGCCAGGCCCCGGCACAGCTGCAGCTGACGGCCGGGAGAGAACCGGGATAGCATTGGTTTGTGCCCCGGCTGGTTAGGCGACTTGCCCGGCATCGGTCCTTCCTACGGACCCTGAGCGACTCCGGGTGACTGGCTGACAATCCTTCCCCCGGGGTCGCTCTTTCTTTGACTGGATCCGGAGCCCTTGAGTGGTGTAATGTTTCGTGTGTCAGCCCACCCCCTGGACCGAAGGATCTCGCCGTGAATGACACGCTCACCATCCCGCCGCCGAGGCCACTCGACGTCGACGTGCTGCCCGTCCCGCAGATCGCCGACCTGGCCGGCGTGAAGCCGACCGCGGTGAACTTGTGGCGGCACCGTCACACCCCGGAGGCGTACGCCGAAGCGGAGAAGGTCGCCAAGACCGACGAGGAGATCGCCGAGCTCCGGCGCAAGACGCCGTTCCCCGAGGCCGACGACTGGATCGGAGGTCACCCGATCTGGCGCCTCGAGCGGGTCGTCGCGTGGCTGAAGATCACCGGCCGCGAGTACGACGAGGCGCCGTGGCGCCGCAAGCGGGACCGGGGCGACTACCGGCGCGCGACCAACCCGGGCATCACGAAGATCAACCTCAGCCGCGCTAAGGCTGCTGCGGCGCCGAAGAAGCGCACCCGCAAGAAGTAGCTCGACCCACCGCCGCGCCTACGGCGGGATCCCTCCCCTCGCAATCCGTCGGGGGTGAGGTCTAGCTTTCACCTGTGACATGAAGAAACCGTAGGAAGGTAACCCCAAGATGGCACTGCAGACCCGTAAGCCCACCGGCAAGCCTCCGTGGCCGCTCGCGCTGATCGCCGGGATGGAGAAGGCCGGGAAGTCGTTCGCCGCGGCTCAGGCCTCCGCGTCTCCGCTGATCGACCGGACGTTCTGGTTCTCCCAGGGCGAGGACGACCCCGACGAGTACGGCGCGATCGAGGGCGCCCGGTTCGAGATCGTGCTGTACGACGGCACGTTCCGTGACCTGTACATGAAGATGAAGGAGGCCGCGGCCGAGCCGATGGACCCGGCCCGGCCGCACCTGTGGGTGCTCGACTCCGGCACGAAGCTGTGGGACCTGATCTCCGACATGGCGCAGGTCGAGAAAAACCGCCGGTGGGAGAAGCGCCAGCAGGCAGGCAAGGCCCCGGAGGTCATCCCCGGCGAAGGCCTCCGCGTCGACTTCGACCTGTGGACCGTGGCCCGCACCCGATGGGACGCGATCCTCGAGCTCATGTCCAGCCACCAGGGCCCGTCGATCATCACCGCCCGGCTGGAGAAAAAGGTCGTCGTCGACGAGCGCACCGGCGAGCCGACCAAGGAGCGCGAGTGGAAGGTCCTCGCGCAGAAGATGCTGCCGTTCGAGGTGGGCGTCGTCATCGAGCTCCACGCTCGCGGCGAGGCGTATCTGACCGGTGTCCGGTCGCTGCGGTTCCAGCCGACGCAGGCCCGTACGCCATACCCGGACTTCACGATGCACGACCTGTGGACCAAGCTCGGGCTCGCCGAGGAGGGCGCTGTCGGGCCGCGGATCCACACGCAGGTCACCGGCGACGAGTCCGTCGCTGCTGACGACCTGGTCGTCGCTCGCCGCCGCGAGCTCCTGAACCAGATCACCGAGGTGGCCAGGACCGCCCGGGTACACACCGACCGGATCAAGGCGAAGTGGATGGAGGACCACGGCCACGAGATCACGGTCACCACCGACCTCGGGTCGCTCGAGCTCCTGCTCGACGACCTCCGCACCTACGCCAAGCGTGACAACCAGATCGGAGTTGCCTCATGACCGACGCCGCGCTGCCCTCCCCCGCCGAGGGGGAGGGCCCCGGCCTGATGGAGCAGAACCTGCGGTTCGCGCTGCTGAAGGCGATTGCCGACGCCGCCGCCAAGGAGGTTGGGAACCTCCGCGCCGATCACCTGACGCCGCTGCTGAAGCGGTACAAGGCGGAGGGCACGACGTCGTACAAGGTCCGCGTGCCGGGCCAGAACGGCACCGACGTGCTGGTCGCGACGATCTCGCTCGCCGTGCCGAAGGACTCGATCGAGGTCACCGACCTGGACGCGTTCACCAAGTGGGCCGAGGTCAACCACCCGGACATGGTCCACAAGGAGTTCGTGCCCGGCGAGCCGGAGCGCACCATCGTGGTGCCGGCGACCGAGGACCGGTGGGACGTGACGCTCGCGCCGAAGAAGCAGGCTGCCGTGATGAAGCAGCTCACGGTCGCCGAGGAGGGCGTCGTCGACCCGTCGACGGGCACGGTCGTCGAGGGCGTCACGAGCGTGCCGGGTCGCGACCCGAACTCGTTCGCGGTGACTTACGAGGGCGACGGCCGCGACCAGCTGGCTGCGGCGTACCAGGCAGGGCGGCTCGACCACATCGTGGCCGGGTCCACGCTGCCGCAGATCGCCGGTCAGCGGGTCATCGTCGAGCGGCGCCTCGAGTCCGTGCCTGTCGCTCCGCCGGCGGATCCCGAGCCGGTGGTGGTCACGTCGATGGAGGACGCGTTCGGCGAGGACTCCGCGGTGCGGTACGGCGAGGAGGATCTCGGCGCCGAGTTCAGCGACGGCTACGCGCTGCCTGGCGAGGAGGAGTTCGACCTGGTCGACGCGTCGTCGTACGGCCGGCTGAACGGGGCGCCGCTCCGGCCGGGCGATCCCGGCTACCGCGCGTCTCCTGCGCGCCAGGCGCTCGAGGAGCACGCGGACGAGTACGCGGCGTCGCTCGCGCCGGCGGACGACTTCGACCCGGGGTCGTTCTAGGTGGGCGGGCAGGCGCTGGAGACGCGCTGGTGCTGCCGTGAGCCCGGGTGCCCGGCGGAGGGGTCGGGCACCGCGGCCGAGGCTGGCAAGGCCGCTGACAAGCACACGACGAAGGAAGGACACGCCACGCTGTGTTGGGCTGAACCGCCCCTCCCGATCACGGTGAAGGGCTAGCGTCAAGGGGTGAGCACCTGGGGTCTACTGGTGCTCGCCCCTTCCTGCGTGCTAAAACATGCGGTGTGAATCCGACCATCTGGTCGGCAAAAAATAATGGCGCCGGACTCGCTGCGGAAACAGCGCCGACGCCACGGATCAGAAAGGCCTGATCGATGTCAAGTCTAGCCAATTCCGGCGCTGCGGGCGACCCCGTGTGGCAGTTGTCTCGCGAGTGGGACGCACTGCGGATCGCAACGGATGAACGGCTGACCGAGACCGCCCGCAACGTCTACGTCGCGCTGCTGCTCGAGCCCGCCCCGTTCCACCGGGTCACGCTGGGCTTGCTGGCCTACTACGTCGACGTCGCCCCAAAGTTCGTCCACCGCGCCCTGCACCAGCTGCGCGACGTCGGCGCGATCGTCCCGGCCGGTGACCGCTGATGGCCGCCGACATCGACGACACGACCGCGGCCGTCGAGCGCCCGTTTCAGGACCACTTCGTAATGGCCTACCACCGCGTCATCGACGACAAGCGGATCGGCAAGCTCGGGCTCGCCGCGTACATCGCGCTCGCCCGTTTCGCCGACTTCAACACCAAATCCACCCAGGTCCGCCGGGTGAAGCTGGCTGCCGTCGCTCGCCTGTCGGTGCGTGGCCTGGACGCCGGTGTGGATGAACTCGTCGGCGCCGGCTACGTGGCCGTCGAGCGGGTCAAGAACCCCGACGGCTCCTGGGCTCCGTGCCGCTACCAACTGCTGGACACCGCGCTTGCTCAAGTGGCCGTTTCAGCGGGGGGTGGTGCACACGGTGCACCAGGGGGTAGTGCACACGATGCACCACCCCCTGCACCGCCTGCAGGAGGGGTGGTGCAGGACCTGCACGAGGGTGGTGCACACGGTGCACATCAAGAACAAGAGACTTCTAACAAGAGACTTTTAAACGAGAATGCCGCCGAGCTACCGCTCGGCGCTGCGCCCGCCACCCCCGCCGATCTCAAACAGTCGTTTAACCGCCGGGCCCAGGCGATCACTCGGCGCTATGTCGATCTCGTCCCGTTGTCGAAGTTCCCCGCGATCCTCGGCATCGTGAAGAAGGCGCTGAACGCGAACTACGCCGACGACATGGTCGGCGCCGCCCTGGAGCGGCTCGCTGTCGACGGCCGCCCGGTCACTGTGGACACGCTCCGGATCGAACTCGACGGCCTCACCCCGGCCCGCGTCGCCGCAGCCAACGGCGGCCCGACCCGGACCGAGCAGCGCGTCGCCGCCGGGATGGACGTCGCCCGCCAGATGCGAGAGGCGGCGAACCGGTGAAGGACTACGAAGTCGCTGAACTGCTCGCCACCGCTGCCGCGTTCGACCGGCGCGAGGTGTCCCAGCTGGACGCCGAGGCGTGGCACGCCGCGTTCGCGTTCGCCGGCATGGGTGACCTGGAGCTCGTCGACGCCAAGGCCGCAGTCGCCGCCCACTACGCCCACACCCGCCAGTGGCTGATGCCCGCCGACGTCGTCTCGTTCTGCAAGCGGATCCGCCGCGAGCGGCTGAAGGCCGCGGGTGACCTGCACCGCCTGGTCCAGGCCGACCCCGACAGCCCGAACTACCTCGCCGAGTTCCAGCGGCTGCACGCCGCTGTCGCCTCCGGCCGCCGCACCATCGCCCAGCTGGAGGCATCGTGACCGAGAACGCGTCGTACGCCGTACCGACCGAGCCCGCCGCCGAGGTCGCGCTGCTCGGCGCGATCGTCCGCAAGGGCGAGCTCCCCGCCGACGTCGAGGCGCTCGTCTACCCCGACGACTTCGCCGACCCGCACCGCGGCGCCGTCTACCAGGCGTGCGTCGACCTGGCCCGCAAAGGCCGGCCCTGCGACATCGCGTCCGTCGTGTCGATCCTCGACGCCCCGACCAAGCGCGCCATGAACAACGGGCTGCAGCTCATCGAGTTCGGCGAACTCGCGCCGGTCGGCGCGGAGATGTACCACGCCGAGATCGTCGCCCAGGTCGGCGAGCAACGCCGCTACCTGACCGCCGGCCTACGCGTCGTCCAGCTGGCCCGCGAGGGCGCCGAAGGGCTCGGCGACCAGATCCGGCAGGCCGTCGACGCCGTACCGCGTGGCGGGAAGCACTCCGGCCGGCCCGCTTGGCAGGTCCTCGCCGAGATCATCGACCCGGAGATCCTGCCGCCCGGCGTGATGCTCGGGCTCGGCGACCTGGACGAGCACATCAACCCGCTGCAGCCCGGCGCCGTCACCGCGATCGGCGCCCGCTCCGGCCACGGAAAGACAACGTTCGCCCTGGACGTGCTGCGCCGCGCCGCGTACGTCCAGGGCAAGCGTGCGCTGCTGGTGTCGATCGAGCAGACCGACCGGGAGGTGTGGACCAAGGTGCTGTCGGCCGAGTCGGTCGTCGACCACACCAAGCTGATGAACAACCACCCGCTGACCGCGGCCGAGGAGGTCAAGGTCTCGCAGGCCGTCTCGCGGATCAGCGCCGGCAACCTGTTCGTCGCCGACGTCGACGGGCTGACGCTCGCCGACTACCGGATGCTGCTGCGCGAGTTCAAGCCGGACGTCTCGGCGATCGACTTCGTCGGCATGTGCAGCTTCCCCAAGTCGGAGCGGCGCGACCTGGCGATCGAGGAGTTCGTGTACGGCGTGAAGCGCGTCTCCGCCCAGGAGCAGTGCCACACGCTGCTGCTGTCGCAGTTCAACCGGCAGGCCGACGCCCGCACCGACAAGCGCCCGCACATGGGCGACTTCAAGGACTCCGGCGGCCTCGAGCACGCCGCGCACCTGGCGCTGCTGCTGCACCGCCCGGACCTGTACGACCCGGAGGACCGTCCCGGCGAGGTCGACGTCATCGTCGGCAAGCAGCGAAACGGCATCGCCGGCCAGACCATCCGGCTCGCGGCGCAGCTGCGGTTCTCCCGGTTCGAGCAGGCCACGTGGCGGCCGCATCAGGCGCAGGCCGAGCCGACGCTCGACTACACGCAGCCGCTGCGCTCGGTCGACAACGAGGACGACTGATGCCGGGCGTTCCGGTCCTGAACCCGTGGGCGTACTGCGGAGGCTGCGGGGATCCGGTGGACGGCCGCTCCCGCGGCCAGAACGTGCCCTGTGGCTGCGCGGCACCGGTCGGGTCCTACTGCCCGACCTGGGCGCCCGACTACGGCTGCTGCTGCGCGCACCAGCTGCGGCCGGCCCGCGCGGAGCAGGAGGCGGCCGAGGCGCTGCAGGAGGCGCTCGAGGAGCAGGAGCGGGCGCTCGCGCCGGCGCCCGTCGAGGCGGCCGACCAGCTGGTTGCCGACGCGCGACGGCTGAAGGCGTACCTGTCCTGGGCTGCGTTCGTGGTCGCGCTCCTGGTGCTGATGGCGTTGTGGACGCCCGGGTTCTGACCTGCGTTGTCATGGTCAAGACTCGCCCGGCTTAAACGCCCGTTTCGGGCGTGTCTGAGCGTGTTTGACCTGTGTCGTTAAGTATCGGGCGTGCACGGTACCCAACTCGATAGTTTCACTGCTACCGTGACCGAACGGGCGTCCAGACCGTCTACTCACCCAGCGCGCGGCCTGCCGGAAGCATCCGGTCGCCTGGTGGGCAGGAGCCGGGGCTGGGCGCTCCGCCCACAGCCACGAACGGAAGGAGACGCGGTGTCGCGTCAGGTGAAGGAGAAGCCAGCCCGGCCCGTCGACGTGGCCAACAGGACCCGCGACTACCGGTCCTACGGCCGCAACAAGGACGGCTCGGTCAACGGCCCCGAGGCCGGGATCGTCCGCGAGATCTACAAGGGCATCCTGGCCGGCGACTCGACGTACCGGTGGGTCGAGAACCTGAACGAGCGACTGGTCCCCACGAGCCGCGGCAACATGTGGACGCTGCCCGGCCTGACCTACATCTTGCGCAACCCACGGCTCGCCGGGCTGAGGGTCGAGGGCGGCAAGTTGGTTCGCGTCGAAGGGCTGGAGCCGATTGTGACCACGGACGAGTATCACCAAATGTGCGCAGTACTGGACCAGCGCCGCTCCCCTGCTCGCCCGTCGCGGCCACGCCGGACAGCCAAGTCGGACCGGCTGTATCTGCTGACCGGCGGCAAGTGTGTCTGCGGCAACTGCGGGACGGCCATGGTCGCCAAGCGTGCCGAGTCCCGCAACCGCGGCTACTCGTGCGTGAAGGCCTCGCCGCACAACGGCTGCGGCAAGATCCGCATCGCCGCCGAGCCGCTCGAGGACGCCGTCGCGATCAAGGTCCTCGGCCGGCTCGCGAAGCCCGCAAACATGCGGCTGCTGCAGGCGGCCGTGGCGACGTCCGACCAGACCGGGAAGGCGCTCGCGGCGTCCATCGGCGAGATCCAAGACGAAATCCGCCGGCTCGCCGAGGAGAAGATGCGCGGCGAGCTCGGCGCCACCGCGTTCAAGGCGGCCGAGCGCGAAGGCGAACGGCAGATCCGTGCGCTGCGCGCCGAGATCAAGGTCATCGAAGCCGTCTCGGCGCTGCCGGCGTTCGCCACCCCGGACGACCTGGCCGGCTGGTGGAAGGACGAAGCGACGCCGATGCAGGACCGGCACGTGCTCGTCTCGGCGATCATCGACGAGATCCGTATCGGGCCGGCCAGCCTGCCGGGGTCGCACCGGTTCGACCCGACCCGCGTCACGTTCGTGTGGCGGGCGCTCAAGTAGTTGCCTTGTCACTCGATTGTTACACCACCGTGCGTACTGGTTCTGTTAGCGTCCGCCAATATCGGCCCAGTTGGATCCTTCCAACCTGGGTCACGGGGAAGCATGCGCCGCCGAGGTGTGAGGCGTACGCGGATGCATCGTCGACCCGAAACGGTCCACGGTGGAAAGCGGGGAAACTCTTGCAACGGGAAATGCTCGCAGAACGGATCGCGGCCGAGGCAGCGGCGACGACCACGCCGGTGCTCGGCCAGCAGCAGATCGAGGAGTGTGCTCGGGTGCTGTTTCCGGTGCTCACCGGGGGAAGGGTGGTGACGCCGGCCCCGCTGCAGTTCGCTCACTAGGAACGCCTCCGCGCTCCGCCATCTCTACCCGGGTTGCGCCACCGGGTGGTTTTGGCGGAGCGCTTCTTTTTGCCCTCGACCTGCGTACTGTGATGTTGAGAATCCCGCACCCTTGCTGTAACGTACTGTGTGTCAGCCAGTCGTTTGGAAGGAACCGCAATGGTCACCATCACCGCACCGCCCGAGCCCACCGTCTGCACCGAGTGCGGTGGATCCGGCACCGTCGAGAAGTTCGTCACCTTCGTCGGCATGACCGACGCCCGCTGCAAGGCCGACAACTGCGACGACGGGATCGTCCGATGACCCTCGTCACGATCTCCCCCGACGACCTCGACAAGGCCGAGCGGATCCCGGCGGCCCAGGCCCTGGCCGGGCTCGCCCAGGTCCACCAGCTGCCCCGCCTCGACCACGTCATCGCCACCCAGGTCGACGGCCGCACCGTGCTGAACATCGCGGTCCCCGAGGCGATCGCCGAGCAGTGGCGCGCCGCCCTCGGCGCGGCCCCGTTCACCGCCGTCCCGCAGCCAGAGCACACCCAGCACAAGACGTCCGTGTTCTGGTGCCTGGCCACCGTCAACCTCACCTACGCAACTCTCTAGCCCCTGGAGGTACGCCTTGTCCCGTGGCCGCAAACGCCGCAAGCTCGCCGCTCTCGCCACCGCAATGGGCGAGGGCGGCGCCCTCGCGTCACCCGTCACCCTGCCGTCGTACGACGACTGCCACCCGCTCGATTGGGTGCCGGACTTCAACAACGCGCACCTGCAGCAGGCCGCGGCCGGGCGCCTCACCATCTCTGACCCGATGTTCCACCCGCCCGCCCCGATCGACTTCGCGCCGCCAGGCAGGTCCCGGTGCTGATCGCCGCGATCGCGCTCCTGGTCGTGTCCTGCGGGCTCGCGATCGCCGGCGTCGGCGTCGCCCTGGTCGAGCTCGTCCTGCGCAACTACCACCTGGCCGCGATCAGTTCCCTGACCGCGCTCGCGGTATCGCCGCTGATCCTGATCGGGCAGAACATGCTCGCGCTCGCGACCCCGCTGGCGGCGAACGGGTGAACTGGCCCAACGTGTTCAAGAACCCAGGCCCGGTCGCTCCTGGCCGGTACTGTCTCGCGGTCTGCTACTGCGGCACGTGCCCGCACTGGGAGCCCGCGCCGCCGATCAACTACCGGCGCCGCGCCACCCAGATCACTCCGCCGCGGGACCTGGCCTGGTGGGAACGCGAACCAACCGACTGACGCGTTGACCTGACCGGACAGGTGCCCGTACCGTCGATCGCATGATGGATCGCCCGAACGGCCTCGACGTCGCCATGTCGGTGACCGCACGCCTGAACGCCGCCGAGCTCGAGCTCGCAAACCTGCGCGCCCACCTGACGGCCGTCGCCCTCGACGATGCGCCGGCCTTCAACGCGGCCCGCTCCGCACGCGTCGTGGCCGCCATGGTCGACGACGTCGCCAGTGACCTGCGCTCGCTTGGCGCCCGTCAGGCCAGCGTGATCTCGTAGACGATCTCGTGCGTCGGCGCGGCCACCACCACGCGTGACGCCTCGATCGCCTTACCGCGGTGCCAGAACACCCGCTCAGTGTCCAGCACTGGGACCTGCCCGGTGATCCGCAGGTCCCGCTTCTCTTGCTCGGTCGGGATCCGCGAGATGGTGCGGTGCGTGACCCGGTCCGGCCTCAGCCCGGCGTCGGCGAGCTCCCACTGCGTCCCGCCCGGGTACGGCTGGTTGTCCCGCTCGATCAGGCCCGGCGCCAGGTCGACGACCCACAGCGGCAGCGCCGAGTTCTGCATCTCGACCGGCACGCGGCCGGCCCACTTCACGAACCGCCGACGCCACACGTGCCGCTTCCCGGCGCGAAGGGCGGCCAGCTGCAGCAGCTCGCGATCCTTCGGGGTCGCCACCTCCCTGCCGATCGTCAGGTCCAGGCGCAGGTCCTCCCACGCGATGCCGTGGTCGCGCGTGAACGCCGACGACGTCGGCCGCTCCCCGGCCTGGATCTTCGCGTCCTCGAGCCGATACCGGTCGACGCTGATCGTGCGGATCGGGCCGCGCTCGACGACCCTGGTCGCGAGGCCCATGCGGCGCTGGACCAGGCCGTCGCGCTCGAGCCGCTCGATCGCCTGCCGTACGACGTACCGGCTCACACCCGCCTCCGCGGCGAGCGTTGACTCGCCGGGCAGGAGTTCGTTCGGCTGCAGGATCCCGTCGGCAATCTGGCCCGCGATGCGGTCGGCCAGCTGCGCGTACTTGGGTGTCTTGCGAGTCGCTGCGGCCATGGCAACGGGTCGTTTCGCGGGCATGGGAGCAGCGTAGCGACCCGTTGACCTGTCCGGATAGGTGCAGCTACGTTGTGTGTCTGGGGCCGCACAATCAGTGCGACCGAGGAGCGGGTGGAGGAACAAAGTGAGGGTGTTTCTACAGATCGCCGGCACCGCGCTGGTGTGCCTGTTGATGGTGGCCGGCGCCGCCATCGACGAGGTCCGGAGATGACCGCGCCGGCGCCCGTCGACCAGCTGCAGGTGCGCGTCCTGCTCGGCGACGTGCCGATCGTGGACGGCATCGTCCAGGTCGAGGAGGCCTCCGCGTTCCTGGCGCTCGCCCCGGGCGGCATGAACCGGTCGTGCGTCGTCGAGGTCCTGCCCGTGGGCGGAGTCGAGTGGTGAGCGGCATCAAGCCGCTCGTGATCGGCTTCTACCGCGCCGACCCGAACGGGCTGCATTCGCCGAACACGGCCAGCGTCGCGGTGATCAGCGCCTGGAGCCACAGGGAGGGTTATCTGCTCGGCGCGCCGTATCGGGATGCCGAAGGCAACGGCGCACTGGAGACTGTGCTGCACCGGTTGGCGCAGCATGAGGACGTCGTGGGCGTCGTGGTGCCGTCGCTGGATCACCTGGGCCCCGAGGTCGAGGCCAGCGTTGCCCGGATTGCTGAAACGGGTAAGCAGCTGTTCGTCGCCAACCCCACCGAAGCGCGCCGCTAGCTAGCGGCGCTGTGGCCCGGTCCGCCGTGCGTTCCCCCCGCGGTGGGCCGGGCCACTTTCATGCCCGGATTCTGCTGCGTGCTGCAGGACTTGAACTCCTCCGCGACTAGCTGTAACGTTCTGTGTGTCAGCCAGTCGAAACCGAAGGAGAGCCACACCATGACCGCCACCACCACCGCCGTCCGTCCGCTGCGCCGCACGACCTCCCGCGGGAAGTACTTCGGCGCCGAGACCGTCACCATCACGGTCCGGCGGGACGCGTCGCTCATCGGGGAGCGGGTCACCGCGATCTTCTACGTCGACGACTGCCGCAAGCACGGCCGCGTCGCCGGGGATGTCCTGATCAAGCACCACAAGGGCCACGGCATGAAGGACTCGTACGTCCTGCACTCGCAGACGGTCGTCACTGGTGTCCTCGCCGAGGACGACGTCGACGCCCACCTCGACGCGTACGCCGCTGCCCGTCTCTCTCACTGAAAGTAGGCCCGCCATGCCCTATGTCCTCACCGGGACCGAGACCGAGGTCCTGGTCCCCACTCCCGGCACCGGCGTCCCGGTGTGGTGCCGCGTACTGGAGTTCTGCTGGCACTCCGACGAGTCCGGCCACTACCCCGCGCACCTGGTCGGTGTCTGGCCCGAGGGCCAAGGCCTCCGCCGCGCACACGTCGTCCTGAACGGACGCTGAACCAAACCTGATCCGGGCCGCGAGCAACCGCTCGCGGCCCGCCGCTCCGTAGGAAGGAAATTCCATGCCTTTGACCACCACTCCGGCCGCGACGTGGCTGATGCTCGCCGGTGTTGATGCCATCGTCGAAACCACCGACGGTCTTGCCCGAGTCGTGTCCCGGCCGAACCTCGCCGGGTTGTGCCGGGTCCGGTTCCCCGACGGCACCACGGCCAACCTGGACACGAGCACCGCCGCGTTCACGATCCTCCCCGCGCCCACCGGCGCGTTGCTGTACCTGGAGGCCGAGTACCGCGAATGGTCCGGCGACCGCGACCTGCTGGAGAAGGACCGCGCCGACCGTAAGGCGTTCGACGAGTCCGACGAGCACGCCGTGACACTGCTGCAGCAGTTCGCCACCGTCGTCGGTCTTCTGCAGCCCGGCGACCACGAGGCGCGCGGCCCGGTGTGCGGGCGCTGCCTGGCCACCGGCTGGTTGTTCACCGACCCGGCAAACCCGGTCTGGTGCGACACCTGTCGCGGTACCGGGCGCAACCCGAACCCGCAGCTGGACCAGTCCCCTGTCGAGGCCGAGTGCGGCTGGTGCGGCGCCGGGCTGCGCCGCCCGGTCGCGGCCGGTGTCTGGCAGGGCGCCGTCGGTGGCCCGTTGAATGAGCTCGGCGCGTGGACCGACCGCTGCCCTGTCGCCCCGACGAAGCTCCACACGCCTGCCTGACCCTCCCTGTCCTGTCCGGCGCCGACCCCGATTCCGTGGGGCCGGCGCCGGATTTGCGCACCCGTCAAACCATGCTGTAACGTTCTGTGTGTCAGCCAGTCACCCCCGATCTTGGGAGCTCGAAATGTCGGACCAGCCCTTTACCCTCACCGCCACCCGGTCGCAGCTGATCAGCGCCATGCTGGACGTCATGTCCGACGTCGACCTGTCCAACGACGGCCCCGGCGCCGGTTACGCCGTCGACGTCCTCCTGCACCGGCTCGACCGGGGCCAGTTCCCCGTCCACCCCGACGACGCCCCGGCCGCCGTCGCCACCGGCCCGTCGCTGTTCCAGCCGCAGTACAAGGGCTCGCCGCTGTACTCCCGGCTCGGTGACCCGTTCATGCTGCGGGTTCAGCTGGCCCACAACCGGGTCCAGGTCCTCGGCCCGGCCCCGTACGCTTCCGGCTCGGTTTCGAACCGGCCGGTCGTTCACACGGTCGCCATCATCGACGACGACCTGCCCGACGCCATCGCTGCCGCCACGGCCGCCGTCGACCACATGGCTGGCCGGTGAAGACCGTTCCCGCCACGGTGAAGCTGCTCTCGCTCCTGCAGGGGAGCGGCTTCATCGTGCTGGACGACTTCCACCCGAACTTCCCCGACAGCCTCACGCTCGTCGACCCGGACACCCGCTCCGCGGTCACCATCGGCGTGCTGGAGGCCGCCGACTCGCACGACGTCGCCGCCTGCCAGCCCGACCACCGCGACCAGTACAACGTCTGCCACCGGCTCGGCTGCTGGCGGTACGGGCGCACTCAGCCCCGGAAGGAGGACGGCCGATGAGCTACCTGCTGCCGAAGCCGGGCAACTCCCGCATCGAAGAGGTGTGGGAAGGGCCCGGCTCGCCGGACCCGACCGGCTACATCGTGTCCTGGCCGGACTCGTACCAGGCGTTCTCGTACGACGATCACCGGCCGCTCGGTTCCCGCCGCACCCTGGAGGCCGCGCACCAGCTGGTCGACGTCGACGCCGACCGCGAGGCGGCCGAGGAAGCCGCCCGCACCGCTCGCGTGCTCGCCGCATGCGCCGAGCTCGACTCCTGAAAGGAGCACCCCGTGCCGTTCTTCCAGACCGACTTCACCCTGCCGGGCACGCACACCGCGTCCGGCCGCCCCATGCGCGGCTCGCTGAACGGCCCGTTCCCCAACGAGCAGGCCGCCCGCGACGCCACCGCCTCCCGCCACCCCGACGCCGACCTGGGCGCCACGACCCGCCTGGACGACTAGCTCGGCTACCGTGGTCGTTGTCCATCAGACGAGTGGCTGCGTCGGACGACCCTAGTGAACGGCCCTGCACCGACCGGTGCGGGGCTGTTCCACGTTCCGGTCCCGCGGCCGTGGCTCGCCGCGACGTAACCTTTCACCGTCGCTGCTGGCTACGGGCCGGGCGTCCTCACTCCTGAGAGGACCGGCCCGCCGTGGACTCCACAGCCCCTCGCAGCGTCATCGTCAAGACCGGCCCCACCCCGATCGACCAGTTGCGGCCGCACCCGGACAACCCCAACGAGGGCGACGCCGGCGAGATCGCCGGGTCGCTGAACCAGAACGGTTTCTACCGGCCGATCGTCGCCCGGCTCGACGGCACGATCCTGGCCGGCCACCACGTCTACGAGGCCGCGCTCGCCACCGGCATGACGCACCTCGAGGTGTCGTTCATCGACGTCGACGACGCAGCCGCGCTGCGGATCCTGGTCGGCGATAACGAGATCGCCGACCTCGGCCCCGGCGCGAACCCCGCGCTGCTGCTGCGGGTGCTGGAGAAGATCATCGACGGCGCCGAGGACCCGTCCGCCGCTTTGGCCGGCACCGGCGTGCAGCTGCAGCGCGTCGCCGAGCTCCAGGCGCTGCTCGACGACGACGAGTCGGCGAAGGTCGGCTTCACCGATCCCGACGACGCACCCGAGGTGCGCGACCACGACGTCATCCTGAAGGCCGGCGACGTGATCCAGCTTGGCCGGCACCGACTGGTCGTCGGCAACGCCCGCGACTCGTCCGTCGTCCGCATGGCGCTCGACTCCCGCACCTGCGACCTGTACCTCACCGATCCGCCGTACGGCGTGTCCTACGAGGCCGCGGCCGGGAAGATCCAGAACGACGACCTGAACATGGGGCCGCTCACCGCGCTGCTCGGCGACGTGTTCACCGCCGTCCGCCCGGAGATGAACCCCGGGTCGCCGTTCTACATCTTCGGCCCGTCCGGGCCGCAGCAGTGGGCGTTCCGCTCCGGCCTGCAGCAGGCCGGCCTCGACCTGCGCCAGGAGCTCGTGTGGGTGAAGGACCGGTTCGTGCTGGGCCGCTCCGACTACCAGATGCAGCACGAGGCCGTTCTCGCCGGCGAGGTCGACCGGGCCGACGCGCTGAACGCCGGCGCCCTGCACGACCCGATCCTGTACGGCTGGAATGGCGGCGCCCGGCACCCGTGGCACGGCGGCCGTAAGCAGACGTCCGTGCTCGAGTACGACCGGCCGCAGCGCTCCGACGTCCACCCGACGATGAAGCCGATCGCGTTGCTCGAGCGGCTCATCCTGAACTCGACGCTGCCGCAGGCCCTGGTGCTGGACACGTTCGCCGGGTCCGGGTCGACGCTGATCGCCTGCCAAACCACCGGCCGCACCGCCTGTGTGGTCGAGTTGGACGAGCGGTACGCCGACGTCATCTGCCGGCGCTTTCAGGAGTTCACCCAGATTGTGCCCGTGAACGCCCGCAACGGGGCCCTGGTCGACTTCACCGGTGGGCAGGCGGCATGACCACCCCGGACCCCGCCTCGGTCCCACACGACCGCACACGCGGCCCCAAGAACGGCAACATCGCCACCCTCACCGCGAAGCAGTCGAAGGCGCTCGAGCTCGCCCTCGCCGGCGCTTCCTACGACCAGATCGCGAAGGCGTGCGGCTACCAGCACCGCTCGTCGGCGATGCGGATCGTGCGGGCCGCGATCCAGAAGTGGGCGCCGATCGACTACGCCGACGCCGCCGCCGTCCGCGACACCGAGCTCGCCCGCCTGGACCGGATGCAGGCCGCCCACTGGACCAAGGCATTGAAAGGCGACTACCGGTCCACGGAGATGATCCTGCGCATCATGCGCCGGCGCGCGCAGCTGCTCGGCCTCGACGCCGCCCTGAAGATCGACGCCACCATCTCCGACGAACTCGACGGGAAGATCGACGAGCTCATCACCCGCATCAACCGCGCCGGAGCCAGGCAGTGACCCGCGCCGACGGCCTCGACCCCGAGCAGTTCAAAAGCCTTTCCGCGCACGAGAAGCTCGCCGCCGTGAAGCGGCTCGCCGAGGCGTGCGCGAAGGTCGGCGAGGCGCTCGGCGACTACGACTCGCCCGGCGAAATGGCCACCGCCCTGGACGCCCGCCAGGTGCAACGCTCCCACCTCGAGCTCATCGACCAGGGCTTCCGCGACCTGAAGGCCGGCGTCGTCGACCGGGTTCTCATCTCCACCCCGCCGCAGGTCGGGAAGACCCAGCGCACCGTGTGGGGCGCCTTCTGGTGGCTGACCTGGTACCCGCAGGACAAGATCATCCTCACCTCCTACGGCGCCGCCCTGGCCGCCAACCGAGGCCGGATGGTGCGCGAGCTCATCAAGCAGCACGGCGCCGACTACGGGCTCGTCCTCGACCCGATGCAGTCCGCGTCGAACGACTGGGCCCTCACCTGCGGAGGCGCGATGCGCACCGGCGGCATGGCGTCCGGTATCACCGGCAACCCGGCAGACATCGTCATCATCGACGACCCGCACAAGAACCGCGCCGAAGCCGACTCCAAGGAGATGCGCGACAAGGTCTGGGACAACTACTCGTCCTCGCTGCTGTCACGGCTCACCCCCGCGTGGAAGCCGATCATTCTCGTCCAGACGCGCTGGCACCCCGACGACATGGCCGGCCGCGTGCTCGAGGAAGAAGGCCGCGAGGAGGACGGTGGCCGGTGGCGCGTCATCGAACTGCCAGCGCTGGCCACGAGCGAGGACGACCCGCTGGGCCGGCCGCTCGACGGCCCGCTGCCCCACCCCAAGATCGACGAGGGCGACCTCGAGAACCTGCAGCGCCACTGGGACGACAAGAAGCGCACGTCCACGATCCGCGACTGGTCCGCGCTGTACCAGTGCAACCCCGTCCCGGCCGAGGGCACGCTGCTGACCGTCGACCAGGTCAAGGCCGCCCGCCACCGCGGCGAACTACCGACCGCTCGCCGCAAGGGTGTAGCGGTCGACCCGTCGGGTGGAGGACGTGACACCGCCGGCATCATCGGTGGGATGGTCGACCTGACCGGGCGGTTGATCTGGACGCACGACCGGTCGGGCCGCATGTCGTCGGATGGATGGTCCAGGGCTGCCTGTCTGCTGGCGCACGAGATCGGCGCCGAGGTCCTGGTGTACGAGCACAACTTCGGAGCGGATCAAGCCCGCTTGGTTCTGCGCACCGCATGGAAGGCGCTTGAGGAGGAGGGAGCCGTCGCGGGACCCTGCCCACGATTGGTTGGGGTTCACTCCAAACGAGGCAAGTTCCTACGCGCCGAGCCGATCGCGCAGCAGGTGCTTGAGGGCAACGCGCTGTTCAGCGGGCTCCTGACGGACTTCGAGAAAGAGTGGGTTACCTGGCAGTCCGACTCGAAGGAGTCACCCGGCCGCCTGGACGCCGGCGTTCACCTGGCCTACCAACTGATCAAGGTACCCGGCTCTGAAATGGTCGTATCGAACATCGCAGACAAGCCCCGCGACCCCATCGGGAAGACCCGGACCGCGGCGCGCCGGATCGAACGCTAACGTTGCTGCGAGCAAACAACGCGGCCACCCGGGCTGGTACCCCTGGTGGCCGCAAGGACCTGTGTGGAGGCCCCAATGCCCGACGATACCCGCCGCTGCTTGACCTGCAGGCAGCCCCGTCCGTTGTCAGCGTTCGACGTCGATCCGACTCGCCGCCGCCCTTATGCGCGCTGCCGCGACTGCTGGACACCCGGGACGAAACCCCGGCCCCAGGACCGCGTGCCGTGCCCTGAGTGCGGTGGGCCGAAGGGGCGTATGTCGATGCGGTGCATCGGCTGCCGCGACAAGGCACGCGAGGACCGGGCAGCCGCCGTCGACGTGACCGAGAAGGTCTGCGGAGGCTGCGACCAGCTGCTACCGACTGAAGCGTTCGGCAGCCGCGTGTACGCCAAGAGCGGACGGCCCGTACTGCGCAGCCGGTGCCTCGAATGCGAACGCGCCGACTCTCGCGTCCGCAACGCCGGGAAGGTGAATCCAAACGCCGAGCAGAACTACCTCCGGCACAAGGCCAAGGTTTGGGGCGTGGATCCGGACGGCCTGCTCGAGCTCGCGCGGGGGCGCGATGGGCACTGCGAGATCTGCGGTCGCCTAGCAGAAGAGGCTCACGCCGGTAAGCGGCTGGCGATCGACCACTCCCACGAGACGGGCGCTGTCCGCGGCCTCTTGTGCGCGGCATGCAATACAGCGATCGGGCTGCTGCAGGACGACCCGGAGGTGATCGCTCGCGCTGCGGCGTACCTGCAGCAGCCTCCTGCTCTGCTGCCCCTGGCCGCCTAGGTCGGTGGCTGCCGGTTAGTGAGTTGTGGCCGTGGCGTAAAGCGGTGGTCGCTGTTCATCGTGGCGCCTAGGCAATCCACTTCGATGCGGCTACATACCGTGCAGAGCTCGTGCGGACGCACCATTCGAGGCGGCTTCCGCTCGACGCTTGGCGGCGACTCGGCCAGCTCTGCTGAGTAGATCGTCGGCAGCCCGATCGGCATGGCACTCGGCCGACTCGTCGTTTCCGTGACGGCTGCAGGTTGTGTGGCGTCATCGGTTCGGGGCAGCGCTCGCTGTCTCGAGCGGCGCCGGAGGCGATCAGCGGCTTTGGTCATGGCACCGAATGCTAGATGGACGGGCCGGTCCAGCAGTAGCAGCTGCTGGCCGGCCCGCTGTCTCATGATGCCCGCCGGGGCCGATTTGCACACGCCCGCACCTAGCTGTAACGTTCTGTGTGTCAGCCAGTCCGTTGCAGCGAAGGAAGCCACCATGACCACGTTGTTTGCCGCGATCAACACCGCCACGCTCCTGCCCTACAGCGACGTCCAGGTCGGCGACGTCGTCATGGACTACGGCACCTGGTTCGAGGTCACCAGCGAGCCGCGCAGCTGGACGGTCGGCAAGGACACCACCGTCTGGGCATTCGACACGGCCGCGATCTCGCAGCCCGGCTCGGCGCTGCGCGGGTTCGTCAACGAGCCCGGCGACGAGTGGGGTTACCAGCTCCGCGAGGACCTCGCCCGCGTGCACGTGTTCGCCCGGCTCGGCAAGGCTGCCTGAGCCTCACATTCGTGCGGGGCCGGGACTTCCGGCCTCGCATCGCCTTCACAGAAAGAGAATCCCCATGTATCTAGGCGACGTCGTCGAGACCTCTCTCGGCGCCAACTACGTCCGGACCAAGCGTCAGCTGTCCGCCGAGAACTCCGTGTCCGAGTACGTCTACCCGGGCTATTCCGACTTCGACTTCACCGGCCCGGACGCCGAGGCGCTGGCCACGGCGTGGCTGCTGTTCCAGCGCGGGCTGGGCGCGACCGTGGAGCTCCGCGACCACCACGGCAAGGACTCGCTCGTGCGGCTGCAGGCGGCGCCTGGCCGCTCGCTGAAGCTGTCGGCTGCAGCGTTGAAGCGGATCGGGACCGGCTGGTCCGGGTACGACGGGAAGTAGTTTCGCCTTGACGGGGCCGGTTCGACCACTGGGGGTCGGACCGGCCCCGTCGTATTTGCCCAGAGCCCCCACTTGCTGTAACGTTCTGTGTGTCAGCCAGTCGAAGTGAAGGAGCAACAAATGATGCGATGCACGACGGTCCCGTCGCACTGCACGGGCTGCGGCTCGACCGACCACGAGGACCTGACCACCGGCGATCAGGGCTACTCCGCCTGCTGCAACGAGCCCGTCTCGACCGGACCCGGCTGTGGCTACGAGCACTGAGACGCCGGGCCAGTTGCCGTTCGAGGTGTTCCGCGGCCTGTGCCCGCAGACCTCGAACGGCCAGCCGTGCCGGTACTACGCCGACCACGACCCGGCGCCGCACACGTACGGCGGAGGGCTCGGCGACCCGGTCAAGAACCGGCACTGCGAGGAGCCAGAGCGGCACGTCTCGCACGCCTGGCCCGGCGACAAGGGCGTGTGGTTCAACTGCTCGGGTAGCCCTCTCACCTGAGCCCGCCCGGATCGGCCCCGTTTCCCTTGTGGGAGCGGGGCCGTTTCGATTTGATCCACCCCACGACATGCTGTAACGTTCTGTGTGTCAGCCAGTGAACCGAAGGAGCCCCAAATGATCACCATCACCGCCCGCCTCATCGAGGACGGCGACGCCGCCCAGCCGACCGAGATCGACGTCCTGCACCCGGTCGACTGCGACCACATCGGCACGATGTGCTCCCGCTGCGTGGACACGTGGGCGCAGGACTGGGCGTTCGACCGGCGCGACGTGAAGCCCGTCGACCCGGCCCCGGCCACCGAGATCCAGGCCGCGCAGATGCTGATCGGCGAACTGGCCGCGCTCGGCTACGACGCGGTCATCGAGCACCTGGGCGGCACCGAGTGGGCCGTCATGATGACCGCCGGGGACGGCGTGTGGGTGGCCACCGCTGGCGGCACGCTCACCTGGTACGAGCACGCGGCGCACTTCCTGACGATGGACATGGAGCCGTGGTGGTCGACGTACCTGCCGACCGACGTCCTCGCCGGTGTCACCCCCGCCCAGGTGGCCGTGTGGGTGGACCGGCTGTTCGTCGACCAGGTCGACGGCCTGCCGACCCCGACCCGCACCGTGCTGGCCGCGAAGGTCTGACCCGCCCCGTTCAAGCGGCCCACCCCATGCCCGGGGTGGGCCGCTTCCGCATGTCGGACCTGCGTGGTTTCGTGTTTGAGAATCTCGCACCCTTGCTGTAACGTACTGTGTGTCAGCTAGTCGTTAGGAAGGATTCACTCATGCAACTCGGTGTCTACGCCCACAACCCGGCCGCGGAGGCCGCGGTCGCCGCCGCCCGCAAGACCCGCCAGGCCGACAAGCTCGACCGCGTGAACGCCGCGCTGTCGCGCATGGCCGCCCGCGAGGCCGTCGCCCAGACCGCCACCGGCGAGATCTGCCGCTGCCCGGAGTCCCGCCTCGACTGCATCTGCGGCGCCTACCCGAAGACCGAGGTGGCGTGATGCCGTCAACCGATTCGAACTACGCCTGGGACCGCGAGTACGGCTACAAGCCGATCTGGCGGTTCAAGCCCGCCGACCGGGGCGCCGAGGTCGAGCGCCAGCTGTCGGCCGCAGCCGAGGCCACCGAGGCGACCTGCGACGAGACCGGCTTGCCGATCGTCGACGTGATCTGGGTGACGTCGAAGTTCGACACCGTCACCCGCGTCACCCGGTTCGTCTCCCACGGCACCTCGGTGCCGCTCGACGGCAACGCGAAGGAGGCGATCGTCGTGTCCGAGCCCGGCGACGCCGACGTCCGGCTCCGCACCCTCAGCCAGCACATGATCGGCCGCATCGACCCGGTCATCGACCCGGACGCCGACTGATGCGCCCCGGCCAGTGCGGCACCGGTCGCCCGGGGAGCGAGCTCTCCCCGGGCGACCGGGCCGAGGTCGAGCGCTTCGGCGCGTGGCTGCAGTCCGGCGCCCCCGAGCACCTCCGCGCGATCCGCAACATCATGTCCGGCAAGACCCAGCGGGCCCTGCCCGCCGGGCTGCCGTTCCACATCGGCGACTTCGTGAAGGTCGTCGATGGCGGCGACCAGCAGGGCAGGGTCGGCCGCGTCGTCGAGGTCCACGACTACCGCGAGCACCACATCGTCGGCATCGACAACGCGGCCCGGTTCCTGTCGTTTCTGGTGATGGTGCAGCTGGTCGCCCGCGACCACCGCACCCGCCGCGCCACGTTCTCCCCGCCCGGCCCGGTGCCGTTCGAGCCGCACGAGCTCGAACCACTGTTCGACGGCGCAGGCGACTGGACGACCGGCTACGGCCGCGTCGTGCCCGAGCGGTTCTGGCCCGTCGCACGAGACGGGTTCGGCGCATGACCGCCGGGCTCGCGCGCAGGCTCGCGCGCAAGCTCGGCCTCGCGTGCGTCTGCTGCCACCGCCTGACGGGCAAGTTCATCCGGTACGGCACCTGGCTGCGCGGGATCTCGTTCCCGCTCTGCGAGGGCTGCCGGACCGGATGCCGAACCGAGGTCACCCACTGATGACGAACGCACTGAAAGGACCGCGGGTGGTCGCCTACCAGCTCCCGCCGAAATGGGACGGGCTCGACGTGCAGTGGCAGGGCTGGTCGGCGATGCCGATCCTGTTCTGCCCGCCGCGCGCCGTGGCCGGCCAGGTCTGCGAAAACTGCGCTTCGCCGGCGCAGCCCGCGATGAACGTCGGCGTCGTCCACCCCGCCCCCGGCGCCACGACCACCGAGACGCTCTACAAGCGCGCCAAGCCGAAACCGAACGGCCGCCCCGGGCCGATCTACGACGCCGGCACGCACGAGGTCCCCGCTCGCCCGATCGCCTGGTTGCACGCGTTCCGCTGCCCCGACTGCCAGCTGGACACGGTCTGGGACAAGCGCTCGGACGACTGGTGGGTCCTCGAGCCCGCCGACTACGGCCCGCAGGGCTCCGACGATCCGCGCCTGTTCTGATGACGATCTCGTGCCAGTCGCTGTGGGGCCGCCCGTCCGGCGGGTGGCCCGACACGTTGCTCCGCGGTTCGCTGCGCCCCAACGGCCGGCTGATCGTGACCGATCGCGGCGTCGCCCTGTACGCCGACCAGCTGACCGGCTGCACCGACATGCCCGCCCCCGACCAGCTGACCCCGCTGCAGGTGCGGCGCCTCACCCACATGCTCGTCATGCCGTGGCTGAACGAGTACGTCACCCCTGTGTTCGCCACCGCCTACCTGGACCCGCTCGAGCAGGCGAACTACTACGTGCGCCCGCTCGGCGCCCGCACCACCCGACGCAAGCTGGTCGGGTTCGCGATGGCCCACGGCATCGTCGACCCCGACGGCCGGATCGCCGGCGTCATCATGCCGTGGCACGACCCGGGCCGAAACGACCCGGTCCGGCCCGTATCTCAGTAACGTCTCCCCCAACCACCCGGCTGCTGTCCGGCGCCGGGAAGTCGCCTACGAAAGGAGCCAGCCGTGACGCTACGTCGACTCGGCACGCTCACCGTCGCCGATCTCGGAGCCCAGGTCACCGGGCCGTCCGCGACCGGCGCGCAGATCCGCGGAACGATCACGTCGATCCGCCACTTCCTGTTCATCCGCGAGACCGCCCCGAACGAGACCCACACCTCGGTCATGGTGAAGGTGCCCGTCGCTGCGCCCCGCGAGCCCGACCACCGCGAGATCCTGCAGCTGTCCGCCGTCGAGGTCGACGTCGCCGGCCCCGCCCGGGACGCCCAGTGAAGCGCCCGGCGAGAACCCGCGAGCCCGTCGCCGGCCGCAGCTCCGCCTGGATCGGGTTCGCCGTCGGCATCATCGCCTCAATCGCCGCGAACGTCCTGCACGCCATGGAGTCGACCTGGACCTACCCCGAGCTCGTCGGCGCCGCGTTCTGGCCGACCGCCCTGCTCATCTCGGTCGAGGTACTCACCCGCGTCGCGTGGCCTCACGGCTGGCAGTGGGGCATCACCCGGTTCGCCGGCGTCGTGATCGTCGCGGTCGTCGCCGCTGCCCTGTCCTACCTGCACATGCGGTCCCTGCTGCTGTCGTGGGGTGAGGGGCCCTTCCAGGCCACGATCGGCCCGGCCGCCGTCGACGGGCTGATGCTGATCTCCGCCACCGCGCTCCTGGCGATCTCCCGTACCGCGGCCGAGCCGCTCGTCGAGACCCAGACTGCCGAGGAGCGGCCGGAGATCCTCGCCGAGATCGACCAGGGCGTCGAGGACAGCGTCCCGATGCTGCCCGAGGTCACCGCACGCCCGGTCCGGATCGGGCCCGTACGCCGTCCTCGCCGCCCTGGCCGGGTCGCCGGCCGCCGGGCCCACACGAACCGCCCGCCGGCCACGCTCGAGGCGACACCGGCGCCGCCACCGCCACCGGCCGACCCGGTCCCGGTCGAGGAGCCGAAGATCCCGGCCGCCGCGCTGAACGGCAAACCCCACCCGCGGGTGTCCGCACCCACCAAGCAGCCGAAGAAGCGCCCCAAGGCCGCCCGTACCGGCCGCGGCGTCGACGACGACCACGCCCTGCAGGTGTGGCGCTCCGAGCTCGCCGCCGGCCGCAGCCCGTCCGCGCAGGAGTTCGCCGACCTGCTCGGCGTGTCCAAGGCCACCGCCAACCGAGCCCAGAACCGTCTCCAGCCACGACTGAACGAGGCCCACTCATGACCCACCGCATCGAACACGTCACCGCGTCCTGGTCCGCCTGGGTTGCCAGCACCGACCCGGACGTCCTCGCGACCATCACGCACGTCCAGCTGCGTAACAAGCTCAACCTGGGAGGCGGATACGACGTGCACATCTCCGCCTGGGAAGCCGACCAGGCGGTGGTCGACGCCCTGGCCGCCGCGCTCGGTGGCCCCAGCGACGAAGGCTGGGAGCCGACCAGCGGAACCAGCGACCGGCAGTGGTCGCTGTTCTTCTACCGCGACGGGCTGGACTGGGCCCTCACCGCCACGACCCCGAAGAAGGCGGCCGAGTGAAGGTCGCGTCGCTGCGCACCCGCCGCCTCATGAACAACTCGGCGATCGTGTGCGCCGCCCTGGTGGTCGTCTGCTCAGCCCTGATGTTCGTCGTGTTCGACCGGTACGTCGCAGGCTGCGCCGGGCTCACCTACGCCGTCGTGATGCTCATCATCAACACCGAACTCCGCGTACCGAAAGGACCAGCGTCATGACCAACGACGAAGCGATCGTCAGCCTCGCCAACGAGGTAGACGAGAACCTCCGCGCTCTGTGCCACCTGACCCAGGCGCCGTCCCCGGTCCCGGCGCCGCTCCTGTACGACATCACCGGCAACCTGAAGCTCGCGATCGGCTCGCGGCTCGGCGACCTGTGCAACCAGCTGCGGTTCGGCCTCGAACGGTCCCTGACCACGCACGACGTGTACGACCGCAACCGCGATCCGCTCACGTCGGTCACGATGGCCGGCAACCACCTGCTGAACGCCGAACGTCTGGCGCGCGAGCTCGGCGAGGCGCTGTCGCAGGCCCAGGTCGCGATCAACCTGCAGGGCTACAACGACCACAAGTCGGAGTCCCCGTCGTGACGGGCGAGCTCGCGCTCGGCCTGCTGATCGCCCACCTGGCCGGCGACTACGTCCTCCAGTCCGACTGGATGGCCACCGGCAAACTCAGCAGGTGGTGGCCGGCGATCGCGCACGGCGTCACCTACACGATCCCGTTCGCGCTCCTGGCGCTCACGCTCGGCGGGATCTCGCCCCTGGCCCTGGCGATCATCTGCGGCACGCACATCGTCATCGACCGGTACCGGCTCGCGAAGTACCTGGTGTGGCTCAAGAACCAGGTAGGCGCCCGCCGCGAGTACGCCTACCGCGTGCCACGTGGCCCGGTCACACTGACTGGCGGAATCGACTTCGCCGAGGCTGGGACGGGTCGGCGCCGTGTGGACCCGATGGCGTGGCCGCCATCAGCGACGGGCTACCCGGCGCACGTCCCGGCCGGCGTCGCCACGATCCTCATGATCGTCGCCGACAACACCGTGCATCTGGCGATCAACTGGGCAGCGGTGGTGTGGCTCTGATGGGTTGCGATATCCACCCGTTCGTCGAGGTCAACCGTCACGGCCGCTGGGAGGCCGTGGGCGGCAAGGCCGAGGTCGTCGACGATTTCCGCGACTACCGCCTGTTCGGGTATCTCGCCGGCGTCCGAATGCTGCCGCCGGGCGCTCCGATCACCCGCCGCCGCGGCCTGCCGGACGACCTGAGCCCGGAGGTGCGCGGGTACATGGCGTCCGACGACGACCTGGAGTGCGCGTCGTGGCTCACCGCGGAGGAGCTCCTGTCCTACGCGTGGCCGGACCCGGAGTGGCCGAACTGGCGCGAGGGTGAAGGCCCCAAGTGGGTGCTGGATCCGCTCCGGGCCCTGATCGAGCGCGAGCAGATCCCCGCATCGGCCGTCCGGCTGGTGTTCGCCTTCGACAACGTCTAGGGATAGCGCACCTGTCCGGACAGGCTCTAGAATGGTGACTCCACCACCCCGGTCCCCGAGCCCTTGTGGAGTCACCCGTGAGCGCACCACCGGATACGAAACCAACCGAATCCGGCTCGGCGGACCGCACCGACAACCACCCGTCGGTGCGGTCCGTTGCTGTTGGAGCCGCCTCTATCGCCGCGACGTTCGGCGCTGTCGTCGCGTTCGTCGCTGCCGGCCCGGTCGGGCTCGCGGTCGCCGGCGCCGCCACCATGGCCGGCGGAGTGGTCGCTGTCCGGGCCGCCCGCCCGAGGAAGAGCACACGGCCGGGTGTCCTGCACGCCCTGCTGACGCGTCCGCGCCGGACCCGGAACCCTGGCCGTGCCGCCGCGAACGGCAGCCTGGCGCGACTGCTCACCGGATCCCAGCCCGGCCGCGGCAAGAAATCCGCCGGCGTCAACGGCCCGAGCTCGAGCTCACGCCGCGGCAAGCGCGCCGGCATCGGCCTGCCCCAGCTCCCGGCGCTCACCGCGAAAGGCCGCGCCAAGCGTGCAGCTGCACGTGCATCCGACCGAGCAGGCGCACACGGCACCAAGCGCACCGCCACGGCGCCCCGGGCAGCTGTCCGCCCAGGATCGAAGCCGGGAGTGCACGCGGCACGTACGCCCCGCACAGGCGCCAGCAACCGGGCGGCGTCCCGCACGAAGCCCACCACCGCCCCAGGGCGTCCTAGGCCGCCTCAGGCGTCTCCCGTGCGCCGTGGAGCCGGGAGGGGGACGGGGACCGCTACCCGTAGGGCGGGATCGCGACTCGCGACCACCGGTCGGGGCCGTCCGGGTGGCGGGAACGCCCAGCGCAGGGCTGCCGGGAAGGCCGGCGTACGCCCGTCCACCACCGGGCGCCCTGTACGCCGCACAGGGGGTGTGACAAAGCCCGGAATGAAATTCCCGCGGATGTCACACCGGGGTGGATCCACGACGTCAGGGAGCGGCGCACGCCGTACCGCCCGCCCGCACGGCACCGGACGCTCCGGCATCCCCGTCGTGCGTAACCGCAAGGGTGCTGCGTCGTCCCGGGTGGGAACCAAAGGCGCGACGTTCCCCCGTACGGGCGGCAAAGGCGCCACCGTCCGCGCACGCCGTCTCGCCACCCCACCGGGCGCACCGAGGGCCACACGCCGCGACAACCGCCGCCCTGGCAAGCCCGCCCCACAGCGCTCAGCCACCCGCCCAACGCCGTACAAGAAAGCCCCCACCCGGACGCTCGTCGGGACGGCTATGCGGCTACCCCGACGCAACGGGTGGAAAATCTCTCGGCCGTCTCCGGTGCAGGCTCGCCGGGCGCGTCGGCACGTTGTGCGGCGTGGCCGGGTTCGTGCTGGCCGGGCGGCGCTGTGGACGGCGAAGGCGCCGGTGAAGCTGCCGTTCCTGGCCGGCCGTGCGGCGTACCGTCACCGGCCCATGTGGTTGTGGCCGACCGCTCCGCCGGCGATCAACCCGCAGTGGCTGGAGCCGACTATCGAGCCGAAGCTGAAGCCCGCCGCTGCCCGTCGGCCGGCTCCTGAGCCGCCGTCGCCGAAGCGGCCCCGCAATCCGTACCCGAAGGTCCACGCCCGCCGGGCGACCGGGACCACCAACCGCACCACCACCGCGAAGGGAACCACCACCATGTCCGCTTCCACTCCCGTCCAGGCTGCCGTCGAGGCCGCCTCCGCGATCGGCACCTTCCAGACCGACTCCGTCGTCGAGCTCGAGGCGTTCCTGCGGGCCCAGTCCGAGGTCCTGAACGCGTTCGGGCAGGCCTACCGGCTCCTGGCCCAGCGGATGACGTCGGAGATGCCGCTGGCCGCGCCGGTCGGTGACGCCACCGCCGATCTCGGCACCGGGTTCCTCGCGCTGGAGTCCCTCGCCCAGGGGATGCCGGCGATGCTGCGCGCTGCTCACGCCGAGCAGTGGTCGGCGCTGGAGAACCCGCTGCCCAACCAGCAGATGTGGGACACCACCAACAACCAGTAAGACCCCTGTCCAGGGCGGCCCGCCTACGGGGTAGCGGGCCGCCCTGTTTCACCGGAGAGTGGAGAGGCATGACGACCAAGAAGAAGCCGGATCCGGATCCGCTGGTGTGGCGCGGGTCCTGGGCGACGCGCCCGCTGGCCTGGTGTGCGATCGCGTGGATGGCCGGCGCTCTCCTGTGGCGCTGGCAGGTCCCGCTGCACTGGATCGTCCTCAGCGCGATCGCCGCCTCGATCGCCGCGCCGATCGTCGCGACGCTGCTCGACGAGCCGCTCCGCGGCCGCTGGTTCTACTGGGCCCTGTTCACCGGGCTCGGCGTCTACGTCACGTGGCTCGCCGCCGACGGCCCGCTCCAGCGCGACGCGTTCCTCGCATGGGTACCCGGCGGGGCCGCGTTCGGCTCCTGGTGGTGGTGGATCCGGCACGCCGCCGAACTGGACCGGCGCCGCGGCAACAACAAGCAGGCCGCCGCCCGCCAGGCCGCCGAGCGCGGCATGTGGGTGGACATGATCGAACGCGTACTCAAGCCCAAGCAGGAGCCGGGCTGGTCCGGACTCACCGAGATCTCCCGCACCCCGTTCCCCGCCGGCGCCGTCTACGGCTCGACGATCCGGATCGGGCTGCCCCGTGACGGGTCGATCACCTACACCCGCCTGGAGGGACTGGTCGACCAGCTGCGCACCGCGGCGAACGCCCGGAAGGGGTCGATCCTGTTCGAGGAGGACGAGGAACTCGGCGCCGAGGTGCTGCTGCACGTGATGGAGAAGGACGCGCTCACCGAGACGCACCCGCTGCCGTTCGACCGTGGCCCCAAGTCCGTGAACGACGAGTTCGAGCTCGGCCGGTACGCCGACGGGCAGGTCTGCGTGCTCACGTTCCGTGAGGTCGCGGCGATGCTGGTCGGCACCAAAGGCCAGGGCAAGTCCAGCCTGATCAACACGATCCTGTCCCACCTCACCGGCTGCACCGACGCCGTCGTGTGGATGATCGACCTGAAGGGCGGCGAGACCGTCCGGCCCTGGCTCGAGGAGTTCCTCGCCCTCACCACCGGCCGGCCCGCGGTCGACTGGGCGGCGATCACCGAGGACGAGGCCGACGCGATGCTCATCGCGTTCAAGGCCGCGATCAGCGGCCGAGGCCGCAAGCGTGGCCGCTTCAAGCCCTCCCCGGACCGGCCCGCGATCATCCTCATCGTCGAGGAGTCCTCGCTCGTCACCGGCGTCGGCAAGTACGGCAACATCGAGCGCGCCGGCCTGCTGCAGGACGGCATCAACACCGGCCGCTCGGTCTGCTGCGACGCGCTGGTGTGCTCCCAGCGGGCCACGGTCACGATGCTCGGCAACGGCGACATGGTGACGAACCTGGACGTCCGGATCGGCATGGCCGTGGCTGACCGGGCCGAGGCGGCGCGGATCATGCCCGACTCGATCTGGGCCGCGGTGCTGGCCCGGCTGCCGCTGCGGTCGAAGCCGCACCGGGGCGCGTTCGTGATGCAGGCCGAGGGGTCGCGTCTCATGCCGGCCAAGGCCTACTACCCGGATCCGGAGACGATCCCTGGCATTGCCCGCACGAACGCGTCTCACCGGGCCGACGTGGATCCTGAGACGGTCGAGATGATCGAGGCGGCGCTCGCCAAGGTCGGGGTTCCGGGCGGTTACGCGATGCGCTGGGACCGTCTCAGGAAGGTCCTCGCGTATGCGTCTCACGGGCCGTCTCACGAGACGCCGCAGGACTCGCCGGCGCCCGTCTCACCGGCGTCTCACGACGGTGGTGGTGAGACGGCGCCTGGTGCCCGCGGTGCCCGTCTCGTGCAGGAGGCGATCGACAAGGGCCGCGCCGATCGGGACCGTCTCAAGTTCGAGCAGATCATGGGCTTCAACGGGCTCGGTGAGACGGCCGTTGAGACGCCCGGTGAGACGCCTGTCGTGGGGCCGGCCGACGCCGCCTGGGCTGGGCTCCCTGAGACGGTCCCGCCGATCCTGGGGGTACTGCTGGCCGTGTTCGCTGCCCGCGGGAACCCGGACGCTCTGCCGTCTCAGCTGCTGTGCGACGAGCTCCCCGGGGAGATGAACACGACGGCGCTGGGCCGGCTGATGGCGCACTGCAACGTGGCCCGCACGGACTCGATCACCTACGACGGTAAGCGGCTGCGCGGGTGGGAGCGGGACGCGATCGAGACCGCTGTCAAGCGGGGGTCGTTCAATGCGCAGGCGTTCGACTGGAGGCCGTAGGGTAGGCCTCTGCAGGGGACCGGTTGCGGCCCTCCAGCCCTTATCGGGGTTGGGGGGCCGTCGCTGGTTTCTGGGGCCGTACGAACCCGTGTAAGCAACCCGTGTTGTGGGGGTCCTCAACACGTGTAACACGTGTTCGCAACACGTGTACGGGGCCGCTGCTGAGCGGGGAGAGCGGGTTTTGGGGCCGTTCGGGCGCTCAACACGTGTTCGGTATCCGAACCCGTGTAGCTGCGTGATCAGGTGTTGCGACACCTCCGCACGTTGCTGTAACGTGCTGTGTGTCAGCCAGTCGCTACCGGAAGGACCCCGCATGGACCACCTCGAATTCGCCGCGGCCGAGGCCGCCGGCCTCGAGCCCACCGACTGGGATTGGTGGATCGAGGCAGCCGAGAAACTCGCCGGTCACCACCTCGACGGCGACCAGGCCACCGACGGCTACAGCCTCGACTTCGCCTACGCCGCCTGGAAGCGCGGCCAGACCCCGCAGGCCTACGTCGACTCGATCGTGCGGCCCGTCTCACCGCCCGTCTCACAGGGCTGGACCAACCAGCAGCGCCAGTTCCGTCTCAGCCAGCTCGGCGACAACCTGAACCTGCGCTACAACGCCGCACTCGCGAAGCTGCACGAGGCGTCTCCCAGGGCGTCTCTCGGAGACGGCCCCGCGCCGTGCCTGGTCGTCTCACGAGGCACCACCCCGGAGGACGTGATCGTGGCCGTCTCAATCAGCGACGACGGGGTGTACGTGATCGCCGCGTTCACGTCGGCCGGGTGGTTCGAGTACGGCGACCCGTTCGTCACCGCCGAGCGCGACGCGATCCAGCGCGCCGCGGCCTGGATCCTGCACTTCATCCCCGAAACGCCCACCACCTGAACCCAGTGGCCCGTCCGTCTCGCGGCGCACATTCCCCTGTGCGTGAGACGGCCGGGCCGCTGCCTCGTTAACCACTGCAGTCCCCTCTTCACAGAAAGCTGATCCATGTCCCGCAAGAACCGTCTCACCGCAGCGCTCGCTGCGCTCCTGGCCGCGATCGTCATCGCGGCCGGGCTCTCGACGTACGACTACACCCAGGCCGCGCAGGCATCGTCGTTCGCGTGCCCGCCCGGCCAGTACTGCGCCAAGGCCTACCCGGACCCGTCCGGGTACGGCACCGTCGGCGACATCACCACCGCGACCGTCATCGTCGCCGGTGACTCGATCGCGAACGGGTGCCGCCACGAGATCCGCTCGTCCCTGACCGACGCCGGCATCACGTCGGCCGTGAACTACTGGTCCGGCCGTCCCACCAAGCCGGGCGTCGACTGGGCGCTGTCGCTCACCCGGAAACCTCCGGTGTTCGTGATGGAGCTCGGCAGCAACGACTTCGCCAACCCGGGCGTCATGGCCGGCGAGATCGCGCGGCTCCGTGCCGGGCTGCCCCCGGAGACGGTCGTGGTGTGGGTGGACACCTACAACGGCAACCATCTGCTCGCGACCGGCTGGACCAACCAGCAGATCCACGGCTCCGGGCTCCTGGTGGCGCAGTGGTACGCGATGTTCGCGAAGGCGCCGTGGCGCGACGGCTACTACCTGCGCGACAAGCTGCACCCGAAGGGCAGCGTTGACGGTGTCACTCCGGGTGTTGGGTGCGCGTTCCTGGCGGCGATCATCAAGCCGACGATCGTGGCCGCTGTCGGGCAGTCCCGAAAGGTGGCGCCAAAGTGACGGCCGTATACGGGGACGCCGACGCGATCGTCGGGTCGTTCGTGGAGACGTGGCTCGAGCGCGGCTCGCAGCGGGTCGAGTCCTCGCCGCAGGGTCACCTGGGCGCGATGATGGGCCGGGCGCTGCGTACCGGCGTGCTCCGCAAGGTCGACGAGCAGACGTCGGACGGGTTCCACACGTTCGCCGAGCTCTACCGCCACCGCATGCTCCTGGCCGCTCTGCTGTTCTGCGCGTTCGGCGCGATGGACGAGGCCGAGGTCTACAAGACCCGGAAGCACCACCCCGACGACGCCGACCCGATGTTCGACGGCATGTTCAAGGTGGGCGCGACCCTGCCGACTGGAGAGATCGCGTATCACTTCCCGGTCGAGGCGTGGCACCTGTTCGTTATCCCCGAGCGGGACCACTCGCCGTTGTGGGACGGGTTCACCTCGGCCGACGTCGCCGATCGGCTCCAGGCATGGCTGGAGTGTGGCCAGTGAGCCGCCGCAGCGCGGTACGCCGGTCCCTGGTCGGGTTCGCGATCATCGGCCTGGTCGCCTGGTGGCTCGTCTCGTGCGGGACCGACCCGGCGTGTGCCCAGTCGATCCCCCGGCCGTCGACCACGCCGACGCCGGCGCTTCGCATGGTGCCGGGTGACGTGGCTGCGTCGCCGGGCCAGAAGACGACCACCAAGAAGCCGTCGGCGACGAAGACGACCAACCGCGGCACCAAGACCCACCCGCGTGTCTGGCCCGGGAGCGGTCACCACGACGACGGGGACGACGACGACTGGGACGACTGCTTTGACGACGACTGACCCGGCCCGGCCGGTGTGCTCGTGCCGACCAGGGTTCTACTCGCTCGGCTGCGACGTCCACTGGGACCTGGTGGGCGCCGCTCTCGTGAAGCACGTCAACGCCGCTCTCTGGCCGCCGGAACGGCTGGCCAATCCGACCAGCAACACCAAGCCGTAGGAGGCACCATGCAAGACGACAATCGCCCTGAGCCCGGTACGCCGGACGCCTTTTTCGGCGCCGCTGAAGCCGCGCAGACCGCGGCGCGGAAGTACCGGGAGTTGGCGGCAGACCTGTCCGAGCTCGCTCGCCGGTACGTGTCGCTGGAGGCCGCGACGATCACTGACCCGGAATTGTCCGAGCCGATGCGGCCGGCGCTACTGTCCAGCCGCGGGTGGAAGTGGGAACGGGACTCGGCGCTCTCCCGGCTGCAGAACCTGACGCTGCACGCGCACTCGGGCGCAGGCGTGTGGGATGCGCAGGCCGGGTCGTGGCTGCTCGAGGGCAGCCGGGTCATCGGCGTCAACCTCGAGCAGGTCCCGGTCCAGCTGGCCGAGGACGAGACGGGCAATTCCGGGGACGGGCCGCAGTGACCGGGCTGATCGTTGCGCTGCTGCTCCTGGCGGCCGTGGCCGCGGGATGGTGGTGGCTGTTCGGTCAGCACATCGCCCCGGCTCGCCACCGGCGCGAGGCCGTCGAGGCGCGGGACACGGCGCTGTGGGTCCACGACTTCAGCTGCGACACCGGGCGCTGGCCCCACGAGGGCGACTGCACGGTCGACGGCGACGAGGACGACTTCGTGTCCGTCGTCGGGCGGTGGCAGAAGCTCGCCGAGTGCATGGCCGGCCACGGCATCGGGCGCTGCCCGGACCTGGCGTCGGTTGGGAACGGCACGCTGCTGATCCCCCGCTCGGTGGCCGGCGACTGGGATCCGTCGAAGGAGCCGCACAACCCGCTGCTGCCGCAGCTGGTCGTGGTCGACGATGACGATCCGCGCCTGGGGGGTGGATCGTGATCCGGATCGTGATCGGCGCGCTGTCCGGTGTCGGAGGTGTCCTGGTCGGGGCGTCGCTGCCGTTGCACTCGGGAGTGCTGGCGGTGGCCGGGTGCTCGGTGCTCGGCGGGACCGTGCTCGTCCATCTGGTGTGGAACCGCCAGGCCGCTGTCATGCGGCGCGCTGACGAGCTCGAGCGCGACGACAGGCTCGCGGCCGAGTTCACGCACAACGTGCTCTGCACCACCGGGAAGTGGCCGCATGACGGCGTGTGTGGCGTGCTGGACCCGGACGAGGAGATCAAGCCGGGCGTGACGCGCCGGCAGCGCCTGTACGGCTGCGCGGCGTGGGGGTTCGGTCGGGTGTTCCCGGCGCCGGCCCCCACGCGCTGCGAAGACCGCTAGCTTCACCCGCTGTACCGACGGCCCCTGCGCACCACCGATGCGCGGGGGCCGTTGCATGCCCGGACTCGGCGACCTGGGGTTATACCCTTCTGGTGTCTTTAGCCCCCAGGTCGAAAGAAGGTCGCCGCGTGCTCCCGTTCTGGACGGTCGCCCTACTCGGGTTCCTCGCCGTGGCTCGCGTCACCCGGTTCCTGAACCGCGACAAGCTCTTCGAGCCCGTCGTCGACCGGATCGAAGCATGGGCCCGACGCGGCCGGCCCTGGCGCGCGAAGCTCTCCTATCTGGTCACCTGCCCGTGGTGCGCGTCCATCTGGACCGCGTTCCCCACCGCCCTGATCGCGGTGGTGTGGTTCTCGCCCTTGCACGGCCGCTGGGCCGTCGCCGCCGTCCTCGGACTGTGGCTCGGCTACTCGTGGCTGTACGGGCTGATCGCGTCGAACCTGGACGACGAGTGAACCCGCGCTGCTGCGGCTGCCCGATCATGCTGCTGATCCCCGCCAAGGCCGGCAAATGAGCCCGGCCGCGAAGACGTCGACCAAGCCCGCGTCGAAGGGCCGCTCGCTCACCGCTGCAGCGCAGGTCCTGAAAGGCCGGCGCATCGACCGCGTCATCAAACCGCGCGGCTCGCAGGCCCTCGCATGGCAGAACGAGGCATGGGATTTCTACGACAAGATCGGCGAGTTCTCCTGGGGCGTCGACCAGCAGGCCTGGGCCGTGTCGCAACTGCGGCTGATCTCCGCGCGTGACCTGCCGAACCAGGACGAGCCGGACGTCGTCACCGGCGAAACCGACGACGTCGACGAGGAAGCGGACCCGCCCTCGGAGGCCGACATCATCGCGGCCGACCTGGTCGCCGGGTTCGCCGGCGGAACCTCCGGCCAGCAGCAGCTGATGCGCCGCATCGCCACCCAGCTGATCGTGTCGGCCGAGTCCTACATCGTCGGCCGCGCCATGGGCACCGACGTCGACGACGTGTGGGAGGCCTACTCGCGCGACGAGGTGAAGTGGAACGCCCGCGGCTGGAAGGTCGACGACGGCGTCGACAAGTTCGACCTGGGCCCGGACGACGTCCTGATCCGGGTGTGGATCCCGCACCCGCGCCGCAAGCAGGAGGCCCGCTCCGGCACCAAGGCGCTGCTGCCGGTACTGCAGGAGATCTTCTCTCTGACTCAGGCGATCGCCGCGCTCGCCGACTCCCGGCTCGCCGGGGCCGGCCTGCTGTTCCTGCCCAAGTCCGTCGAGGTCGTCGGCTCGTCCAAGGCCGGCGACGACGACGAGGACGACGAGGACCAGTTCATCAACGACCTGATCGACATGGTCATCACGCCCATCAAGGACCGTGGGTCGGCCGCGGCGATGGTGCCGTTCATCGCGAAGGTCGACGACGACGCGCTCGGCAAGATCCAGTACATCCGGTTCGAGTCGCAGGTCGATATGGCCGAGGCCGAGAAGCGGGAGAAGGCGATGATTCGCCTCGCCCGCGGCATGGACATGTCGCCGGAGCAGCTGCTCGGCATGGGCGACGTGAACCACTGGGGCACGTGGCAGATCGGCGAGGCCGACGTGAAGGGCCCGATCTCGTCGCTGGGCTCGATCATCGTTCACGCGTTGACGATCGGCTGGTACCGGCCCGCGCTGGAGACCGCGTTCGAGGCCGCGAACCTGTCCGACGAGGACATGGCGTCGATCGATGACCGGATGGTGTGGTTCGACCGGTCCCCGCTCGAGCAGCGCCCCGACCTCGGCGAGCGGGCCCTGCAGGTGTTCGACCGTGGCGGCCTGTCTCTGACCGCTCTCGTGCGCGAGTCCGGGTTCGACACGGCCGACATGCCCACCGGCCCCGAGCTCTGCCGCGTGCTGCTGCTGCTCCTGGTCAAGGCCGCACCCCAGCTGGCCGCGCCGCTCCTGGCCACGCTCGGCGATTGCGCCGGCATCGGCGGGATCGAGGAGATGTTCGCCGAGGCCGCACCGGAGGCGCCGGCCGACCAGGAGGAGGACGTGAACAACCCGCAGGACCGGGCGCTGCCGGAACGGCCCGCCACGGCCGTGCCGGATGAGGAGGCGCTGTGAGCGTGGCTGACTGCACCCCGGCCGAGGACTGTCTGCTCCTGGCGTGCGACGTCGCCGTACGGCGCGCGCTCGAGCTCGCGTCGAAGCGGATGCTCACGCGCGGGTTCCGGCTCAACCAGGCGCTGAAGGACCTTCCGCAGTACCTGATCTACACGCAGTTGCCCGCGGTGAACGACGACGCCAAGCAGGACCAGTTGCTGTTCGGCGCCTGGACCTGCCTGCCGGATCAGCTCGCCGCGATCGACGGGCTGGTGGCCGGCCTGGACGGCTATTCGCGCAGTCTCCTGCGCTACTCGACGCCGCACGAGCCGGACTATCTGCGGCCGATCATCCGGAGGCACCTGTGAGCGCCGATCCGAGCCGCGTCGAGCTCGCCGAGTTTGACCCGTACTTCCCGCCGGCGTGCGGCCGGCTGTTCCGGCTCGTGCGGTACGACGACCCGTCCGGCGTCTCCGGCTGCGGTGTCGTGGGCCAGGGCTTCCAGGCACCGGACGGTGCTGTCGCGATGCGGTGGTGTGTGCCGACGCTGCCGGCGACGTGGAACCTGTTCGACTCGATCGAGGACCTGCAGCTGCTGAACGGGCACAACGGCCGGACAGTCGTGAAGTGGGTGGACGCCGATGACTGACCCGGACTGCGCCATCTGCTTCGGTTCCGGCCGGATCCACTGCGGGCACGCCTGGTGCATCGGGATCCCGCCGTGTGGCGACCCCTGCAGCTGCGAGGCGCCGCCGGCGGAACCGCGCGGGCTGGTGGTCACGGTGCACAAGAGCATCTATCCCGAGATGCTCCCCATCGTCGAGCAGCAGGCGCACGCCGTGCTCGACGGGAGGAGCCCCGGCGTCGAGTTCGTTCACCGCGCCCAGGAGTGGAGCGGCGGAATCGACGCCGACGAGTTCCCCGACCTGCTGTTCCTGACGGTTTGGGGCGTGCCCGCATGACCATCCGCGGAACCAGCGCCTGGATCACGCCGCTCGACTGCAACGGCAACCCGACCGGGGACCGCATGCGCATCCTCGACGTCTCCAACGCCGAGTGGGTGTCGGATCCGGAGTCCGAGCCGCTCGACCTGTCCGGCGCCGCAGTGACCACCAACGGCCTGAGGTGGCTCGACCTCGAGGTCACGCTCTGCGCCCCGTACGACCATGTGCTGGCGCTGCTGATGTACGGCGGCCGGATCGTGTTCAACGCGCCGAAGCTCGCAATCAACGGCCACGAGTACCACCGGCGGAGGCGTCGCCGATGACCGATCCGTGGCTGTCGGCGCAGCAGCGCGCCGACGAGCAGTGGGTCCAGCTGGACGCGCAGCTGCAGGCCGTGATCGAGGCGGCGA
>WUUC01190564.1_pt1 | contig 41626 bp, 64 predicted proteins | sample 6278441 | NCBI WGS metagenome assembly WUUC01 (sample SAMN13675441, study PRJNA597444) | soil metagenome | isolation source: soil | place: USA: Washington | collected 2017-10
AGCGGCATGTGCTGGACCAGGTCGTGATCCCTCTCACCAGAGAAGGCGAACAGTCCCTCGACACCAGGGTTCAACCCACCGTCTTGATTGGGCCGCTGTGATGATCGAAGAACCCTTCGTTCTCCCCTCGCTGCAAACGACCGACTTGACCGGAACCTTGTCCGACCGACCGGATCCGGTCCAGTTGTTTGCCAAAGGCACCATTGTCAGCTGGGACAGTTCGATACGGCGTGGAACGCTTTCTTTCAACGGAGCCATTTACGAAAACCTGTCCGTCCTCGACACTCCCGCGCTGGCATCCCTTGCTGTGAACGATGTCGTACTGCTGCTCAAGATGAACCGGTCCTGGCTGATCGTCGGCCGGATCCTCGATCCCTTGTGAGGAACACGCCATGGCTGGAACCACCCCGATTTACGCTCTGCGCTTCCCCAGTCTGGGGGACCAGCCAGACGGAGCCACCCAGATTCAACGGCTTGCCGAAGACGTCGAAGCCCAACTCGCGCGGATGGACACAATCCCGCTGATCCAGGTCTTCATCGCCAACGGCACGTTCACCAAGGCGAGCAACGCGCGGTACGTCGAAGCGGAGCTCCAGGCCGCGGGCGGTGGCGGCGGCGGCTGCCCGTCCGGGACCGGCCAGGGTTCGGGCGGTGGCGGTGGCGGTGGCGGCTGGGCGCTCAAGCGCTGGGCGGCGTCGGCGCTGGGGTCCTCGATCCCGGTCGCGGTCGGCGCGGGCGGCACCGGCGGAGCCTTCAACGCTCCGACTGGCGGCACCGGCGGTACGACCAGCTTCAACGGTGTCTCGTGCACCGGTGGGTCCGGCGGTATTCAGGGCACGTCCACCAGCGGTACAACTGCGTCCGGCGGTGGCGTCGGGGGTACGGCGACCGGCGGCGACGTCAACGTGCCCGGCGGTTCCGGTCAGCACGGCCGGATCTACAACGGACTGACCATCGGCACCGAGCACGGCGGGCACTCCCGGTTGGGGTTCGGCGGGCAGTCACGGCTGAGCGTCGGCACCGGCCTGACCGGCGTCGGGTTCGGCTCGGGCGCCTCTGGATGCCTGACCACCAACACCAACGGCACCGGCGGAACCGGATCTCCCGGGATCGCGATCCTCCGCACCTGGTTCTGACCGTCGACGCCGACCTGGGGAGGTGCGGGACATGCCCTTCGTGATGCCGCGGATCTCCCGCATCGCTTTAAGCGTGCAATACGGCCTGCTGGCAGCTGCCGGCACCTGGCTGATGACCGACCCGTCGCAGTTGCTCGAGACCACCATGGGCCAGATCGTGTACGGATGGGCTGCGTTCCTGGTGGTCGGCGGGTCGCTGAGCTTGGTCAGCACGCTCACCAAGATCTGGGCCGGCGAGTTCCTCGGGCTGATCCTGCTGGTGTTCGCCAATCTGATGTGGGGCGGAGCGCTGCTCAACAACGGGGGAAACTCGCAGCGCTATGGTCTGGTCCTGATCGCCTGGGCGTTCGGCTTCGTCTTCCGCTGGGGAGAAATCGTCGGCAAGGTCCGCAAAGCGGTTAGCGCGGAGGCGAACCAGCCGGGGGAGGGCCGCCGTGGATGACGTCTGGAAGTTCGTCTTCGGTGGCGGTCTGACCGCGTTCATCCTCGGTCTCGGCAAGCTCGCGCAGTGGCTGTCCAACCGGGCCGCGGTCCGGGAAGACAAGCTGGAGAAGCAGGTCGAACGCTGGCAAGGACGGCTCGAGCGGTCCGCTCGCTGGGAGGGCAAGCAGCACGACTACTGGCGAGCCTATGCCGGCGACTGCGAGCACATCATTCGCACCCGGCTGGGAGAGGACGCGCTCCCGCCGCGCAAGCCGTACCCGCAGCAACCGCGGGACCCCGAGGAAAAGGCACTGGGACAATGAACCAGGGACCCTACAAAGATCCGCCGCCGGTCGAAGAGCGCCTGAGAGCGCTCCCGTCGCCACCCAGCCGCGCGGTTCGTGAGGTCGGCCACCGCAACGCCAAGCTGAACACCCTGCTGATCTTCGCGGGGATCGCGCTGGCGCTGGCGCTGGCGGTCGCGGCGTTCGCCTGGGGAACCCGCAGCGAGTTCGAGCAGCGCGCCGACCAGAACCAGAAGGCGGCGGCCGAATCGGACAAGAAGGCGGAGACCGCTATCGGTCAGGCGACCGGCGCGGCAGCCGCGGCAGCGGAGGCCAACCGCCGGCTGAAGGCTCTCGGAAAACCGACCGTACCGGTCCCGACCATCACCCCGATTCCGGTCCCACCACCGCCGGTCACGTCGGGGTTGTCGGCGTCCCAGGTCACCGCGGTGCGCTCGATCATCGCCAACCAGCTGGCCGGCTATCAGCTGCCGCCCGCCGTAACGGCCCAGATTGCCGCCCAGGCCGCGTTGCTGGTGCCCAAGCCAAAGGATGGTCACACCCCGACCGCCAAGGAGCTACAGCCGCTCGTGGCGGCTGCTCAGGCGGCATACTGCGCCGACGGCCGGTGCACTCCGAAGCCGGGAACCCCCGGGGAACCGGGCAAGGACGCGCCTCCGGTCACCGACGCCCAGCTCCGCCCGCTCGTAGCCGACGGGGTGACGGCGTACTGCGCCCAGGAGTCCAAGCCGTGTCAGGGCGAACCAGGGAAGCCGGGGGAACCTGGCGCCGACAGCACCATCCAAGGGCCGCCGGGTGCTGCTGGTCCGGCCTGCCCGGGCGGAACGGAGCCGGTCATCAAGACCGTGCTCACCACTGATCAGCCGATCACAGGGGAGAAGGTCTTCACCTGCCCGGTCGGCTAGCTGGAGGAACAAGCCAATGCAGAAGATCATCACGTTCCGAGGGGTGCGTCTCAACCAACGCACCATCAACGCGGTGCTGTGCGCCGAACGAATTCTCGGGTTCAAGGTCCGGATCACTCAGGGGTCGTACAACGCCGGTGGCGTCTCCGCATCGGCGGGGACTCACGACGGCGGCGGTGCGCTGGACATCTCCGTCAAGGACCCGAAGACCGGCGTACTGTTCCCGATGATCCGCCGTCTCCGGATCCGCGACGCGTTCCGCCGGGTCGGCGGTGCGGCGTGGCTCCGGACCCCGGCGCAGTCCGACTGGCCGTGGCACGTGCACGTGATCATGCAGGGCGATCCGGACCTGTCCAGCGGCGCCCGGAAGCAGGTCACCGCCTACCGCAACAACCGAAACGGCCTTGCCAGCAACGGCAGGGACGACGGGCCGCGCACCTGGGTCAACGTTGATTTCGACGACTACCTTCGTGCACACCCACTCACACCCCCGCCGGTCGTCAAGCCGCCGGCACCCAAGCCACCAGCGACGGAGGAACCCGACGTGACCCCAGCCCAGATGACCGAGCTCAAGAACCACGTGTCGAACGTGGTCGGCGAGCACGAAAAGGTGATGCGGCGCAACTTCGCCCGCATCCTGCGGTACAGCCTCCAGACCGAGGACGAGGTTATGCGCGCCAACGACCGGCACGACGAGGTGCTGGCCGCGGGCGGCACCGAAGCCCAGGCCCTGGACGCCATGTGGCAGGTACTGGCTCCGCTCGATGCGGCGCTGGCCCAGGAACAGGGTCAGATCTAATGGCCGCGGCGCCAAGCTCGAGTAAGCCGGTGCTCGTCGTCCTGTCGATCCTCGTCGGGCTGAACGTGATCAACGGCGGGCTGCTGACGCTCGAGGTAATGCCGGCGAAGGTTGTCGGCCTGCTCGCGCTGGGGACCGCGGCGGTTTCGGCCGCCGTCGGCTTCTACCTTCAGGGAGTGGTGGTGCCGGTCGACGCCGTTGCTGCTCGGGTAACCGGCGACGGCAAGATTGTCACGGGCGATGCCGACCCCACGATCCGGCCCGGAACCGAAGTCGAGGTCTCCCCCGTCGGACCATCGCCCTACAGCGATCCGCACGGCAGTCACTGACGTTCGCACTGCTTCGACAACCAGGACCCCGACTCGGACCACAACGGTTCGGTCGGGGTCCTTTTCTGCGTTGTCCATCCGGGCGTACAGACTGGCGATCTTGTCGGCGAACTCGCCCGCGCTGTCGACCCGGATTCCCATTCGTAGCCGACGGCAACGATTCAGAATCAGCTCTCGGACCATCGTCTCAACCTTGTACTTCGGCACCGTGTAACTCCTTCTTGTCGACTGAGTCCAGCCACGCCGATGCAACCGCCATGACGTCGATCAACTCAGCTCGGAGACCTTCCTTCGGACCGTCGTACGTGAGCGCGTTGGCAACTTCGCCGATCTCTTCGACAAGAATCGCCAGCCACCGCGGGTCATCCGCTGGGATCGACTCGATCGAATTCGCGCCGTGCTTGGCGTGAGCCTTGAGCCGGGCCTGCATTACCTCGCGGAACGTCTGGTGATCGTCTCGGAAACAGTGCATATCGTTGCTCACTTGGTCCACTTCCCGCACTTGTCGTTCGGCCAGAACACCATGCCAAGGTTGCCCGTGCCAAGGATCACCGTCTGAGTTTCGTTGCCCGGCTTGTACGATCCGGACATCGCAGCCTTGCCGCCCTTCGGTCCCAGCGTCCACTTGCACCCGGACTCCGCGTTGTTGGCGTTCCAGATGCCGCGCATCGGCTTGGTGACAGTGTGCTTGCCGGGACCGATCGACTTCGGAGCGCCGACGGTATCTCCACATCCGGCGAGCAGGAACAACAGCACAGCCACGCAGATGGCTCGGACCATGCTCAGCACCGCCCCGGCGGTTCGTAGACGCAGACGGGGTGGGGCGCCCGCTGGTGGGGGACCAGCGGCACGCGGCGTTCGTCGCCGAAGTTGTACCAGTCGCTGAAGATCCCCACCACCAGGATGGCGATCAACACACAGCACCCGGCGACGACACCGATTCCGAAGTCGCTCACAGCAGATCCAGCCGGCTCTCGGGCGACTCTTCGCGGTACTGCTCGTACAGGTCGGGGTGGTCGACGGCGAACTTGCCGGTCTTGAACTTCCGCGGCGCGAGCTGCTTCCACTCGACAGCCGGTCGTCCAGCGATGGTGCCGATGTCGGCCTTGCTGTCGCGCAGGAACGCGATGATCTGGTCGCGCGCTTCCTGGGCTCGGTCCTTGGCGTCCTTCTCCGCCTGCCGTGCTTCGGCCAGCTGGTCGACCAGGCTCTTGAACTCGTCCATGGCGACCGTTGCCAGCTCGGTGGCTTCGTCGACAGGTTCCGGTTGGGCGACGTCCTTCACCGTGACCCCGATCTGGTTCACCATCTCGGGCTCAAGTTGCTTCGCGAGCTGTTCGGCCAGCTCCATCAGATCGGGCAGCGGATCCATGGTCCGCATCTCCGCGGACGTCAGCACGCGCAACGCTACTGACCGGTACGGCCCCGGTTTGGCGGGCGCCTTGGCGATGCCGTACGTCGTCACGCACATCACGCTGTCGTCGGTGTCGATCCAGATCGGGTGACTGCCGTTGATATCGGAAAGTACGAGACCACAATCGACGAACCAGTCGGCGAGCACCTGGAAGTCGTGAGCCGGGAAAATGCTGTTGGGCGGGATGATGAACCGCATTGCTTTGCTCCTGTTCTGTCGCTCAGTTCCCGGCTCCGAGGAGGGTCGGAGCCGGAAGCTCAACTGTCAGACCTGGACGAGGGTACGGCTGATCAGGCGACCGTCACGGTCCCGCAGTACCCGATACTCGGGGTCCATCGCCACGCGACCTGAACCCTCACAGATGGTGCAGTCCATCGTCTGGACCACGCCGCCACGCTGCGGGTAGTGACGCTTTCCCTCGCCTTGGCAGTTCTGGCACTTGCGGGTTTCGGTGTTTGCGGTCATGGTCTGCTCCTTGATCGGCTTGTGAAACTATAGTCGCACTACTGGCCCTTGTCGCACAAGCCCTGAAGCGGACTTCCTTTGAACTCGCAGAAGAAGCAGTCGTCGCAGGCGTACGACCCGATGCGCAGGATCGGCGCGCGGTTGGCGTCCGATGCTCCGCTGGCGCCGACGTATGTCCGGATCTGGGCCAGCCGGTTGAGTGACTTCATCGCGAGCTCGGGGTTCCACGGCTCCGACCACAGGTACATGTCGCTGAGCGGCTTCGACTTGCAGAAGGCAGCGACCGCCACGCGTTCGACCGGGATGCCGGCGTTCATGAAGCCCAGCCCGTAGGCGTGCGCCTGCACCCGGTACACCGTCTTGACCTCGCCGGCCAGCCACTTCTGATGGGTGGTCCGACCCAGCATCTTCCAGTCGACCACGGTCCGGCTCATCTGCTCGTAGGCGTCGCTGTGACCGCTCAGTGTCGGAGTGACCTGGACTTTCGATTCCGGCAGCCAGCCGGGCGGCAGATTGTTTTCCATCCAGGCATGGAAGCCGACACCCAGGATCGACGGCAGCGGATCGAGATGGCTCGGGTTCGGCGTGACGCCGGCGACCTTGTACGCCACGTTGCGCGGGCACGGGTGGCCGATCTCGCTCGGGCCGATCGCCTTCTGCAACGACCGCTCGCTGTTGTTGCTGGCTTCGATCATGAACTTGATGATCCGCTGACGCAGCGCCTCAGCCTGTGGGTCGCTGGCGTACGACTGTTCGTGATGCCGACGGTTGGTTGCCTTGGGCACGAATGCCCCGACCGCCGTCACTCCTCACCGTCCAGGATCTCTCCCAGACGAGTGGCGATATCGTCGTACGCATCGCTGGCAGGGGGCGGATTGAAGTGACCCCGCATGCGTTCCGCTTCGACGATACAGAACGAACGTAGCTTCCGAAGCTGCTCGTCCTGGTGAGCGCGAGCAGCGTCGCCTGACATCTGGCCAGCGTCGCTCCACTCAACCCCGTACGGATCACGGTGTTTGAGTCCCTTGTGGCCGTTGGCTCGAACGCAGTGTGGCACTAGCGACTTTCCTTCAACCAGGTCGGGCGGCGTCGGCTTACCGCAGTAACCACGGCGTTGAAGGCTCTCCTGTGGATTGATGCTCACGGCAATATCCCTTCATCGATTCAGCTCCCGGTCCGGCCCCAGTCACCGGACCGGAAACTCACTCGGTGAAGAACTCGTCGTCGTTGAAGATCGCCGGCATCTTCGGCTCGAAACGGCCGACGGTACCGGGCGCTGCGACGGCCACGCCGCGGTCGTGCGGCAGCTCCAGTTCGGCCCGGATCTCCGACTCGGGGACGACCGACGTGCCGCTGGAATTGGTGACCAGCGCTTCGCCGATGTCGGTCGGGTCGCTGCCGTCCTGGCGCAACACCTTGGACGTGCTCGGAGTCGTAGCCGTCTCGGGAATGCGGAGCCGGATCGACACCGCCTTCTTCCGCGGCAGGTACTCGATCTCGGCGCCGTCCAGGAGCACCACGGCCAGCGCATCGACGACCGAGCTGTCTTGCGGCAGGCGATCGTTCAGCACCTCCCGCAACCGCTTCTCCGCCAGCGCGGTGGCGACGTACTCATTCTCGGTGCTCACTGCATCTCCTTCTTGCACTCGTCGATTGCCTCGGTCAGCTCGGGCTGCATCGCCCGGAACTCGTCGGTGGCCTGCCGGATCTTGGTGCTCGCGATGTCGACGGCAGCCTGGTCGTTGGCGGCGACCGCGAGCGAGCCATCACCGCTGGCGCTGATCACCCGCTGGTCGATCTCGATCACCCGCTGCTGGAGGACGAACGCACTCTCGCAGGGGTTCGTCTTTGCGGTCGCCCCCACTGTTCCCGTCAAACCACCGAGGGCGAACAGAAGGATCGCGCCGAACACATAAGCCAAAGTCTTCATTGTTGCCTCCAGCAAGGGACCCCGGATGCGGCAGGGCGACTGATACACCCGGGGTCCCGGTCGGGGAACTAGCTGATCTGGCCGTTCAGCTGCTGGAGCGCCGCCTGAGCGGCTGCCTGGTCCACGCCACCCTGCGGCGCACCGAACCCCTGGCCCTGCTGCATCGGCGGCTGAGCGTCGGAGAACATCCCCGGCTGCTGGACCGGGGCCTGAGCGGGCGGTGCCCAGCCCTGAGCGGCCGGCGCCTGCTGCGGAGCGGGCTGGCCGAACCCCTGCATCGGCTGACCCTGCGGGGCCGTCGGCTGGAGGTTGTTCGGCGCCTGCTGGAACTGACCCTGCTGGTTCGGCTGGCCCTGGAATCCCTGGACCGGTCCGCCGAAGCTCTGGGCGGGAGCCTGCTGCTGGACCTGCGCGGGCTGGCCCTGGACGCCGATCGGGGCGAACCCCGGCTGGGCCGCGGGCTGCTGCTGGAACTGGTTCTGCGGGGCCTGCTGCTGCATCGGCTGGGCGGCCTGGGCCGCGGCCATCCGCTGCTGGCGCGTCTGCTCAACGACACCCCAGTTCGCGTTCGCCCACTGCGCGGCCATCGCCGCGGTGTTGTCGTCCAGCGCCGCCAAGGAGATGTACTTGTTGGTCGCACCCTGGGCTTCGTTGGCCACCAGCGGCAGCACGACCTCCGTACCGGCGTACTCCATGAGGTTGTCGACGACGGCGCCGCCGCCCCACAGGGCGTTGATGAAGATCGAGCCGGACATCAGGTCGACGACGTCGACGAAGACGACCGGCTTCGGGTTGGGGTACTTCTGGCTGGTGAAGTCCGGCACGTACTCGTTGACCCGGACCAGCAGCGGCCGGCCGTAGTAGTTCCGGAGGTCCATCTTGTCGCCCGTGATGCGGGCTTTGGGCTGGAAGTTCTGGAGCTGCATTGTTCGATTCTCCTTGTCTTGAGCTCCGTTAGACGGCTGGCCGCCGCCGGTTTGCCGGGTACCGATGTTCGTCGTCCTTGTCCCACCCGGCCGTACCACAGTACCACAGTCCCAGATGAGTAACACGCACCCGAATGGCGGTCTTTCGTTGGCTCCGACCTCGGTCTGACCAGGTCGCAGAAACCGCGTTCTTCCCCGCCAAAACTCGGTTCTCGGACCAGTCGGATCGCGGCCATCTCGGAACGGTTCGACGTGGTCTTGCCACCAAGCCTGATCGGTCCGGTTGGCTGGAACCAGCATGACGATCAGTTCAGCATGATCAAACTCAGCGCGGGCTTTTTCGAGGAATAGTCCCAGGTGAGGGTGGGAGTACGGAGGGTTGCACCAAACACGCTCACCCGCCCAGGACTGGGACAGCCCATCGTCTTCTTTGGTCCAGAACCGATCGCACTTGGCGTTGTGAGGGGCCGCGGCTGCGTCGACGGTAAATCCGCCAAACCGTTCGGCGATTGGCTGGAACACGTCCAAGGGGGTAGCCCGGTCATCGACTTCGTCCAAGCTCCCGCGGACCTTCACCTGTTGTGGGTGGTTTCTGGCAACGAAACTCATGGTTGGATGAACGTCCCTACTTTCGGGTCCAGCAGGCGGCTGGCGAAGTGGATCGAGATGAGGTCCGACAGCGGTCCCTTACGAAGGCTCGCCGCTTCCTCGTACGACAGGTAACCCCACCCGGACACCATCGAGATCTGGCTCGCTGACGCCTTGGTCTTGCGCCACTTCGAGTCGCGCCGGGCAACCGTCGGGTCGTCCTGCTCCGCCTTCTCCTGGGCCAGCGCCATGGCCATGGTGAGATCGAGCGGTTCGCGGGTGTACCAACCGCCGCCGTTCATCGACTGGGGTCCGCCCGAGTACCCGACGTAGTACAGTCCCGGCTCGCCGTCGGCGCGCTGGCTGATGAACCACAGGCGCCTCTGCGTCGGCACGAACCACACGCCCGCGGTGGTCTGGAGCCAGACCGACGTCGACCCGGCGAACAGATCGACCTCGACATCGTGATCACCGCGCACCAGCTCGATGGCCGGCTCGTCGGCGTCCAGGTCGCACAGGCAGCGGCAGGAGCAGTTGCCCTCTGCCTTGCGCTTGCGGCACTCGAGCTTGGTCTCCCCGGCCGTGCAGCACACCAGGAACGGCGCTTCCGAGCAAGCGCACAGGGTGACCGCGCGTTCCTTCTTCTCGGTCTCCTGTTTGGTCCGCGACAGGTCAGTCACGGAGGCAAGCGAGTGGTTCAGCGCGTCTCCAGTGATGTCCAGTAGAATCGCGTTGTCTTTACCTGGAAACAGGCGTAGTGCTCGGCCGGCCATCTGCTGCCAGAGACCTTTGGACTTCGTCGGCCGCGCCAGAATCGCGCAACTGATCGCCGGGATGTCGAACCCCTCGGTCAGCACACCGACTGATGCCAGTACCTGCGTCGTGCCGTTGCGTACCCGCTCGTAGATCGCCGCGCGCTCGTGGGTGTTCGTCGTACCGAAGACCACCTCGGTCTTGATGCCGGCGTCGCGCAGGCCGTCGGCCAGGTCACCGCAGCTCGAGATGTTCGGCGCGAACAGGATCGTCGGCCGGCCGTCGGCGTACTTGCGCCAGGCTACCGGGATCACGTCGCGCGCCGAGCTCGCCGTCATCGCGTCGCCCAGGCTGGTGTCGGAGAAATCCCCAGCTGTGGACCGAACTGTGGACAAGTCGAGGTCGGGGACCCGGATCGAGTGCGCTTCGACGTCGCTCAGGTACCCGTGCTCGATGCCCCATTGCACGTCGCGCTCGTAGACGATCTCCCAGTCGTTGCCCAGGCGAGCGCTGTCGGACCGGACGAAGGTGGCCGTGAACCCCACCGCGAGCGCCCGGCCATCGAAGACACCGAGCCGGCTCAGCAGCGTACGGTTCCGCGCCGCGGCGAAGTGGTGCAGCTCGTCGGCGATGACGACGTCGACGCCACCTAACCGGTTCAGCCGCCGCTCGTTGTACAGCGTCTGCACGGTGGCCACAACGATGCGCGCCCAGGTCTCGTCCTTCGGCCCCTTCACCACGCCGACCGACTGGCACCCCATCGCCTTCAGCTTCGCGACCGTCTGGTGCACCAGTTCCTCGCGGTGCACCAGGATCACGACGCGCTTCTTCCGGCACTCCAGCTGCCGGCAGAGCTCGGAGAAAATCACCGTCTTGCCGGCGCCGGTCGGCAAGATTACCGCGGCGCGCGTCTCCCCCTTGTCCCAGGCGGCGTACACGGCATCGATGCTCTCCGTCTGGTAGCTGCGGAGCTTCATCCCGACGACGCTGCCTTCCAGTGCTCGAACCACTCGGGTTTCAGCAGCAGTTTCATCAACGCTTCGTCGCGTTCCATGTCGGGCATGGTTGCCACGAACAGCATCTTGTTGAACATCACGACCCGGCGGATCGGGTACAGCTGCTGTTCGTTCACGCCACTCAGGACGGTCAGGGCGAAGTGCGATTCGTGCTGAACGACCTCGCCGTGGTACTTGCCACCGAGGATGATGACCTTCTGCCGATCGTTCACCGGTGACCCCGCCTTTCTTCGTGGATGTGCGCCGCCCGGCGAGCCTTGTCGCGGCTGATGAATCCGTCGTTGCCGATGACGAACTCCGCGTGCTCCGGCGTGCAAACCGGGCACCACCAACCCCACCGCGGGTGCGTCGGGTGGTCGTCGCAGTACAGCAACGCCTTGACCAGGCCGTTGGTGCGTGGGGAGTCCAGCTCCAGTGATCCGGGCATCAGGGACGGTTCGCCGACTCGTAGTGACGCAGCACGTGACTCGCGGCCGAACGCCGAGTCGAGTGGTGAGAGCCACCCGAGGTGACCGCCTTCCAGCGCTTGCCGTCGTCCAGCTTCTCGATCAGGCCGACCATGCTTTCACCGAGCCACACCCGGTAGATGTCGCGGGCGCCGCCCCAGCGAACGAAGTTCAGCTCAGCCGGCGTCTCGCACTCGATCTCCGGCTCCGGAACCTCGTCCTCGATGGCGTCGATCAGGTCGGCCAAGTAGTCGAACGCCTTGGCGATCCGGTCCTGCTCCGGTGTACCCGACAAGCTCAGGTCGGCGACCACATCGCGCACCGCCTTGGACAGCTGCGTCTTGTTCATTGGGCCAGCACCGCCAGCACACCAATGCCGATCAGCAGTGCGGCAACGAGCATTCCCGCGAGCGGGTGCCACCAGTTCTTGTCCACGATTCCTCCAGCAGATGTGCGACTATAGTTGCATCCTACTCGTACAGCGAACCCCAGGTCAAGCCGAAGTTCGACGCGTCGGCGATGATCTTCACGGGTCGGCTGGCGTGCGCCGGTGCCCACTCGAAGGTCATCTTCTCGATCACGTGTTGGCGGACCTCGCGAGCGATCGACATCGGCGCGGAGAACACCACCTCGTCGTGCACGATCGCCTTGAGCATCCGGATCACGCCGTGATCCATCGACAGCAGCGCCTGGAACATCAGGTCCCGGGCCGCACCCTGACCAACCAGCGCCGGACCCTGGGTGAACGCGCGGTCGCGGTTGGCCTTCATGATCCGGCCGAAGCCGTTGTCGATCCAGCCGTACTGCTCAGCCTGACGTACCTGCTCGGTCTTCCACTGGATCAGCCGCGGGTACTGGCGTTGCATCATGTCCCAGAACGCGCGGGCCGCCTGGTCGCCGACGATTCCGGCGAGCTTGTCCAGGCCCATGTTGTAGTTCCAGCCGTGGCCGAACGCCTTGGCGCCCTCGCGCAACTTCGGGTTGGCCGCCACTGCCGCGGCGCCGTACGTCGCGATCGCGTTGGCCAGGTGCAGGTCGTTGTCGCCTTCGAACTGGTCCAGGTAGTTGTAATCCTGGCTGTGTGCCGCCACCGCTCGCGCGTCGATCTGGCTGAAGTCGGCGGTGAACAGCACGTGCAGGTCGTCGTCCTCGCCCCACAGCACGTCGGGAACGAAGATCTCCCGCTCGATGTGCCGGCCGCCGCGCTTGCCGAACACCGTCAGGCCGGGGTTCTGGAGCGACAGCCGCCCGCTGGCCTGGAGGTAGAACACGTCGGGGTGACACAGGCCGTCGGCGTGCGTGTTGTCGAGAGCGGTCTGATACACCGTCCGCAACCCCTGTACGCCGGCCACCGCTTCGACGATGAACGCCAGCTCGGTGTTGTCCGGGTACTTCTCCGCGAGCTCCTGAAGCCCTGTGGCGCTCAGCGACGGCTGGTTGCCCTTCGTCCGCGGCAGCTCGTGAGGCTGGATGCCGACCGAGTACAACGCATTGAGCACGGCCTTCTTGCCGTCGGCGGTGGCGATCGGCTTGGTGCTGGGTTTCCCCTGGGCGTTGGTCAGCGGGAGGTCGTACTTGTCGACCAGTTGCTGGGTGTTCCGTGCCCGGATCTCCTCGTTCGCCGCGATGCGTGCGTTGGTCAGGTCGCGGTCCAGCCGAAAGCCGTTCGTCGACAGCGTGCTGGCGATCGCCGCCACCCGCATCTCCCGCCAGGCGTACTCGGTGATCGGCCCGAACTTGGCCAGCATCGCGCCCAGTACGGTGCGGCTGGCGTCGACGTCGGCGCGCAGATACTCGCGGTAGTCCGGATCGTCGACCGGGATGGACCCGAAGGTGCAGCAGGCGTTGATGTCGCCGCGCTCCTTGGCGAGCTTCTTCAGGTCGTGTGTCTTGCCGGGTACGCCGTATTGGAACGCCAGGTTGTCGAGGGAGTAATACTGCTTGTACTCCTCGGGCTTCTTCGGGAAGCGGCGGGCGCCGTCGTGTGGCTGGTAGCTGTCCGGCGGCGGGTCCATCACCGTGGCCAGAGTCCAGGTGTCGATGATCCGCCGTGCCTTGGTCCGCTCCAGCAGGTCTTTGATCCCCAGGGCGGGAAGATCAAAGGCGATGATGTTGTGGCCGATGGCAACAGACGCCACAGTTACCGCGTCTTGCATCGTCTGTACGTCCTGCGTGACGTAAGGATGCTCAGTGCTGGTCAAGTCGGAGAGCGCGCCGATCCGGAAGAACTCCGCCGGCGTTTTGGCGTACAACTCGTTGGCGCTGTGAGTTTCGATATCGAAGACGATCGGGCCGGTCATCATCCGGGAAACCGGGGATTTGTCTTCGGAAGGAAGGCCGGGAATTCCATCGGGCGACTGAGATCGTTCAGTCCCCAACCGATGTTCACACCCTTCAAGTTGTGGTTCGGGTAGCGGCGAGCGATCCCCCACCCCAGTTTGTACGCGTCCCGCAGCCACCCCTCCAACTCTTCCTGCGTCAGATCCTGGATGTTCGGCTTGATATTGCTCACGCTCTGACCTCCAGCGGTCGGTGTTCCAGAAAATCATTCTCGCGGGCCGGTAACAATGACCGCACAGCCATTGATCTTTCGGGTCGCCGGTTTCCATGAACTTGCGATTGGAATAGCCGTCGACGTGCTGATGCCCGCAATCACACCACGGCTTAGACATTCGGGCGCTCGCGGTACAGCTCGATGATCGAGTATCCGTTGGGCGCGCGGCGTACGCCGTCCCAGTCACGGCCCGCGGCGCCGACCTCGATCGGGATCGTACGCTCCCTGATCCGGACGAGGAAGGTCGCTTTGCCGCCCGGCTGTCCCGGACCACCTGTTCCAGCGCCACCGGAGCCGGCCTGCACCGTGACGAGGGCGTAGTTCGCCCAGTCCGGATAGGTGAACAGTTGCGGTCCCGGCTCGCTCAGTACGACGATGTCATCGGGGATCGTCACGCCTGCACTCCTCACACACCGGCCGCGACTGCCGCGGGCCGTACCGGTCGATGATCACGTTGTCGGCCGTCAGCAGTTTGCCGCATCGGTAGCACCGGCACGACGGCTGATCGACCCACTCGCCGTCGACCATCTTCAGGATGCCGATGTCCGCGGCGTACTCCGTCACCAGGTCGGCCTTGCGCTGCTCCTCCGACCGATCCGCGGTGATGCCGCGCTCCTTGTCGTACCGGAGCCGGGCAGCCTCCGACCGGTCCCGTAGTGGCTGGCCGATCTTCTTGAACCCCGTCGCGATCTGCCAGCGGGTGCAGTCGTAGTCGCGCTCCAGCTCCGCCAGCGATGCGCCGTTGCGATACCGAGCGGCCAGGTCCCGTACGACGTCGTCCGCCAGTTCGACCAGCGCCGGGCCGCGCTTGCGCATCTCACCGCCGGCCAGCCGGACGTGGTAGCGCAACGCCGACGGCGTCACCCCGAAGTCCTTGGCGATCGATGGCGAGCTCTCCCCGGCTTCGTACCGTCGACGGGCGGCCCGTGCCTGCTCGAGCGTCATCGACGCGCGTTCGTGGTTGCGCCGGGACAGCTCGGGGTTCGGGCTACGCACCTGCTTCGGCCGCGGTGGCTCGGGTTCTGGTTCGGCCGGACGGATGCCCTGCTCCACCTCCCACGCGATCCGGTCGTCACGAAGCTTGTTCAGCCGCTCCCAGAACTCGCTCACTTCATCGCCTCCAGCAGTCGCCGACCAAGCCACTCGGTGTAGGCCGGGGGGATGGCTTCGGCGAGTTTCTTCTTGTCGGTGATCCAGTCAATCCCCATCGCGCGCTGCCAGTCGGCGAGTGACCCTTTGCCGCCACCGTCACCGTGTACGGCGAAGTAGGGGCCGTCGTAATAGACGCCGTGGCGCCAGCCCTGGACCCGACCGCGGTGCTTGATGTGCTCCGGTCGTTCGACCGACCAGCCGCCCAGCTCGAAGTGTCGGTGACGAATCACCGACAGGCCGAACATCTCGCCGCACAGGGTGACGTCCTTGCGGATCTTGGCTCCGGATACATTCTCGATCACGAACGGCTTTTCCCAGTCGGTCAACACGATTCTCGTGTCGTTGATCAAGTCGAAGTGAGTTCGGCCCCAGCCCATTGCTTGGTTCGTCCCCTTCGTCAGACCGGTGCTGGCCTGGCACGGCGGTCCGGCGTCGTGTGCGTCGTACTCGCCGCCGTGGTCGAACAGGTATTCCAGCGCATCGGTTTGAATGAACCGATCCGGAAACGGGAAGTCGGGTTGCGGAAAGAAGTCGACTCCCCACACCTCGAACCCCGATCGGTGCCACCCCATCGCAGAGCCACCGGCCCCACAGAAGGAGACGAGAATCTTCGGTCGCCTCATCATGTTGCCTCCAGCAGCTTTCAGCAGGTGCAGTGATACAGGTTCGACAGCGGCGTACGGTACGTGTGGTCCGGGGTCCCGCTGGACCAGTCGACTTCGGCGAACGTCAGGCCGACGTCCTCGAAGATCCGGGTCACCGTGCCGTGGTCCTTCAGCCGGCACTTGATCAGATGGCTGTCGGCAGCGTGCACCACGCGGTCGTCGACCTCGAACTCAGCCACGGCGGAATGCCTCCAACCGAGCAGCGTCACCCATGGTCGGGAACTCCCGCTCGTACTGGGCGACCACGGCGTCGACGTCGAACAGGATCCGGTCACGCTCGCCGGACGGCGACGGTACGACGGTCGGCGCCGGGTCGAACCCGCCGTTCTTGACCCAGCGGTGCACGGTGGACTTGGCCACGCCGTACAGCTCCGCCACCTGATCGGCGGTACGGATGTTGCTCACCTGGTTACCTCCAGTTCCGGCGATTGGTGCCGCCGTCGCGGGTTTTGCGGGTGTCCCGGCCGTCGACACGGTCGATTGCCCGTTCCACCTTGTTGGCTGCCTTGGTCTCCTGAAGCTTCTTGATCGCCTTGGCGTCCGCTTGCGGATCCGGCTTCGGTTTGGCCATGCGACTATTGTTGCATAGCTGCTTCTGTTGTGGCAAGCTGAAGCTCTCTACTGCTGGGGGAGATGCCATGCACTACCACGTAACGAGGTTCGACTACGACACGCGCACCGCCCACGAGAACGGGCCGGTCCTGATCGGTGAGGCCGACGACTACCGTAGCGCCCGGGGTCTGGCCGAAGCCGACGAGAAGCAGTTCCGTACGCCGGCCGCCGACCGATTCGTGACCCACGACTACCGGTTCGGCAGCTGCAACCTGGTGCACCAGTGATCCGCCGCGGCCGGCGCTATATCCGCAAGGTGGTTCCGCACACCGAGGTCACGGTGATCCGCCGCTCGGGTGGCCAGGTGACTTACGTGATGCATCACCGAAAGCCGACGGAGGTCACGCTGTCGGTAGCCAGCTTCAAGGACATCTACCAGAAAGTAAGAAAATGCCGAAAGTGAATGTCGTTTTCGAATTGCGGTGCGACACCGAGCGCGCCGGCGAGCTGATCCGGGAGGTGCAGGCAACGATCGACCGGTTCGAGAACCTGTCCCGATGCCCGTCGACGTCGAAGGTCGGTAACCTGCGCTGCTCGCTGGACCGCGGTCACGAAGACCAGCGCTGCCAGTACGGCGATGACAGCTGGCCGAACCCGTTCGTGGTCGTCATCGACGGCGTGACGGTGGCGCTGGGCACTAAGTTCCGGTCGAACATCTCGGGCGCCACGTGGTACCTGACCGGCTACGACGACGCGAAGTGTGAGGCTCTGCTCGATCGGGACGGAGGCACGAGCACCTACCGGACCGGAGAGCTCTGGAACAAGTTCGACAGGCTGTAGAGTACGAAGTCCGGAACAACGAAGCGGCCCCCAGTTGTCGAAACCTGGGGGCCACAAACCTCTGCTGGAGGCTGTCATGCAATCTATCACGGCTGTGCACCCGGTGAAACTGAACGTCGAATTCAACGACGGTCGCCGCGAGAAGTTTCACGTCGTCGCCTGGACCAAGGACAGCGAAGACGTCGATCCGATGCCCTGGGTGATCTACGACGGCAATGTCTGGAGCCGGCTTCAACTGGCTCTCGACTCTGACGTGTCGAAGACCTTCCTGACCGCGGACGGCGAGTGAGCCTGATTCCCGCCCACGCGGCGGAAATTCAAGCCAGCACCATCGATCCGGGCATCGCGACCGAACGCGGATACCTGTCGATGGACAGTTCTCTTCGTGAACCGTTGCTCGCGGCAAGGTTCCCGTCGTGGGCCGTCGGTCCAGAGGAGTCGTACCCGCTGCTGTACATCCCGATGCACGGACCCAGCGGGCAGGTGACGGGCGCCCAGGTGAAGCCGGCGATCGCGCCGATCCACCCCAACGGCAAGGCAATGAAGTACGCGTCGCGCCGCAACTCGCCGAACGTCCTGGACGTGCACCCGCGCAACCTGGCCCGGGTCGCCGACGCGAGGGAACAGCTGTGGATCACCGAGGGCATCAAGAAGGGTGACGCGCTCACGTCGCGGGGGTTGTGTGTCGTCACTCTGACCGGCGTCTTCAACTGGCGCTCCAAGCTCGGGACCATCGGCGACTGGGAGGACGTCCCGCTGAAGGGGCGGTCCATCGTCGTCTGCTTCGACTCCGACGCGCGGTCGAATGATCAAGTGCTTGCAGCAATGAAGCGTTTAGGCAACTGGCTGACCGGCCGCGGTGCCGCGGAGGTGACGTACGTCGTCGTCCCGCCGTACGTCGGTGAGGTGGCGGTGAAGGGCGTCGACGACTTCTTCGCCGCTGGCGGGACCCTGGACGGGCTGTCCGAAGCGGCTAGCCGGACGGTGCCGGTCAACTCGGTGCCCGCCGACCCCGCATTCACCGACGCCGTACTGGCCGGCTCAGTGGCCGATGACCGGCTCGAGGGTGAGTTCCTGTGGTCGCCCGGCCTGGGTGGCTGGCAGCACTGGGACGGCCGGCGCTGGGCACGCTGCGGGACCGAAGCGGTCATCGAGCAGATCCGGCTGTACGCCATCGACGAGCACGACAAGGCGCTGAAGGAGTACGCCGCGGACACCGGGTCCGGCCGGCTCAAGCGACGGCTCGATGGCTGGCGCGGGGTGCTGGCCCGGACCAAGCTGGCGTCGGTGGAGTTCCTGTGCCGGGGGATCCTGTTCGCCGACGCGCTGGAGTTCGACGCCGACCCCGACGTGCTGAACGTGGCCAACGGGGTGGTCGACCTGACCACGGGTGAGCTGCTGCTGCACGACTCCGAGCGGTGGATCACCAAGCTGGCGCCGACGGCGTACCGCCCCGGTACCGAGCACCGCGACTGGAAGCAGCAGCTCGAGAGCATCCCGGACCACGACGTACTGGACTGGTACCAGGTCCGGATGGGTCAGGCGGTGACCGGCTACATGCCCCCCGACGACCTGATGGTGATCCAGATCGGTGGCGGCGAGAACGGCAAGAGCTCGCTGCTGGACGCGGTCGGCCGCACGCTGGGCAGCTACTACTCCCAGATATCGCACCGGGCGCTCCTGTCCGGCAACGACGCACACCCTACCGAGCTGATGGACCTGAAGGGCGCCCGGCTCGCGCTGATCGAGGAGACGCCCGAGGAGCGGCGGCTGAATGCCACCCGGCTGAAGCAGGTGGTCGGCTCCCCGCGGGTCAAGGCGCGGTACATGCGTCAGGACTCTATGGAATTCGACGCCACCCACTCGCTGTTCCTGAGTACCCAGTTCCGGCCCGAGGTGACCGAGACCGATTGGGGGACCTGGCGCCGGCTGGTGTCGATGACCTTCCCGGTGCGGTGGCGCAAGCCATGGGAGACGCTCGAACTGCCCGAGGACCGGTACGGCGACCCCGGTCTGCGTGACCGGATCCGGGAGGGTGCAGACGGGCAGCACGAAGCCATCCTGGCCTGGCTGGTGGCCGGTGCGCGGCGCTGGTACTCCGACGGCAAAGTGATGCCCCGGGTCCCGGCGTCCATCCAGGCGGAGACCGACAAGTGGCGGGTCGACTCCGACTCACTGATGGCCTACCTGTCCGAGCGAGTGGAAGCCGATGACGACAGCTGGATCAGCGGCAAGGACCTGCTCACCGACTTCAACTACTGGCTCCGGGACCACGGTCAGCACGAGTGGTCAGACAAGCTCCTGAAGTCCAGGGCCGAAGGTGTTAACTCTCCGCGCATGAAGAAAACGGTGATTCGCTCAGACACCCCCGGGCGAAGCGTGAGGGGTGGCGGGGCGCCGATCGACGGCAGCACGGTCAGAGCGTGGATATGCCTGAGGTTTACCAGCGGGTAACCCAGCTAAGTTTCGTTAGCTTTTCAACTATGCACCGTGTTACAGCAACTACAGGTCTCCCCTTCCGCGTCAGACTGGTTTCTCGTATAAGCAGCGAAGAAGGGCGCCTGTAGCAGCTGTAACGACAATGATTTTCAATAAGGGGTTTTGGATGGCCAAGCGCATTACTCACAGTCACGAAGACGGAGAGCCGTTCCGCCCGGATGTCGAGTACCGTCTCGCGGTGCTCTGCCGCCAGTGCTCAGCGGGTGCCGGCGTCCGTTGCCTGAGTGCCAGGCACCTGATCTGTGGCGACGCTCACAGCGTTCGCGCTGACCGTGCCCGTAGTTGGCAACTGCGGGACCAAGGCAGGGCTCCGTGGCCTGAGGAACGGGTGCCCGGTGAGTGCTACTCGACACTGCCAGGCTGCCAACTGAGTTAGTGGTACGGTGGTACGCATGCCGATAGGGAGTGACCCGCTGATCGACTGGGCTCGGATGACCGATGGTGGGTCACACGAGCTCCGCAGCGGCACGCACTTCTCCAGGGACTGGAGACTCGTGCGCAAGGCGGCCGGCATGTGGGCCGTACGGCACGGCTACCGGTGCTTGACCGAGTTCGACGGCAGCGAGACGCTGACCGTGAAATTCCAACCGCGAGAGGCGGGATGGGTGTGAGTGCAACGCAAGCGATCGAGATCGAGGACGAGGACAGCGGCGCGATACTGCGATTCAAGTTCGACGGCTCCGAGATCAGGGCGTCGATCCAGAGCAAGGCCGGGGCGAAACTGGGATGTGGGATCAGCCAGCCGGACCGGAGAGCGCTGAACCTGTTCCTGATCGGGTGCACGGTCCAGGGCAGAGAGCGGGACGTCTGATGGCGCGTTATCGCGTCTGGCTGGGCCGGACCGAGAAGCCGTTCTCCCGGGTCGTCGAAGCTGATGACATGATGGTCAACGACCGGGACCAGCTGGTGCTGTTCAACCGCGGGACCGGTAACGCTTTCACCGTCGGCACTGGGACTCAGACCGTCGCCATCTTCCGTCAGGGTGCTTGGTCGTACGTCCGGGAGATCCAGTGAGTCTCAGCCTGCACGAGTGCCACGTCTGCGCTCAGGAGGACCCGACCAACACCCGGAAGCCGCGGAAGGTGGTGAACTCCCGACGCCCGCTCTGGTGCGCCACCCACCGCCGAGCCGAAGACCTCCGGCAGAAGAAGGCCAAGCGCGCGGCCGGTGTCGAGAAGACGTACGGCATCAGCGCGGAGGACAACCACGAGCTGTACTTGCTCCAGGGCGGCAAGTGCTGGCTGTGCCGGAAGGCGACCGGTGCCACGAAGTCGCTGGCCGTCGACCACGATCACGCGACTGGCGAGGTCCGCGGCCGGCTGTGCGGTCCGTGCAACCAGTTCATCGGCCGTCTGCGTGACGATCCCGAAGCCGCTCAGCGCCTTGTGGCGTACCTGACGGGTGATACGCCGTACCGACGGCTGAAAGCTGCTCAGGGCCTTGCACAGGTCTACGGGGACGGCAACACGGTCGTGCACCGGATCGTCCCGGGATCCGATGGTCTTTACGCTCTGGTCGAATCCGACACGGCCCGCGTAACCGCGCCGTATCTGACGCTGGTTCGGGATCTGAGTGGTGTGTGGGTAGGTACCGGTGAGTAGCCCGTTCCCGGCGCCGTGCACCTGTCCTCCGGACGGCTGGGCCGACGGCGAACCGCACCTGAGTGGCTGTCCGCAGTACGTAGCTTCGCTACCTGTCGACGACCAACAGGTCGTGAACGATCCGACCATTTCATCAGGTGATGAAAAGCGGTATCCGATCTGTGGCGCGGCCAAGCGGCAGTCGGAAGGTGTCTGCCGGAAGCCGGCGGGAGCAGGCACCGATCACCCCGGCGAGGGCCGGTGCAAGCTGCACGGCGGCAGTACCCGCAACCACAAGAAGGCGGCGGGCAAGTCGATCGCCAAGAAGGCACGGGACACGTTCGGCCTGCCCCAGGAGATCGACCCCGCTCAGGCGCTGCTCGAGGAGGTCTGGCGCACGCAGGGGCACGTGGTCTGGCTCGGTCTCCAGGTCCAGCAGCTGAAGACGAAGAACGTTGCCTGGGGCATCACCAAGATCAAGAAGGGCGGCGACGACTATGGCACCACGCAGGAAGCCAAGGTCAACGCATTCGTCGCTCTGTACCAGGAGGAGCGCAAGCACCTGGTACGGGTCACGTCGGAAGCGATCAAGGCCGGCGTCGAAGAGAAGCGCCTGACGCTGGAGACGCACCGCGCCGAGTTGGTCGTGAACATGCTGGGGTCGATCTTCGACGACCTCGAGCTCACCGACGAACAGGCCGTCAAACTGGAGGAACTGGTGCCCCGGGCACTGACCGCGATCGCCGCACTGGAGGGGACGAAGTGAGCTGGCATCACATGCACGAAGACGGAACGATCTGGAACCATCGCCAGGCGATCGTTGACGTGTCGACCTGTCCCGACTTCCTCAAACAACCGGGACGGCGCCTCGATGGCACGTACAGCGGACCGGAGTGCAACTGTCCATCTGGCGAGCTGCGGGAGTTTGGTCACGGGTCGCCGTGTCCGCAGTACCGTCACTTTGAGAAGCTGAACGCGTTACCCAACAAGTACTCGCGAGACGTCGACCTCAACGAGTACCGAACGTTCGTCATCGACGATCGGGTCACGGAATGGCAGCACGGAACGGCGTCCGGACGGGTACACACCCACGCGGCCGACGAGGTTTGTCACGAGGAGAAGATTCGCCCTGAACGCCGATCGTACTGGGAAGCCAAAGCGCTTCGGGACGTCTACGCGCCCGGCCACGACCCGGTCAAGCACCCGTCGCACTACACCAGTCATCCCAGTGGTCTGGAGTGCTGGGACGTCACGCGGCACATGAACTTCAACCTGGGCAACGCCATCAAATACATCTGGCGCTGTGACCTGAAGGGCAAGCCGATCGAAGATCTGGAGAAGGCGGTCGAATACCTCCAGGACGAGATCGCGATGAGGAAGAAGGCAGCAGGCGATGAGTGACGACAACACGGTTCTCGTGCGGCGGTCCGCCGTGTGGCCGAACGTCCTGTTCTCCGACCGCGCCCGGATAGAGCTTGAGCTCCCGTCGGCAGCGCTGGCGATGGTCGAACAGGTCATCGCCGATGCTTACATGCTCGGTGAGCCGATCTTCACAACTCTCCACTTCGGCGTCTACCCAGCTGACGAAGCGAAGTATCCAGGCGGAACCGAGTTGGTTGCCTGGGTCCGGATGAAGTTGCCGGACATGCCGAAGCTCAGCCCATTGCCGACGAAGTACGAGGGGAGCACCGATGAGTGAGACCGACGTCAAGAACACCCTCGAGCAGATGTGGCGGGCCGGCTTCGAACGCGGGTACGCCATGGGCCGAGAAGGTGCCACCGGCAACAGCTTGCCCGACATCCGTTTCGAGTGGCGCGGCAAGCAGCCCGTGATCCACATCGCCCGGCCGTCGATCACCCTCGGGCACATCGGCCTGATCAAGCCTCCGGGGTTCCGGTCGTGAACGACGACATGACGCTGTTCTTTTTTCCGTGGCGGGTCGGCCGGAAGCTGGGCCGGACGATCTACGCCCAGGGCGGTAGCGCGCCGTCGGACCGCGACAAGTTCATCGGGATCTTCGACTCTGCCGACGTCGCACGACTGATAGTTGCTGAGCACAACCGGAGCCGGTCGTGAGGTGGCTGCGTGAGCGGTGGCGCCGCTTGATGGACCGCTGGTTCCCGTACCGGGGCCTGTATGACATCGCGAGTCACGAGGAGATTGAGGCCCGGGTCGCCGCGGGCTTTGAACTGATCAAGCGCGACTACGATCGACAAATCGGGACGATCCTCGACAACACCGAACTGTGGCGCCCGCCGACGCTGGATGAGATCAGCCCAGCGTCCCCGTTCGTCTTTCCGGCATCGCGTTCTTGGTCACCCGGACTCTTTCCGCCGACGGTGTTCGGCGAGACGCAGCGCCGGGCGACTGACTACGCCATCCATCGTGAGCGAGCGGTGGCGTACGGCCGGCTGATCGGTTGCACCGACGAGGAGATCGATCGCACGATCGAGACTCACCGGAAGCTCGAGGTCACCACGCCGTACCGGCTCGACTGGAACCGCATCGAAGCCGACCTCCGGGCGATCCGGTTCCCCAGCGCCACCCTGCACCGTACGTTCGCAGAGGAGGATGACCGACGTGGCGACGCAGACGTACAGCTACGGCCAGAGTGACAACCCCCAGGATGTCTGCGACTGGATCACAGCCCGCGGCGGCCGGGCGATCCCGGTCGGTACCAGTCTGGGCAGCAAGCCGTCACCGGGCATCGGCGTCCTGTACGACAGCGGCTTCGGCACCAGCGCCAGGCTCGCGCTCCCGGGCGACGTGCTGACGTACGACTTGACTCCGGGCAAGGGGCCGAAAACGTGAGCATCGTGGGCTGGGCGCTGGACGAGTTCCGGAAACGGTTGCATGCAACACCTGAAGACGTTGCCGAGCTGGGGAGGCAAGTTGAACACCTGTACCGGTTGCCGCGAGCAACAGACAGTCGACCACCTGTGCCTGTCGTGTATCGAGGACTTGAGCTCCTATCTCAGAGAGATCCCGGACTTGTACGCCGAGCTCGACAGCGTGCGTCTGCCTGGGTCCGTCTCGATGGCTGGCCCCTGGACTTCTCGCCCGAACCGACTGAGCTCCCCGGCACCGGTTCGGTTGGGCGTGGTCGACCTGCTGGACCGCGGCGAAACCCTGTCTCGGTTGCTGAAATGGACCGACGTGAACGGGACAGTCTCCGTCATCTGTGCTGGGTTCCGGAGCCACCTGCTGACGATCGTGACCGAGCCGTGGATCGGTGACTTCTACCGCGACATGCGGGCGCTGTGCCGCGACCTCGGTCGTACCGTCGGCCAGCCGGAAGAATTACCGGTCGGCAAGTGCTCGAAACCGGGCGACGGTGACGAGCTGTGCCGCGGTCAGCTGATGCGGCTGGACGGCGGTGGCGTCTACTGCCGGCGGTGTGGCGACAAACCGGAGCTCAGCTCCCGTCAGGTGTGGCTGACCGACCGTGAGACCGCGATGGCCGTCGGCCGTCCGCTCGAGACGGTGCGGACCTGGATCAAGCGGGGCCGCGCAGGTTTTCCCTCGCCGACCTGGGACGCCGGCCGATGGTCGGTTCCGATCGGGCCGCGGATGTCACGGCACGCCTGGCTACCGACTGCCGTGTCGCTTGCCACAGAACCACAGCGGTCTGCTATCGTGAACCACGGATCGAGGGCGGAGCTGTCCGCAGAGGCAGTAGCGGGTATTGATGCCCGACGTACACCACTCGATGTCAGCGCTTCTTCAGCATCGGCCGGTGCTGGTCAAGCTGTCGCCCCGATCCGCTCAAGCGACCAGACCGCGCGGGGCGGTGCGGCTGGCGAGGGGAAGACGGTCCCTGTCGTTCACCAGGCGACAGGGGCCACCCAATCGGGCACGGGCGATGTCGACGGGGCAGAGGAACACGCTTCCCGTCGCGAACAGCTGGCGAAGTCGACCGACCAGGCACGTCCGTGACCGCCAACGCTTTCGCGATCGCCGCTGATCTGTGGACCACCCGGAGCCGGCGCAAGTCGTACCTCACCGACCCCCAAGCCTGGGCAGAGGACAAGCTCAAGGCGTTCCTGTGGTCGAAGCAGCGCGAGATCATCCAGTCGGTCGTGTTCAACCGGCGGACCGTGGTGGTCAGCTCGCACGGCATCGGTAAGAGCTTCATCGCCGGCATGCTGGCCGCGTGGTGGATCGACACCCACCCAGCTTCCGAAGCCATCGTCGTCACCACGGCGCCGACGTACCGTCAGGTGCACGGCATCCTGTGGGAGGAGATCCGCAAGCAGCACCGCCGCGGCGACCTGCCCGGCCGCGTGCTCATGACGGATCAGTGGTACATCGGAGAGTCGCTGGTCGGGGAGGGGCGCAAGCCGGCCGACCATGACAGCGACGGATTCCAGGGCACCCACCGCCGCTACGTGCTGGTGATCCTGGACGAGGGATGCGGCGTACCGGAGAACCTGTACACCGGTGCCGAGTCGATCACCACGAACGAGCACTGCCGAATCGTGGCCATCGGCAACCCTGACAACCCGATCGGGCCGTTCGCCGACGCAACCAAGCCGGGCAGCGGTTGGAACGTCGTGAACGTCGGCACCTTCGACACGCCGAACTTCACCGACGAGGAGATTCCCGAGGAACTGCGGGACCTGCTTCCGTCGCGGAAGTGGCAAGAGGACTGCCTGAAGAAGTGGGGCGAAGACAGCCCGCTGTACCAATCCAAGGTGCTCGGGAAGTTCCCCAAGTCCAGTGAGAACACCCTGATTCCGCTCGACTGGATCATCGCCGCTCAGGAACGCGATCTCGTGCTACCGAGATACGGCGCCGAGAACAAGCTCGGGGTCGACGTCGCACGCTTCGGTTCCGATCGCTCGGTGATCTATCACAATCACGGCGGCCGGTTCCGGTTGCTGAGCGACACCAACGGCGAGCCGACCACGGCCACCGCCGGCCGGGCGATCGTGGCATGGCGAGAGGTGCGCGCCACTGACATCCAGGTCGACGGCGTCGGCGTCGGCGCCGGTGTAGTCGACACCCTGGACGAGGACGGTTACCCCGTCGTCGACATGCAGGCAGGATCCGGCACCAGTCAGCCCAAGCGGTTCGTGAACGCTCGAGCTGAGTGGTACTGGCACCTGCGTGAGATGTTCGAACGCGGGGAAGCCGACCTCGATCCTGAAGACACCGAGCTTGCCAGTCAGCTGGCATCGTTGCGGTACGTCTTCAGCCGGCGTGGCCAGATTCAGATCGAGTCCAAGGACGACATGCGTAAGCGGGGGATGCCCTCCCCGGACCGCGCCGACGCGTGCATGCTGAGTCAGGCGTGGGAGATCGACACCAAGGTTTCGGACGAGATCGGAGCGGCGTACTGATGGCCAACGAGAACAGCAAGAAGTTCGACGTACCTCCCCCGGAAGGCTGGGAGGAAGGCAAGCGGATGCCCGGTCCGCCGCCCAAGAAGCCTGACTGGTACGAGCTGACGCAGGGTCCGTGTCCCGACGACCGCAAGCCGTTCTTCAACGTCGTCAAAGCCTGAAGGGAGTTCGGCCGTGTCAGTCGAGGACGTGATTGCCGCGGTCAACGACCGGAAGCAGCGGATCGACAAGATCAGCCTGTACAGCGATTACTACGACGGACGGCACCGGATCGGTCAGTTCGCCACCGAAGCATTCCGGCGGCTGTACGCGTGGGTGCTGGAGAACGCCCGGGAGAACTACTGCAAGCCGGTCGTCCGTGGCTTCAGCTCCAAGCTGAAGATCCAGACCTGGGAGTCGACCACGCAGGGCATGGCGCAAGCGGCCAGCGAGCTCAGCGACGACCACGGCCTGAAGCGCGTCATCAACCTGACGCACCGCGAGACGTACAAGACCGGCGACTCCTACGTGCTGGTCTGGCCGGACGAAGACGGAATGATGCGCGCCTGGCCGAAGCGGTCGGGAATGTGCGCTCCCCTCGTCGACCCCGGCCGCCCGGACCGGATGCGCGTCTTCGCCACGGTGTGGGTGGCCAACGACGGTTTCGGCCGGGTCAACTTGTACTACCCCGAGGGATGCGAACGCTGGCGCACGATCGCCAAGCTTCGCCAGCCGTCGATGCAGCAGATGGACGCGACCAACTGGCCGACCAAGCCGACCGCGTGGCGTCCGTATGACGACGACGGCGACCCGGACACGATCCCTAATCCCGGTGACACCAGCCGGGTACCGGCGGTCTGGTTCCCGCACGACGCAGACGAGATCGGCGGCCACGGGCGGTCGATCCTGGAAGACGTCATCCCGCTCCAGGACGGGCTGAACAAGTCGGTCGCCGACCTCATCGTGACCGAGGAAGACTTCGCCCAGCCGCTGCGGTACCTGCTCAACTACAAGGCGAAGCGGTCGATCAACCCCGAGACCGGCGAGGTCGAGACCGAGAAGATCGAGGCCAACCCGACCAAGCGGCGGTTCCTCACCGTCCCCGGCAACGGGCCGATCGGGCAGCTCGATCCTCCGGACGCGTCGAAGCTGATCGCGGTGCACGAAGCCTGGGCGAACAAGATCACCCGGGTCACCGGACTGCCGGCGTTCTACGTCACGCAGACCAGTGGCGAACCGCCGACCGGTGTGGCGCTGCGGGTGCTGTCGACCCGGCTGACCGACCTGGTCTCCGAGACGATGGACGACTTCACGCCGCGCTGGCAGGAAGTTCAGGAACTGCTCGGTAACCCCGACGTGCGACCGATCTGGAAGGACCCCGCACCGAAGGACGAGTCCGAGGAACTGGACGACGCGGAGTCGCGCAAGCGGATCGGCTTCGGCTTCCGGGAGAACCTGAAGGAGCTCGGGTACGACGAGGAAGACATCACCCGGATTGAGACCGAGCAGAAGCAGGCCGCACAGGAAGCCCAGCGGGCATTCGAAGCGCGGACCAGCATCGCCGACCTGACGGAGTGAGCCATGGCAGCCACCAAGGAGACCTTGCAACTGGCTGCCCGGCTCGATCTCATCGTCAGCAGCAAGCTTTCCGGCAGCCAAGCGAAGATGGCCGCGGCCTGGTCGCGCGCCTGGCGCATCGTGCAGTCGGAATGGGCCGCCCTGGCGCGGCAGATCGCAGCGGACGTGGCCGACGGACGTACACCGTCCCGGCGCACCCTCGCTCGACTGCGCAACGTCAGGGCGGCAGCAACGGCCACTCAGCTGCTGCTCGAGGAACTGATCGGCGCGACCGGCGGGATGCTGGTCGACGACGTACTCACGATCGCTCAGCAGACGTCGGCCGCTCAGCACCGGCTGATCGCTTCGATGTTGCCGCCCGGCACCGACCTCGGTCGGGAAGGGGTGCCGAACCGGCAGCTGGACCAGATCGTTCGCCGTACGACGCAGCAGATCACCAGCACGCTCCTGCCGCTCTCAGCTGAAGCGACAGAAGCGATGGTCGAACAGCTGCTGGTTGGCGCCGCTCGCGGACAGAACCCCCGAGATGTGGCCCGGCAGATCATCGCCAACGTCGGCGACGCCTTCAACGGCGGGCTGTCGAGAGCGCTCAATGTCGCGAGGACGGAGCTGATCGACGCGCACCGCCAGGCCGCGGCCGTCACCCAGGGCCAGTACGGCGACGTGCTGGCCGGCTGGCAGTGGCTGGCGCATCTCACGACCCGAACCTGTCCGGCGTGCTGGGGGATGCACGGCACCACTCACGAGCTCAGCGAGCCGGGGCCACAAGGCCACCAGCAATGCCGGTGCTCGAGGGTGCCGAAGACCAAGAGCTGGGAGGATCTGGGGTTCTCGATCCCGGAGCCTCCCTCGATCATCCGTGACGGTGATCGCGAGTTCGCCAAGCTGTCTGCGAAAGACCAGCTGGCAGTCATGGGGCCGACCAGGCTCCAGGCACTCAAGAGTGGGGTCGCTGATTGGAGCGAGCTCGCTCAGCTGAAGAAGAACCCCGGTTGGCGAGATGCCTACTACGTACGACCCGTGGACCACTTCCGTCCGCGGATGAACCAGACGGCGTGATGCCGACTTATCTCCGAGAGGGAGAACGATGTTCAAGAGCAAGCTGATCCCGGTCCTCCGCCCCTCGTACACGCAGGCCGCCCCGGAGGGTGGCAACGCCGGCGGCGGTGGCAACAGCTCGGGCAACGTGCTTCCGCCCGGAGTCGCGCAGGGTTCGGCCGCGGCGTCCGCGCTTCAGGGCCAGCAGGCCCCAGCGCAGGGCGGTAACGGTGGCCAGCAGACCGGGGACCAGAAGCCGGCCGGGTACGTCCCGGTGGCCGAAGTTGCCCAGGAGCGGCAGAAGCGTCACGAGCTGGAGCAGAAGGTCGCGGAGATGCAGACCGCGCAGACCAACCAGCTCGAAGCGTTCAAGGCCGCGCTGGGACTCAAGCCGGAACAGACCGCCGACCAGGTGGCCGCCACGCTCCAGAAGCAGCAGAACGACCACCGTACGGCGCTCGTTCAGCTCTCGGTGCACCAGCTGGCCACGACGGCCGGCGCCGATCCGGCGAAGTTGCTGGACAGCAACTCGTTCCTCAACTCGATCAAGGACCTCCAGCCGACCGACCACGCGGGCATCCGTGCGGCGATCACCAAGGCTGTCGAGACCAACCAGACGCTCGCCGCGACGCCGGTCACCCGACCGGGCGCGGGCGCGCGGGACGCCGCCAACAACGGCTCCAAGGACAACGCGGCCCCCACGATGTCGGACTTGTTCCGCGCAGCGAGGTCGTGACGCTGCTGCCATGACGGCAGCTTTCCCAACACCAGGAGGTTGCCAGTCATGGCAGTCATTTCGCGGGCAGACGCCACGGCGCTGCTCAACACGCAGGACATCCGGGAGATCCTTCAGGAGGCGCCGAAGTCCAGCGTTGCCCTGAGCACCTTCCGTCACGTGGTGATGTCGTCCACCCAGGCGAAGATGCCGGTTCTGTCGGCGCTGCCGACCGCCGGCTTCGTCACCGACAACACCGAAGCGTCGACGTCGACCAAGCCGACCAGCCGGGTCGCGTGGGAGAACAAGTTCCTCAACGTGGAAGAGATCGCGGTCATCGTCCCGATCCACGAGAACGTGTTCGACGACGCCGAGTACGACATCTGGGCCGAGGTCCGGCCCCTGATCGCCCAGGAGTTCGGCCGGGTGCTGGACGGCGCGGTGCTGTTCGGCACCAACAAGCCGTCGACCTGGGACGACTCGATCGAGGACGGCGCCCGCGCGGCCGGTAACGTCCGGTCCGCAGCCGCGGCCGGTGACCTGGCCGAGGACATCAACCAGACGATGGCGCTGGTGGAAGCCGACGGCTTCGACGTCAACCAGTTCTACGCCAAGCGCACCCTGCGTGCGTCGCTGCGTGGCCTGCGCGACACGGTCGGCCAGCCGATCTACCTCGACAACATCCGGTCGGACGGCAACACTCCGACCGTGTACGGCGAGCCGATCTCCTGGGTCACCAACGGCGCCTGGGTTCCGGCATCCGGTACGGCGCCGTCCGACGTCGGTGCGACCCTCATCGCCGGCGACCGTGACAAGGCGGTCATCGGCATCCGTCAGGACATGACCTTCAAGATCCTGACCGAAGCCACGGTCGGCGGGTACAACCTCGCCGAGAAGGACATGATCGCGATCCGCTGCAAGATGCGTCTCGCGTTCGCCGTCGCCAACCCGCTCACTCCGGAGGCGGCCGGCGGGTACCCGTTCGCGATCCTCTCGGTCTGATCGACCACCGCCCTCGCGTCGTCTCCCGGCGCGAGGGCACCCCCGACCACACCTGAACCACCAGAGAGGATTCCGGGCCATGGCTCAGGAACGAAAGAAGTACTTCGATCTGTACGCGCCCGACGGCACGCCTGTCAGCGTGGCCGGCGAGGACCGCGCCAAGCTGCTTCAGGAGCAGCGCGGTTACACCAAGAGCAAGCCGCGCAACCCGACCAAGCCGGCGTACACCGGGGACACCCCCGAGGTGGCCCGGATGCGCGCCGAGCTGGACGCACTGAAGGTGGAAAACGAGGATCTGAAGGCCGGCGCTGCCGACCCGAAGTCCGCCACTCCGCCGGCTGACCCGAAGAAGTAACCGGAAGGGAGCGGACGTGACCACGCGAGACGAAGCACGCTCCGAGCTGGCGACGCTCGCGCAGGCGTCCGCTCTCCCGGTCCTGACGTCGGCTGAGCTGGACGGCGCACTGTCGCGCTCCCGGCTGCCTGACAATGAAGGACGGCCGCCCAGCGACCCTGACTTTGTCGAGGAGAACTGGGATCTGTACTACGCCGCGGCGGAATGCTTCGAGCTGAAGAACGTCAAGGCGATGTCGGTCGGCACGCTCGAGGAGTTCACCGCCGAAGGTGCGCGCTTCAAGAAGAAGCCGCCCGACTACCAAGCCACCGCCGACTGGTTCCGTGACCGGAGCACGGTCGGCGATTCCAGCTCGCTGGTTTTCCTCGAGCTGGACGACAAACTTCCACGGCGGCTGAGGCCGCGATCGAGCCTGGAGAGCAGCGATGGCTGAAGGACTGACCTCGACTGGCGCCAACATTGCGCTCGATGCGCTGCTGGCCGCCCATACCTGGGTGAAGCTGCACGTCGGGGCGCCCGGAGCTGCCGGCTCCGCAAACCCCGCCGCCGAGACCACACGCAAGCAGGCCACCTGGCAGGCCGCGGCGAGCGGTGCGAGCCAGAACACCGGCGCCTTGAGCTGGTCCGCGGTGGCTGGCTCCGAGGATTACACCCACTTCAGCGTGTGGACGGCGAGCACCGGCGGCAGCTGCGGGTACACCGGACAGATCACAGCCAACCCTGTGTCGACCGGCGACAACTTCGCGATCGCAACCGGCGACCTGGACGTGTCCTTCCCGCTCGCCAGCTGACCAGGAGAGAACCATGGCCGTGCTCGGTGCGTACAACTTCGACGAAGCCTCTGGCGCCGTCCTGGACCGCTCCGGGAACGGCCACTCGTTCACCCTGGCCGGCAACTCGATCCGCGACGGCGCCGGCCACACGGCCAACGGCGCGCGGTCGACGTCGACCAGCATCGACGCCGGTCCCGGACTGTACGGCCAGACCACCAACCGCACCTTGATGATGTGGCTGAAGATGTCGGCCGACTTCACCGGCTGGTGCTTCGAGATGCACCTGAACGGCCCGGACTCCGGAGCGTGGGGACTGCTGTGCCTGTCCGGCCAGCTCGGTTACCGAGCACGCAACGCGGCCGGGAACACGGCGTTCGCCAGCGCGGCGCGGAAGACCGACAACGCGTGGCATCACTACGCGGGCACCTGGGACGGTACGACCTGCCGGCTCTACACCGATGGTGTGCTGACATCGTCGGCAACGCTGAGCGGCGGTGGGAGCGGACCGATCGCAACGGCCGACGTGATCAATCTCTTCAGCGTCGCCGTCGGTACGCCGCCGATCATCGACGACGTTCGAGTGCTCGATGAGGTGCTGGACGCCGCCGCGATCACCGCGCTGATGGGAACACCAGTCTCCGACGTCAGCACCGTGCTCGGTACCGGCGTCGCGACTCTGGGCGGCATCACCGGAAGCGCCGTCGGCCGCCGTACCGCGGCAGGTCAAGCGATCACGACGTTCGGCAGTCTGGCGGCTGTCGCGATCGGCTCGCGAACCGTGACGGCGGTGGCTTCGGCCGCGCTGGGCAAGGTGAACGCGTTCATCGTCGGAGCTCCGGTGAAGCTCGGTACCGCGATCGCGGCGCTGGGCAAGGTCACCGGTACCGCGCTGGGCTCCCGTACCGCTTCCGGCACCGGCAACGCGCCCCTCTCGGGACTTCTGGCTACGGCTACGGGTGGAAGTCCCGAATCCGTCCAGGGTGCCGGCGTTGCCGTGCTGGGAGCTCTTAGCGCGGCTGCTCAGGTGCACTCCGTCACCGATGAACTGTGGCTCACCGACGCCGACCTGGCATCGGCCCGGGCCGACCAGGAGTCGATCATGTACGACCGGCTTCGAATCCGTCACGATGATCCTGTCGACGGCGAGTTCGACATCGAGCTGGGTTACGCGCCGAGCGAGCTTCCGGAGCCGTTCTACGTCGGCCGCGGCCGGGTCCAGGCGCGACCGGTGCAGTCCAGCGAACGACTCATCGCGGCCAGCCAGGAGATCAACCTGCTGGGGTACGCCGTCGCCGTGCCGTGGAACGTCACCGGCATCAGGCCGACCGACATCATCGAGGTCTACGAGAGCCGGGATCCTGAGAACGTCGGCAAGACGCTACGTGTCTCCGACGTGCAGTCGAGTACCTACGTCACGGCTCGCCGGATGCAGTGCATCGACTACCAGCGGCGGGAGGTGACGGCGTGAACGTGTCGTTCGACGGTCGCGAATGGGAACAGCTGGCCGACAACATCGGCGCCGCGCCGGCTCGCATCCAGACCAAGGCCCAGCAGGGACTCGACAAGATCGGCGCCGATGGTACCCGAGAAGCGCAGGCGTTCGCGCCCGTCGACACGGGAAACCTGCGCGGCGGGATCGACTGGACCCGCATCGGGCTCGAGGTCGAATTCGGCGCCCATGCCGACTACGCGCCGTATGTCGAAGACGGTACGTCGACCATGGCCCCACAGGCGTTTGTCGGACCGGCGTTCGATCGGCAGCAGCCGGTGTTCATCGCGATGACCGAAGCTCTTGCCGCGGAGGTGATCCGGTGATCGACGTGCGGGTTGCCGGCGACGAGATCGACACTCTTCTCCGGACCGAGATCGGCGACGCCATGCAAGGATTTCGCGGCGAGCCGAACCAGGAGATCGCCACAGCCAGCACTCAGGACGAGCGCGTTAAGGCGTACTGGTGCTTGTACTGTGGAGCGGGGACCCCGATCAATGACCGGATGGTCCCCAGTATCTACGTCTCGACTCTCGACTTTCAGATCACCGTTGCCGCCGGCACCGATGACCGTTGTCTGTGGGGAATCGGGTTGGTGCGCGACGCTCTCACTGGCGCCGAGATCGCATCTGGACTGATCAGTGAGGTTGAAGGGGACCTGGGCGCGTTGCGCCTCGATCGAGGGGTGACACCACCCCGGCAGTTCCTGCCGATGACATTCCGACTGGAGCCGTAGGGAGCGCTCAATGGCGACGAAGTTCGTTCGGGTCAAGGATCCGAACACCAAGCACGAACACACCGTGACGGAGGAGTTCGCGAAGGCGTACAAGCTTCCGATCATCGACAAGCCGGCCATCGACGACAACGGTCGTCCGTTGGCAGGGAAGCCGCACGTCGAACTGGACAAGGCCGACGGCAACGACGTCAGCTCGGACGGCACCACGCCGCCCCCGGCTGACCCGTCCGCCGACCCGCCGTCCACTTCGACGGACAGCGCCAAGGCCACCACGACCAAGAGCGGAGGTACAGCGCGATGACCGTCGTCTACCCGGAGGGCGTACGCGCCCGCGGCAACGAGTCGGTGATCTTCGTTCCGACGATCCTCGATCCCACGGAGCCGACGGTTGCGGAGCTGACCGCGGTCGGCGTCGCGAACATCTCCTGCTTTCTGACGGGGTTCTCCCCGCAAGGCAACCAGGACTCCGTCGAAGACCGGCGGCTGTGCTCGGAGCAGATCTTCGAGGACCCGGGCGACGTCTCGGTGTCGATCGACAACCTGGAGTACGTCTACTACCCGCAGGCCGCTTCGGCGGTCCCGGAGAACAAGGCGTACGAGGTGCTGAAGAAGGACGTCGTCGGCTACCTGGTCGACCGTCGCGGACTCAACGCCCGGACCGTGGCGATCGCCGCGGCCCAGAAGGTCGACGTCTACCCGGTGCGTCTCGGCGAGCAGTTCCGGATGCCGCTGGACCCGGGTGAGCAGGGCGGGAAGTTCCGCATCACCCAGAAGGCGTTCGTCACCGGCCCGTACGAGTACGACGCCGTCGTCGCCGCCTGACCCAAGCCAAAGAGAGGGCAGCCCGTTATGGCTTGGCGGGTTGCCCTCTTTTTGTTGTATACAAGCCGACTCAAGCCAAGGAGAACACCGTGCAGGACATCGTGAACGAACTGACCGAAGAAGAACTCGACTCGATCCTGGAGGGCGCCAAGACTGCCCAGGACTCGGTTCCGATCTGCATGCGGGCCGACGTGCTCGCCGAGATCGCGGAGCTCGAGCGGGAGATCCACCGGCTCCGGGCGAACACCGACTCCGACGACCCCCGCATGGTCGACGCCGGTGAGACGACCCAGGCGGAACTGGCCGAACGGATCCGCGAGCTCGAGGAGATCGGCCGCAAGGGGACGATCAACCTTCGCCTCCAGGCCGTCGACCGTCAGCGCTGGGAGCGCTGCGTCGACAGCCACAAGACTTTCAACGAAGAGACTCAGACCGAAGCAACCGATCTGAACGCCATCGTTGACGAGCTGCTTCCCGAGTCGATCGTCTCCCCGGCGTACCTGAAGGGCGCCAGGTACGAGAAGTTCCTGGCGAACCTCTCCGAAGCCCAGTGGGAGAAGGTTATGCAGACCATCTGGGATCTCAACCGAACGGTCACCACGGTGGGAAAATCCGTGACCGCATCGCAGGTGTTCCAGAAGCTGAGCGCGAAGCAAGGACCCGCCGAGCGCTAGGCGCCACGTTCAGGGAGTGGCGCGGTCAGTCCACTACCCAAACGACGAAACACTTCGATGCGGAAGGCAACTACACCGGCAAGAGTGTGACTACGGTCCCTAGCCGGTGGGACGAAACCTCTCGTGTACATGAGCTCGCGTACTCCGATTACCTTGCCAGTCTGTGCGAGTGCGGAGTACCGCGAGAGGTCTGCATGGATCGCAACCGTGCCTGGCTGGTCGACTTCCGGATCGGCTATCGCTGTCAGGCGATGATGCAGGTCCAGGGCGTCAAGGCCAAAGAAGACGAGAAGGTCATCAAGGCGGGCGGGCGGGTGTACCCCGAAGCCCGTAAGTGGAGTGCCACTGAGCATCCGATCGATGAGGAGCTGATGAGCCGTGACGGAGAGGACGGTCAGGGCTAAGTTCCTCGTCGATGTGAACGGCGCGATCGCCAACGTCGTACGGATGGGCAAGGCGATCCGCGACTCGTCGAACGAGGGCTTGAAGTTCGCCAAGGACAACAAGGCTTCGTTCGATGCCGTCGGCAATGCCGCCGGCGCGGCCGGGCTCACCGCCGCCGCCGGCCTAGGCCTGGCGATCAAGAAGTTCTCCGACTTCGACAAGCAGATGTCGGCGGTCAAGGCGGCGACGCACGAGACCACCGGGAACATGAACCTGCTCCGGGCCGCGGCGGTTCAGGCCGGCAAGGACACGGCGTTCTCTGCCACCGAAGCGGCGCAGGGTATCGAGAACCTGGCCAAGGCCGGAGTTTCGACCGAGGCGATCCTCGGTGGCGGGCTGAAGGGTGCTCTCGATCTCGCCGCGGCCGGGCAAATCGATGTCGCCACGGCATCAGAAGTTGCCGCCACCGCGATGACTCAGTTCAACCTGGCCGGCTCCCAGGTGCCGCACATCGCGGACCTGCTCGCGGCCGGTGCCGGCAAGGCGCAAGGTGAAGTCGGCGACCTCGCGATGGCGCTCAAGCAGAGCGGTCTCGTGGCGTCGCAGTTCGGTATCTCTGTCGAGGACACGACCGGCACGCTGGCTGCTTTCGCTTCGGCCGGATTGCTGGGCTCCGATGCCGGTACGTCGTTCAAGACGATGCTGCTGGCGCTGGCCAACCCCAGCAAGGAATCCGCCGCGGCCATGAAGGCACTCGGCATCAACGTGTACGACGCGCAGGGCGCCTTCATCGGGGTTGCCCCGCTGGCCGAACAGCTCAAGACGCAGCTGTCGGGCCTGACCGAGGAACAGCGCAACGCGGCAATGGCGCAGATCTTCGGCAACGACGCGATCCGCGCGGCCAACGTGCTGTACAGCAACGGCGCGGCCGGGATCACCGACTGGGTATCGAAGGTCGACGATGCCGGGTACGCGGCCGAGACCGCTCGGCTGAAGACCGACAACCTGGCCGGCGACGTTGAGCGGCTGGGCGGTGCGTTTGACACGGCATTGATCCAGCAGGGCAGCGGTGCCAACTCGGTGCTGCGGGGGATCGTCCAGACGGCCGACAGCGCGGTCTCGGCGTTCGCCGACCTGCCGCCCGCAGTCTCCGGTACGGCGACCGCGCTGGCCGCCGTCACGGCAGCTGGTGGACTATCAGCCGCCGCGGTGCTGAAGGGCGTCGGTGCAGCTGGCGAGCTCAAGGCGCAGTGGCAGGCTCTCGGTCGTACCGGCCGCGGGCTCACGCTGTCGATGGGCGCCGTCGGTATCGCGCTGACGGTGGCCGCTGGCCTGTACGGCGTGTTCGCCAAGCGCAACGAGGAAGCCAAGCAGAAGGCCGACGATCTTCGGTCGACCCTGGACCAGCAGTCGGGCGCGATCACCAAGAGCACCCGGGCGTTCGTGGCCAACGACCTGGCGACCAGCGGCATCGGCGCCAAGGCTCGCGACCTCGGACTCAACCTGTCCCAGGTCACGGACGCCGCTCTCGGCAACGAGGGCGCGCTGAAGCTTCTGGTCACGCAGCTCCAGGCCGTACAGGCTGCCGGAACGCAGGTCGGTAACTCGTACACCGGCAACAACAAGACGCTGTCCGAGCAAGGTCTCAAGGCCAAGCAGGTCCAGGAAGCGTTGGGCGGTTACAACACCGCGCTGTCGCAGGCCAAGCTACAGAACGACCTGGCGTCAGAGGGGGCCAAGAGCAACACCACCGCGCAGGACACCCTTAAGGCTGCCCAGGAAGCCGCGGCGGCGTCTGCCCAGGAAGAAGCTCAGGCTCTCGGCGACCTGATCTCCAAGATGCTGGAGATGCCCGGCCAGGTGCTTTCGCTGCGCGATGCTCAGCGGCAGTTCCAGGAGTCATTGGACGGCGTCACCGCGTCTATCAAGGAAAACGGCAAGTCTCTCGACATCACCACGCCAAAGGGCCGAGCCAACCAGGAAGCGCTTGACGGCGTAGCCCGATCGGCGAACACCGTTGTCGAGACGATGCTGAAGAACAAGGCGGCGACCCCCGCGGTCGTTGCTGCGTACAACCAGCAGCGAGCCGGCCTGATCGCAGCTGCTCAGCAATTCGGCCTTAACCGAAAAGCTGCGGAGGCCTACGCCAACAAGGTTCTGGCGATCCCGAAGCAGACGAACACCGATATCAAGGCCAACATCACCGATCTTGAGTCGAAGCTTCGGACGGCCAAGGCGCAGCTCAAGGATCCGAACCTCACGAAGGAACGTCGGGCTCAGCTGACGGCGACCATCGCCGACCTGGAGCGCAAGGTCCGTCAGGCCAAGGCGGCAATCGCCAGCGTTCAGGGCAAGACGGTGACCATCACCGTCAACGCCAAGATCAACGCCGCCAACATCCGGGCGAAGGTCGATGCGCAGCTCGAGCGTGCCGGCGCCGTCGGCCGGGCGACTGGTGGACCGATCCCCGGTAGCTCGCCATCGCCGACGGCCGACAACGTCCCGATCATGGCGACGGCCGGCGAGTACATGCACCAGGTGTCAGCGGTCAAGAAGTACGGCACCGGGTTTATGGGCGCCGTCAACAGCGGGAAGTTCCCCGTCGCACTGGCCAAGGGCTACGCGGCCGGCGGACTGGTCGGCGGGATCGATCCGTTCGAGTTGTTCAGTGGGCAGTTCGCGGCACCGGGTGACCCGCTGTCCGGACTGCACATCTCGTCCCTGCGCATCGCCGCGCAGCAGGCGGCCAAGGTGGCGAACTCGTACCGGATCACGGCAGCGGCACAGCAGAAGCAGCTCGCCAACGCCAAGGCTACTCAGGCACGGCTCGATGCGGCGTACAAGGCAGGCGCGAGCCGGCTGGCGACGCTGCGCGCGACCGGTGCCAGTGAGGCCGCCATCAAGCGGCAGCAGCTGTCACAGATCGAGATGCAGAAGCGTCTCAACGCGGCCAAGAACGTGACCAAGCGGGAGACCGCCGATGTCACCGCGGCCGAGAAGCGGTACCAGGCAGCAGCCGCGGTGAGCACAGCTCGCACGGAAGCGTACAAAAACGGCCTGGAGAAGATCAACGACGTCAAGCAGCAGGCGATCGACTACGCCGAGCAGGTGGCCAACCAGCAGCTCCAGGGCAGCGGAATCACCGACTTCGGTACGGCGGACGCACCGACTGTTCTGGCGGCGCTGAAGGAACGCACGACCGGCCTGGGCGACTTCGCCACCACGCTCGAGAAGCTCCAAGCCGGCGGGCTGTCGAAAGACCTGCTGGACCAGCTCCGCAACAAGGGGCCGGCGTCAGCGGAGCTCGCAAGCCAGATCCTGGCCGGCGGGTCCTCGCTGATCGGCGACTTCAACAAGTCGGAGCTCGCCCTCCAGGGCCAAGCGGCGAGGATCGGCGCGGGAGCTGCCCTCCAGCAGTTCTCGGTCACCAACCTCACGACCAATATCCAGATCGGCAACGAGGTCGTGAGGGTCGTCAAGCAGGTGCTTGCTGCCAACCAAGCGGCACTGAAGCGGTCGGTCAGCCAGAAGACGGGACGGTAGCGGAATGGCGCTCACAGCCACGTATGATCCGCTGCTGTCCCGCATCCGGCTGGCAGCCGCCACGCTGGGCGCAGGGTCGACGTACGCCGTGTTCGACCGGTCGACAGACAACTTCTTGTCATCGACCACCGTTCGCGGCGGTAGCCGGGTCACAGTGTCCGGCGCCGCCGCGGCGGTGGACGACTACGAGTTCCCCGTCAACACACCGACGTGGTACCGGGTCCGCTCGTACAACGTCAGCGACGTACTGATCACGACATTCCTGGTCGGCCCGATCACACAGCAACTGACCGAGCTCGACTCCGATCAGGTCTGGCTGAAGGTCCCGGCGGCGCCGTTCATGAACCGGATCATCACGATCAGCGAAGCCGGCGACAAGGCGCGACCGGCCCGCACGTCGCTGTTCGAAATCGTTGGCCGGCAGAACGACATCGCGGTGTCGGACGTCCGGCCGTCGATGAACTATCCGCTCAAGGTCCGGACCTTCACCTACGACGAAGAGACCGACCTCGACTTCATCCTGTCGTCGGGGGAGGTCCTGTACTTCCAATTGCCCGCGGCAAACAAGTCGATGACGTCGGGATACTTCTCCGCAGGAGACGTGACCTGGGGTCCGCCGGGCAGCAGGGCCAGACCTGAGCGGATCTTCAACATCCCGCTGACCGAGGTGGCCGCCCCCGGCTCCGACGTCGTGGGGTCGACGTACACCTGGGCTTCGGTCGTGGCCGACTACGCCACCTGGTCAACGGAGATCGCGGCCAACGCTACCTGGTCAGCCCTGCTCCAGCGTGTCGGCAATCCCGGCGACGTCATCGTTCCCTAGGAGACAGCATGCGCAACGTGTCGGCCGCGCTCACGCGCACCTTGCGTGGCTCACACACCGCGGTGTTCCGGGCAAAGGTGTGCACGTACTTTCAGACTGGTACGTCGCCGGTCGGAACCGAGATCCCGATCATCGGCGGCGACGTCACGGCGAACGCGAATTCCGAGGTTCGGGCGTCGCTCAACCTGACCACCAAATTGAACTGGCCCCGTTCGGCGGGCGATCTCCTGGCGCCCTATGGCAATGAGATCTTTGTCGAACGAGGTGTTGCTTTCGGCAACGGGCAGAAGGAATGGGTCGGTCTCGGGTACTACCGGATTGACGAGCCGACGCAGGAGAACGCGCCCGATGGTTCCATCACCCTGAACTGCCCGGACCGCTGGCAGGGACTGATCGACGCAGGGTTCCCCGTGCCACGCCAGTTCGCGGCCACCATGACCCGGCGGCAGCTGGTTGACACCTTGCTGAACGAGGTCTACCCCGGCTTCGTCGCGACCTGGGACGACAACACCGCGGCCGACACCGCGCTGGGCCGATCGCTGGCTGTCGAGAGCGACCGCGCCGGCACCATCGCCGACGTCGCCACGTCACTCGGAAAGATCGCGTACTTCCGGTACGACGGAACGCTGAGAATCGAAGCGCCTCCGTCGATCGCCGGCGCCGCCGGGTGGCTGGTCAACGCTGGATCGAACGGCGTCATGACCCGCATCTCCCGCGGACTTACCCGCAAGGGTGTGTACAACATCGCGATCGCGGAGAGCGAGTCGGCCGACGCGTCGTTCCCCGTCCGGTACGTCGCTGCCGACTACGGTCCTAACTCACCGACCCGGGTCGACGGTCGTTTCGGACCGATCCCCGGTCCGCCATACCGGTCCTCGCTGCTGATCACGACCGCGCAGTGCAAGGCCGCGGCCGAACAGCTGCTGATCAAGAACCTCGGACTGCCGTACTCGGTCCGGCTCGGGTCGATCGTTCATCCTGGCCTGGAGCCGTACGACGTGGTGGACGTCGCCTATCCGCAAACCAGCCGCTCGAGGTCGTTCGTCACTGAGCGGCATGTGCTGGACCAGGTCGTGATCCCTCTCACCAGAG